>ERZ724508.496-NODE-496-length-28024-cov-5.869320_pt1 | contig 28024 bp, 42 predicted proteins | sample MGYA00376041_ERZ724508 | MGnify/ENA primary metagenome ERZ724508 (study PRJEB28724, sample SAMN07190887) | wastewater metagenome | isolation source: effluent of sewage treatment plant in Hong Hong | place: USA: Christiansburg, Virginia | collected 2016-03-01 ...
AGGACTGAGAAGGCTATGACGACCCACACTATTGAGTTTTATAAGGCTTCACTCACGCTGCTTGCCGACGGAAAGAGATTAAAGGGGTAGGGACTAAAGTTAACTTTCGTAGTTACCCTCGATTAATTGATCGGATGAGCATACTCACTCCCAAGCCCATGAGCAGGTTGAACAGTTGCCCGGCAAGTATACCAGCGATTGCTGTGAGTCCCTTACCTTTCTTTGCGAATGCTTTGATCGAAAAATAGTCTATATTAACGGTTGCTCACCTCCTATTGAATTACCGCACGCCAGCAGCGTCAGTCCAATAAAGACCGAATCGATGTCAGTCACCACCACGAACAGCTCGATGAAGTTGATGATGACCGAGCAGATCAAACTAATCCACACCACGACCATAACAAAGGAGTAGAGCTGGAATGGCCACATCCAACGGGGGGGTGAGCGACCCCAGACCAGCAAGACAATGCCAACCAACACAATGATGATCGCCGAAACCCAAGCTGCAGATGGGATTGGCCCAATTTGTGGAGACGTCAAAGCTAAGTAAGCATATTTTTACATCCTTGGTTAAGAAGGAACACCATAGCTGATAGCAGCATCTGTATAGCCTCCTTCCAAATGTTCCAGTTCTCCCTTTGAAAACCTGGCACACTCCAACTGAAGATCAAATTCAAAAATGCGTGAATTCCATTGTGCATTCTGTCCAAAACATTTCGGTCTTTGTCGCCTTGGGATTCTCCATCTTCCACTGGCTACTTGGATTTCTCCAAGGTTTGTTCGGAGTTAACTGAGCTCCCGATCAACGACTTTTTTGTCTGATCATTTGGCAAAGCTTTTACCTACTAAGTGGTTGAGATCACGTCGGATCCTCTTTCTACTTATCTGCTTTCCTTGAGCTTTCTTCGGCGTTCGTCTACTATAACCAGCACACCGTAGACTACGTAGGCTATGAGAAACAGACATGCATAGTACCAGGTCATTTGGCCAACGATAGCAGATATCAAAAGCATTGCCAAAGTGCATCCAATGTAGAAAATGATTGGCTTTAGTGACTCGCCTTTGTTTATCTTCAGCCCAATTTACCCGTCTTCGTGGCGGGAGTGCAGAATCACCTGTGAGAGAATTATCGATGAGCAGAACATGAGTGCCCCGAATATTGACCCAAAGGGTATGAGTGCGGTGGTTTCTGAATCGCTGTTTCCAGCTATAATGGCTGTCAGCACGTCTGGCGCACCATTGGCAAATGCCAAAAAGGTAACTCCTGCCACAGTCTGTCCAATGCCTACCAATAGATTTTGGAACTACCGAAAGAAGCAACAAGTTCATCCACACAGGGAGCGAGATATTCGTTGGAGAGGTGGCTGACAGCCTCGAACAGCACGAGCATGATTGCGAACTAGATGAGTGAGATGAGTACCCCGAGAGTTAGTAGGACAAGAAATGAATTCTTGAAGGTGCAGAAGTGAACTTGGATGAAGTTGATAGTGTCCTGCTGGCAGTGTGTGCTGACGTAGTCACACATCAGCTGGTCGCTGTTCTGGCCGAAGATGTTAATACAGTCTCGGGTACAAAACTACATTGGGATATAAAAACTGATAAACCAGAACTAACAAAAAGGACGCCTATGCATATACAATTGGTAGTTCAGAGTGGATGCTCGTGTGGCTTCTCAGGGCGTGTTAGTTGGGTGTATAGCATGTGGCTGAACAGTACTGCGATGCCAACACTTACAAAGCGGTTGCAGCGTTTGCTGGTGTCGACTATTCTACGGTCCAGGTGTTTCAGTAATGCCTCCTTGTTCTCTCCCAGTACGAACTTCGGGGTCAGCATCATTCTTTCGCGTGATTGAAGAGAACGGATCAGCCGGCCAATGACGAGCACGTTCTTATCAACCTCGATGCTCCTTTACTGGTACTTGCGACTCCTGAACATATTATGCATCTTTGCAAGTGGCGGCAGAGAAATTTTAGATTATTCTACGTCACCCGACTAGCGAAGGTTAAAGGCGAGGCATGCTTGGTTCTGCCTGTTCTCCACGTAGATCCCTTCTCCCTTCTCACTCGTTAGGAAGAAGTTGAATGGCTGTTCCAATTTCCAAAGTTGGTCTTCATCATTGTCTTCCTCCTTCTTTTTCTTTAGCTGGCTGGTGAACGACAGTAGTACGCAGTCCTTACCCTTGGAGTTTGTGAGCTGAGAGGTATGTGGCTTGACCTTGCCAAGGATAAGGATGTCCCGTTCCACCGGCAGATCGACTGTATGGTTGAGATAGTCCATGTTGAACTATGGAGTCTCAACAGTGCGATCGAACATCTCCTTGAAGTTCTTAGCCTTTCTCCTGAGTAAGAACCCGTAGCTGAGAAACCCCATACCGGTGAGCAATAGCCACTTCCCCAGCATGCCAAAAGGGATACCAATCTAAATGGATATACTGCGTAACCTGCTTCGATAATCCACATTGGCATCCCATAACGACTATGACGGAGGGATGGTATTAATACCGCTGCAACTGAATATTATCCATTGCAAGGGTCATTACCGAGTAATTTTATAGTTAAATTTCAAGCATCATAAACCACCAACCCAGCCCCTGCACTAGCTTTCCCTTGTAGATAACTGGAGATAAATGATCTATCGTCGCGGTTCAAGAAATAGAGATTGGCTTTGTGCTCTTCTGCGCGATATCAACCATCTTCGCTGTCCTCCTTCTGTCTTTTCAATCCTCGGAATGTTTTGGGGTTACTATTTCTCCACAAATTCGCCTGCCCGGTAGTTAGCCACTTTTATAACTAATTTATTCCTGCTGATGGACATATACCGGTGTATGCACACCTTGGGTTCCGACAAGAACTCAATCAATTGCAGCCAGTGCGGGGTATACATGTTCCGCTATCACAACGTCTTCGGAGTCAAGACCAGGCGCTTCGCTGAATCACAACCCATACGTCCACGCTCCTACCTCCTTCATCTCCGGAAGGAATCGAAGCGCTTCCGACAGTTGACGGAGGTCCACCTTAATGATGGCACCCATACCACACTAGAGCGTCTATTGGCGAAGTTTCGGCTGGGGGATGATACGCTGGCGTTGGGCCTCTACCTCTACTACGTTCTATTTATGAATTCGGTAAAGGGCCCTGATCAAGAAGGAAAGTTCGCTACCGGTTGCCTATACGAGGCATGTAAGATAAAAGAGGGCTCAAAACACCTCAACTTACCACGCTTCAGGAAGCACTCCAACGGTAGCTTTGCCCCTGAGGAATTCTGCGAACTTGAGAACTAAATTCTGACTGCGCTCGACTTCAACTTGGAAATACCGACATTCCTGGACTTCTTGTACTTCTACCTCAGCAACGGCTGTACCTTCAGCAACGAACAGTCCCTGCAACCCAGCAAAGTTGAGGAAAAGGTATTGGCGCTTAGCCGTTGGTTCGTCGGTACGGGAGTGTTCATGCTCGTTCCACAGGAGCAGCTGGCTTGCTATGTGCTCTACCGAAGCCGACGGTAATCCAATGTTCTCGAAGTGTGGAACTGGTACATCGAGGAGTACACCGGTCGTAGCGTTCAGGAAGTCAACCAGTTCGTTAGGGAAATAGACGGACTCATTGGTTCATTCGGCTCTTCGGGCCCAGTCAAGTGATCAAGGACTAACTGATTTTCCTCCTAATAATCTGCAGAGATGCGGTCAACTATCGAAACGGCGACTTTGTGTCGCGTAGTTTGTGGGCTCGTTGTAGGTACCAAAGGGAGCATTTTGGGATACTGACCCACCATTAACCAGGTAGCGGTGGTGGTCCTGCAGATAAGAGTTCTTGTTGTTATCAAAATGCTTTCTCGATCCTGTGTCAACCAATGGGGTACCTGCGTAGTGGTCTTCAATGCGGTTCTAGCTGGTGAGGCGCCAAACTGCAATAAGAATGGTCTAGAACAAACGATCGTCCTCGACACTGTAGCTCACATTCTACAGGTATTCTTCGAAGTCGTCCCGGGTGATCTATTCGGAACGCACTCCATTAAGGTCTTGCACCAGTAGAAGTGTTTCGTTTAACTCCTTAAGGATTTCTTATTAATAGCGTTTGCCGTTGCGGATATCTGGGTGGGCTCGTACTTGGAACACACTTCGAAGTTTATTGAAGCTGGTTAAATTCTCACTTTCCTTGACCTTATCCCACACGCGAGCAATCAAACGACGTCTGCCTTCCTCGACAACACCTTTGGTAGCACTCAAGAACTCCTGATAGTTCATCAAGCCTGTTGATTGGGGGTCAAATACTTCGAATACCATGTGTGCTTCAGTTTCGGAGATATCAATGCGCTGATCTCTCACAACCTTTTTGAATTCCTGGATGCTCACCATATTGTCCTGGTCCAAGTCAGCAGATCTCAACGCCTTCTCAAAGCTCAGATATCCCTTGGGACCCTTTGAAGCCAATCTTTTGGTGATCCTTCCGATAATGTTTTCAATGCTCTTGGTTAGCGTTGTTGTCTTGCTCACTCGTGAACTACGAGACTGTACTTCCTGCCTTTGAGCTTCACCGTGGCTCATGATAGACTCAGCCTTTTATGAGCCCACCGATTTCTTTCCAGAGTTACCCCCGACTGGCTTTTTGGCAAAGTCACCGGTAGGGTAGGTATCGTGAACTGGCTGATAGTTACTGCGGTTGTCCTCGAACTCCCGACGGCTACGATTGGATCGCACTGATCTTCTTTACTAGTCAGGGTAGGCACAGTTCAGGTACAGGTTAAAGTCCTGATCGCTAAACACGAAGCCAACGAACCCCATGAAATCGGTGAAGTCTTCATCAGTAAAGACCCCATCATCAATCCCTTGAAATCGGCAATAATCCTCAACTGCTTTCTGGAAGCTCCTTGCCCTTTCACGATCTTCATTACGGGCAAGAATTTCTTCTAACGCTATTTCTCCCTGCTTCTTCAGGTCAAGTCGGTCGAAGGTAGACATGATGAAGTCGTTGCGCTCAGGTGATACCTTCCCGCGAAGGAAGTAAACAAGTTAAGCGTAGTTGACCTCCCCGCCTTCTGGTACGTTGAGCTTTCTCAAGACCTTCGCCATTTGGTCACGAGTAATGTGTGGTAATGCTTGGCAAACCTTCGCAAGTGGGAGCTTGTGAGTTCGGCTGGCATCTAAAAGCTGAATTCCTCAACGATATACTTTAAGCTTGACTGCCTTATCCAATAGCCCATCTATGCCTTCTTCCCTTAACCGCTCTCTGAGATACTCCGTAATCTCCTCAGGTGATGTCAACACCTTATTTGTCGGTTGTTTGTGTTGAATCACATGAGACTGAGATAATGGTAGTTCAGCTGGACGATACAGCTTGCTCTCGCTAAGCTTTTCCTCAATGAGTTCCTTTGTGGATTTCCTCATTGGCTCTTCCTACTGGTCAGGTTTGAAGAGCACCTGCGCCACAAAATCTTGATAGTGAATGCGTCCTTCCTTGCTGCGATCGTAGTAGTCGAAGATAGTATTCATATCCTGCATGGCCTCACGATGTACCTCGGGAGAGCTGATCACAACTCCAGCCTTAGCAATTGCCCTGAAGAACTCGCTGCGCGGCACCCACCCGACATTGTTCAAGTCGAAGAACTTGAATGTCTTGAGCAAGAGGGTGTCGTTACTGACCTTGTGTGAAGCCTTGAAGCTAAGTTTGTTAAGGAGATCCTTCTCGAAGCTATGTAGGTGACAACGGCTTACAGGTCGATCACGGACATGTCAGTTCAAATTATCAAAACTACTAATTGCAGTGGGGAAGTGACGCCACCCAGGACTATGCGATCCCTGCACAGCCAATTCGAAGGGTGTGTGGACTATTATAATATAATGGTGCTTAGTCGGGAAGTCATTCAGCGCGGCATTGCGGACTGCAGAGCAGTATCCTGCAAGGATTTGCATCGAGGCAGCTGCAACCTCAAGTTCCTACAGCAGTTTATTAATGGCTGCCAATCGCTCTACAAGCTCTACCTGATCGTACACTTCCTCCCGGCTTTGGTATTCAAAGCCAAACGCTTTCGCAGGAAGTACCCATCTTGTCATGGAGCTTCTTCACGGAACTCTTCAAAACATTCGTGGGGTTCCTACGATCGATGATATTCGCGGGGCTCTTCCCGGCATTTTCGCGTAGAATCATGTGCTGGGTCACTCAGTTCTATGGTTTTGAGGGAAGTAACTCACAAGAGTATTGTAGAAATGCTTGGAGTCGCCTCGGGCATCGGCGCCCTTAGCTTACTTTTCGAGTCCAACGGAAGGCAAGCAGAAATTGCACTTTATGTGACCACAAAAACCGTCGAAATCGTCCACGGGTATCTGAAAAAGCACAGGTTGCTCACCCGAGAGATCCCGTACTTTACAGTTTGGCTGTTCGGAGCCATAATGGCAGTCTACGGCTACTACTACCAGCACGAACCCTCCAGCATCAAGCACAACTACCTATCGGCCTTAGTGAAGGTGTTGGGAAGCGTGTGACCTTACCGTAACATCTTCGATATTAATCTCCATTGCTGAGTGCATTACTACGTATTCACTGCTAATAAGTTCCAAGAAAGACTAAGTATTCCCGTCATTGGCTGGTGCTTGGCGTGCGGCTTAGCTCCAGCTTCTTGAAGCTCTCCATGTTAAAGAAGATCAGCGGCCATTGAGTATCGTTGTTCAGCAGGCAGATGTAGATTAGTTATCGGTTCTATGGGCTTGTCTTATCCATCACTTCCAGTCGCTTGTCGATGAAACTCAGCAGCAGCTGGTGCAGGTGTCGCCATCCCTTGACCATGAGACACTCCAGGTTGTAGCCCATCATGTCAATAGGCATGTAGCTACACAACAGGTCTTGCAGCAGCTACACGACGATTCCGCGGACATCCACACCATAACTTTACTGAATAAATGGAACTCGTACCATTGTCTGGACCTTCTCCTTAAAGTATGCACAGACCAGTCGATACGTGTATTCGCAGTTCTACGCCATTCTGGTGGGAAGGTCAAGTTCCTCGGTGATAGAATCCAACAGCCAGAATGCCTGATAGGGCTCACAGTGGTACAGGAGTGCAGCTGCCAGCCACCCATAAATTTTTAGGTAAGTTGGCCTCCGGTAGTAGATGCAGTGCTTCGCGAAGTTAAGCAGGAGTTGCACAAGCACTTGACTCTCTGCATAGAACAACTTTGTACTGTTGGTAAGGCCCCAGATGGACAGAATATCTGCAGTATCTCTGGTGATCTCAGCTTGCAGCACAGTCAGGTCCAGTTTGCTGTTTCGGTTGTAATTTTAGTACAGGCTGGGCAGCTTACTGGCTTCCTTGGGTTAGTACACTAGCCCAATCCACTTGATAGACTGCACGCACAGACCTCCGCGGGTCTAGCAGGGGCAGCTTCGTTTGCTACTGGTCGATAGCCGGCACATGCATTCCTCTCCCAGCAGTGACGACTGCTGGCCCAATACCCTGAACATCCGGTACTTACGGAACGACGAAATATCGTTCCTGCTGGTTGAGGTAAACTGGGAATGCTCCGACATCTTGCCTTCTGATCGCGCACTATCCCGATGTTCCAGTCGCTTGTCAGCTGTACTATGTTGTAGACTCTCTTGCAGCCCCTCCTATGGCTTGGAGTTGGTTCTGCTGGCCTCCATGCGTCGATTGCGACTAACAATAATTATAACATGCCATCAGATTGTAAATTTGATCAAACGACCCTCATCGATGTTCTCATGGCTTGATATTAGGCTCTTCTGTGGGACTGTTTCGCTGATCAAATAGTCCAGCTTCTTCTTCAGGTCTTCCAAACAAAAGTCTTTATGCCAGCTGTCATAAGAATGTATGGTACTTTTCCATGACTATCCTGACCTCCTTGCAGTCGTTCTTCATTACGTTGTTCTCGAAGTAACGCTCTAGGACTTCGTGGAGTTCCTGCATACATGCTTTTCGATCTCCCTGGCCCCTCTTCAAATCAAAGAACTATTCGAAGTTTCTCCCCCAACCCGACAGATCCAAGTGCAGTGACTATCGGGGCTCATTGATAGCGAAACAATCTTTGAGCCGCCTAACTTCATCGAATCCTATGGTCCAGCTGAATAAGCTTACTTATACTTCTCCAGGTTATAGTCCACCTTCTGAAACCTGTACTTTTCGAACATGTTGCTGAATAGCAGCATTAATAGCTCCACAGAGCCTGGCACATTCGACAGATTTATTTGTAGGCTTTTGGCAGTGATATGTTGGTGGACAAGCCTCAGCAGCGGCAGCGGGTTCACCTCTTTCCACCCGCGAAACTTGAACTTGAACACGTTGAGCTATCGACCCTTTAAACTGGCTATGATTTGCTCGACTTTCTTATAGTGCTCCACAAAATACGCTTTCTCGTCGATCACTCCGAAGGCACTGAAGTCGATGGTGATGGCATCCAGCTATGGTCGACTCCCGAACTCCCACGCTGAACTTACCAGATCATCATTTTTAGCAGTGAGGTTCTCAAACCAGCGGTTGCACAGGTACTCCGACTTATTATGGGTGCTATGGTCCATTAACTAACAAGAAATAGCTGGGGAATAGAAACAAGTTAAGTCACTCGTTGTTGAAATAGGCTGGGAGGGGACCAGATTTAATTCGGCAGCCAGCGCAGTGCAGCAGAGAGACTGCTGGATAGATTGGGCCCTTCTTCAGAGCTTCGGCAGTGAATGCAACACCCATGAATTCGCCGTTCAAAGCGAAGGAAAGGGTTCCCTTGTTCATATTGAGGCATACGCCCAATACTCCTTCCTTCTTGAAGCGTTTGCCGTATTGCACTCCGCTGGCGTTGGAGCTGTGGCGCAGCTGACCCAGTCCATAGTAAGCATACCCGAAGGCATGATCGCAGAAGGCACTGTTGAGGTCAAAATCTCTTGATGTTGTCACTCCAATCTTGAGTTCGTTCTCTGTGCGATTGTCGGCAGCAATCTACCAGTAGTGGACTCCGCTCATTAAGCACTAAATAAGTGAATTGGTTACTGCTTCAGCGACTACAGTCCGGAACACGTAGCTCTGCTCTCTGAGGAATACCACCTGTCCGCCTTCGAAGAGTTCGATCCCTTGACCACACTTAGTAGCGTCCCAACGGAAGTTGATGCTTCCACTCTGGTTGGCGGGAACGATCACTGATTTGGGGTTGCAGCTGATAATGGATGTTGCAGTGCTATCCTTCTTCATGTCTACATTGCGACTTTCGAGGAATTTCTTGATCTCCTCGTACAGTTTCTTCTGATCATTGCCACACCCCACCACAGCCTTAAGTAGCGCACAGGTTGGTGAGCAGCAAGGGAACCCCTCAGATCGTACTGGCTCGTCGTTCCCCTCACAGTTATCGAAGTTCCAACACTTTGCTCGCTGGCACACCGTCTCATGCTTAGCGAGATCGAGTAGCTTGACGACCTTTTTGCAATTCTCGAAGCTGCAGCGAATGTCGAGATCGTTGTACATTTTGATCAGCACTTTGCTGCTCATGGGGGTAACGGTCGAGCTGCACCTATTGGGACAGGAACTAACTAACAATGGAGTGTACTTGTTCTTCTTGAGCCAGTCATTGATGCAGTTGGCACAGTACAGGTTGCCGCAACCGTGACATTCCTTAGGTTCGCGGGCAACGCAACTGCAGATGATGCAGTCGAATGACTCGCCTGTTAGACTCGGGAAACGCGATTTGTCGAACCCGAAGTTGTTCATTTTTGTTGGGTTGAGATTTTAATATTGTTAAAGCGGTCGCTGCTGTCGTTTAAACGGAGGATTCTTGGTCATTTCTGGTAGGCGTTGGTTTGGTGCGGTTGTACCGCCAACTGATTCTTTGAATTCGGGAAGTCACTCTCCCTTATCTATGGCGGCGGTGAAAAGAAACAACTGTAGATGGTGCCCGGCCCTCCAGTGACAGTCGACGCCTCGAATTCAACAGTTTAGGAAGATATCGGTTCGTTATGCTATTCTTCCTTAACCCTACGACCGATAAAATCTGATATTCCCACAAAATCTGGCGACCAACCAACGACATTTGATTTGCTATCTAATTCTCAAGTAATTCTCATCCAGGAAGGTGTCCTATATATCCTTCCCTCTTGCCATCTTTAATATTCTTTTATCTGAATGGAGCCTGAGATCAACATTCTCTCTGGAGGTCTACCAGTTCTGCCCAAGCCGGCCGACACGACTGGAGAAACTGCGCCCAAATACGGATTCCTCAGTGACATCAACAAAGACTTCAATCCCGTTCCCTCCAAGCTCTCGCTCGAGGAGAGATTTAAACTCATCCGTTCGATTGGTCCCGAGTGCGTCCAAGAAGATGAACTCTTAGAACGGCTGAAGGAGCCAAGGCTTCTCAGGGCATACGACGGTTTTGAACCTTCCGGTAGAATGCACATCGCCCAGGGAATCCTCCGAGCTATCAACGTGAACAAGCTCGTCGATGCTGGCTGCGTATTCATTTTCTGGGTTGCTGATTGGTTCGCATTACTGAACAATAAGTTCAACGGGGACCTGGAGAAGATCAAGCTAGTTGGACGCTACTTTATCGAAGTTTGGAGAGCAGCAGGAATGAAAATGTCAAATGTGCAGTTCCTATGGGCATCTGAGGAGATTAATAAGAAGTCACAGGAATACTGGATGACTGTGATGGACATCGCACGCAAGAACACCATCAGCAGAATCAAGCGATGCGCTACCATCATGGGCAGGAACGAAGGGGACGATCTTTCGACAGCACAGCTACTCTACCCGTGCATGCAGTGTACCGATATCTTCTTCCTGAACATCGATATCTGCCAGCTTGGTATTGATCAGAGGAAAGTTAACATCCTTGCCAGGGAGTACAAGACTGAAGGCAAAAAGCCCATCATTCTCTCTCATGATATGATTCTGGGACTGCTCGAGGGTCAAGTCAAGATGTCCAAGAGTAACCCCGACTCTGCAATATTTGTGGAGGATACTGAAGAGGACATTAAAAGAAAAATCAAAAAGGCGTTTTGTAAAGAGAAGGAGGTTAAGGACAACCCTATTATGGACTACGTCAAGAACATCATTATGCAAGCCAGAAGTGAGTTCGTGATTGAAAGGCCTGAAAAGTGGGGAGGTAACCTTAAGTACACATCTTACGAAGATTTCGAGAAAGACTACGTTGAAGGTAAGATCCATCCTGGCGATCTCAAGCCTTCGGTCGCAAGGGTTATCAACGAGTTGATCGAACCAATCCGAAAGCACTTCGAGACCAACGAGGAAGCCAAGCGACTTCTTGAGACTATTCGATCCTTCAAAACTGAATAAAAGTAAGAGAAGAAAGAGGAAGTTGTGGTCGGTAAGGAAGAATAGAAAAAAGGAGAACAACCCACTGAAAAGAAACCTGACCATCCAGAAAAGAAGGAAAAGAAGCAGCAGCCGAAAAAGGAGAAGAAGCCCAAAGAACCGAAGCCCGAGGTACCGAAAGAAGAGAATGTTGCTAAGGAGGTAGATAAGCCACAGGATGTCGCCCCAGTAGAGACCGAGAAGCCGGTTGACAAACCCGTCGAAGTGACCACCGACAAACCAGAAGAGAAATCTTGATCGTCAGCAAATAAATCATTTTGTATGCCAGACGAAATGGGATCACAGCGATTCAGACGTTGGTTTCACGGTAGCCGGCGGTATGCCTCCTTACATACTAATTTTGCCCTTCGTAGGAGTACACAACTTTGCTTACCGCCTTTTCGTACTCAATGGGGAGGGGCACTCGCTTGCTACTGCCAATATGGAACTCATCTCGCGAAATTATCCTGTTAACTTTGAAGGAGGCGAGCACGGGAATCTGAATGCCCGATTCTATTTCGACAACGATTCGCTAGATTAGTCCACTTATTACATTTTCATTGGAGTCGATAAGCTCCCGTTGGCTGATCGTAGGAGGGTTCATTCCAACGGAAAACTTGGGGACGTTGCCGCTTTCGAGGATGGATCTGAGGATCTTCTCAACCATATCCATGTGGTTCTGGTTCCAGCCAAGAAATCCATAGTTCGTGAAAATCCTGCTTCATTGGTAACTTTACTCTGGAATGCAACGACTTCTGAGACATTCCATCATGAACTCGATGGGGTCTCTCTGCAGTAACGCCAGCATTGAATTCGAAATTGCAACGGTTTGGAGGATCGGCTTCATCGACTCGAAATCCATGTTGAATCCAAGAGCGAGGGTGGGCGTATCTCCAAATCCCTTCAGAGACTTGAGGAACATACTCTCAATCAGACTTTTTCCGATGGTCGAGTACGAGCTAGTATTTTTCTTCACCTTCTGAAAGCTCTCGCGAAAGGTGAGCTCAAGTTCTTATATTTTAGTTAGGCGTTCCACCGTTTACTCCGCGTACCCCATGGTGCGTATCTTGTCCACAAAATATTTTCTAAGTTAAGCAGCGAGGCTACAGTGGAGGGTGTCCTGCGCTAAGGTCCTCTTTGCTGAGATGAATCAACACCCACTGTTCGAATTGGCTGGCGTGAGAAATAGTTTTGAAGTGTTGCATGGCCTAGAAAAACCGTGACTAGCAACGCTCGAGGCTGGCATCCAAACTATCGAGGCAGAACCAGTGGTCCTAACCTAAGAAACAGTATTACCCATGAGAACTTGACAACATTTTCGGCTGTCACTATCAGATGCCTCAGCGGAAGTTATTTGCGCAGAGCCACGAGTTCGGTCTTGTGCTTGCGCTCCTCCTCCTTGCGGTTTTGGATGAGCTTCCTAATGGACTTCATTGAAATTCCCACGATAAAATTACAATGCCACTTTATGTATTATTACTGGGAGAAATGGCATTGCACATTAGGCCTTTGCAATTGAAACTCACGATAAGCTACCAGGAAACGACCTTCATCAAAGTTTGGTGAAGGTAGTTTAGCGTCGCCTTCCGTAGTAATTATAATCCCAGCAAAACATGGATAAAGCGTTCGAATCAGTGCAACTTTGAATTTCTCGAGCTATAATTATCTCTGAACATTATACGAGAAGATGGAGTCGGAAATACCCGAGGAGCTGCAGGAAGCCAATGAGAAGTTCAACCTTGCGCAGAATCGGGTCAATCTACTACTTGTGCGCAGCTACAAGCTTCGAAAGGAAAATAAGGAGTTCACGCATCAGTTGAAGGAGATCCAGTCGCTCACTGCCATGATCGAGGCCAATAAGGTTGATGGCAACCGACCTAACCGTGCAGTTCTAAGTCAGGACACCTTCCTCCGAGACTTCATTCGCAACAATAGTCTCAAGATTAAGGAGCTGGAGAGACGCATTGAAGCGCAGGAGGTGATCGAGAAGATGGAGAAAGTTAATAATGTCCATGAACGCTTCCGCAAAGTTCTGAACGGCGATCTCGAGAAGAAGACCAGGGAAACACTAAGCTCACTGAAAGGTCGAGTCGAGTAACTGCGCAAGAAATCCAAGGAACTTATGAAGGACATCCAAACTCTCGAGGATGCCCAAAAAAGTTACATCGACGAACAGTCCATGCAAAACGAAGTCCTGCGTGAATAAAACGAGAAGATCTTCCGGCTACGAGAGGAGATTCGGCAAAAAAAGGAAATTGCAAGAGGCTGATATCCCAGTTATGTGTGCCATCATACTTCGAAGCCACAGTCAGTAGAATATGCTCTTAAAGCTGCTCATAAACCCCTTTGAGCCCGAGCCTGTGCGTTGAAGGTTATCATCGGGTAGGCTGGAGCCCGATTGGCGCTTTTCTATCTGAGCGTTCTGCTGCTCCTCCTTAATGGTGTTCTCAATATTGCTCTGTGTAAAACACTCAAGTACGTAAATGAACTTCGATCGCTCTTCGTCGAGGTTATAGAGTTTGATGAAGCGGGAAGCGAATTGATGAATTTGTTTTTCGGGGATGCTGAACAGCACCATGTTGTGCACATAGTAGGCCAGTTGGTTGAAGACTAAGTTTTGCTCGCGTTCCATGCTGACACCCCCAAAGCCTTTGATCACAGCATCTGCCTGCCCCTTGCTGTGCTGCTTGGACTATTCGTAAACGCTTTAGATAAAGGCACTGTCCCAGAATTCACGTTGAATCCACATTTTATGGTCTTTAAGGTAGTGCTGCAGGTATATCTTACTGGGAGGGTGCTCAGCTGCAGAAGGCTCTTTGACTTCGACTGGTTAAATTGGCTTATTCTTCTCGACAGGTTTCGCCTCTGAATGCGCTTCAGTTGGTTGCTAATCTGCTGGCTTCTGTACTTAAGTAGCCTGTATTGGTTCAGTTTTTTCAGTTGCAGCAGTGGATGAGGACTTTTCAATTGCAGTTTCTCCTGATTGCGCATTGACTTATTTTTGCCTTTCCACGACTGGCTCCTTCTTGAGTTTTTGACTGTACACAAAGTATGTGAATACGAGCACCATGATTTGTTTCCCCGTATAGCCGTCCTTCGAAGCGAGGCACTAAGTTACTCTGCGTATTACTGCGTCAAGCACCACGCTGACTGCCTTTACGATACATTGCAAGCACCCTTCAGCAATTTCAAAGCGTCCCATCAGCCTGTTTTGTTGCATGCAGGAGACAAAATCCTTTCGGAGGAATACGTTTTCCATAAGAGTCGCTAGCTGCTGGAAGTCTTACTCGTTGGTCTGCCCATTCCACGCTCGAGTAAAGATCCGAGCAATGGTCACTACCTTCTTGGCTTCCTCATCCTCCTCTATCGGCTAGTTCTTGAAGAATTTTTCCACAATTTGTTTGTGTGCTTTCTAAGTCTGATTAACAAGTTACACCGTACTGCAGTACTTGCTCCAACTATTTGCTATTGAGTCGATCGAATGTCTGTGACACGAAGTTTTTCTATTGCTCGAACACAGCCAGTTCAGTTCTGCCAGTTGGCTTTCCCTCGTAGCCCTGAATGATAATTTGCATTTCTTCATTGACGTGACAAGAATGGATAAACTTGTTATTGTCTTCCACTTCGAACAAGATGTTTTTGTAGCTGTTGGCTTCGGCAAGCTGAGTGGGTTCACTCTTTACGTTAACGTTCATCACCGCCGACTGAACAGTGCGGATCCTATCCCGTTCCAGTTAGTAGAACTTGCTGGCGATACTACGCATACTCCCTTCGTAGGCCTTAGCAAAGTTGTTGTACTCCTCGATGTTTCGATTTAGCTCTGCTGTTATTTCCTTTAGATCTGCGGTCTTGTCCTTGACCTTCTCTCGTTGCTGTCCCCGCTTCTCCATACCATACTCCTTGCATGTCGACATCACGAAGTCCAGGATCTGCGCATCCTCTAGCTATCGTTTGCGTTTGATGTGCTTGGCGCGATTCTGCCTATCCCACTCACTGCAATACTTTATCCATAGTCTCTTTGATGCGATCGAGTTCCTTGTCACCCGCGCGCCCTAACCCGGTGAGCTTTTTAAACTCGTTATGGGTCCCATCCAGCGCATCCTTGAGCTTACTGAGAATATCGTGCGACAGTATGCTACTCAATATCTTCGCTTGCTCCGCTCGTTTGCGTATGCTCAGAAGATAGACTCGCATGAGCTGACCTACCATGCTGCCTAAGTCATGCCTTACGATGTCCTCGCCTCGTATTTTGGCGAGTAGAGCTGCAGTAGCTTTTCCGAGTAGTGCTGCTCCACTTTGATCCTTGCCTCAATCATACTCAAGAACTCCTTCATCTCGGACCGATTGCTGTCCACCTGTGACCAAACAAGCTCAAACTTGTCCTACATGAGTTGCTATTGTACCCAGTAGGCCTCAGTGTATTGTTGCTGTAGGCCCTCCTCCATGATAGATAATACCTTAATGTTAGTCTTAGCTGGTGATCCTTACGGGCAGCTGCACAGCTTGAACCCCTATACAAAAGAACGACTGGAAACCTACGGAGAACTGACCAAGCAGTGTCCAGTGAAGCTGATAAGCTGCTGCAGCAACGATAACATCTACTTCGCCTCGGCCAACAAGATCATGAACTACGCTGGTGAACAGCTCACTGAACTGGAGCTGAAGGCGGGTGCCAGCATCGTCGGGTTGTCGGTGGACTCAGACGATAGGCTGCTTTATAGCTACTCTGATGGCACTATATGCGACTTCAAGGATGTTCGCGGCGACAACAGTGAGGAATCACTTCTCTACGAACTCCCCAAAAACGACGGGTGGCTCAAGGGATGGCAATCGCAGTACAAGCTGCAAGAGTATTGTATGGTCGGAAAGAGTCTGCCACCAGTCATCGTTGATTTGGAGAGGGAGGTGGTGAGTTGGTCTGCCAAGAATGTGCCCAACGACGAACTTGAACTGAAAGTGCCCATATTCGATATCGACGGGCTGTTCTATAACGAGGGAAACAACTTGGCGGTCCTGCATAAAGATCGGAAGCTGAGACTGTACGATATTAAGAAGGGACAACGCAGGCCAATTGTCGATAAGGAGTTCAATGAGGAAAAGATTAACTTCACGACATTTGCTGAGACTACCTGCAATAATTACTTCTTGCTAGGCAACGCCCAAGGGTCTGTGTTCTTGAGCGACCGAAGAAAGGATCTGAAGGTCTGCGGAAAGCTTAAAGGTGCCAATGGAGCAATCAAAAGTCTTGCAGTATTGCCGAATGAGTACGTTCTGACTGCTAGTCTCGACAGCTATGTGAGGTACTCTTCTTTATCCAACTCAGACTGTACAACCTATCTGACAACAAGCTGGTAAGCAGCATTTACCTCGGGCATCCAATTTACAGCTTGTACGCAAGCGGCGAGATCGACTAGGACCAGCTCGAAGACGCGAAATAGCAACAAGCAGAAGCCCCAAAGCAAAAAGCACCGAAGCGTAAGAACACAGTTGCTTTGCCTTATCTGCAACCCCGAAAACAACTAAAAAAGTAGTAACCGTCTTCTGAGCTAAAAGACGAGCCATTTTCGTAGCTACCGTGACCCCACCCCAAGCAGTTGTCGCTTGCCTGTATTTAAACTGCTTGTGTTGCCAGCCTATATTATTTTCGAAACTTAAATGGCAGGGAAAGGCACCACCCTAAACAAGGCACTCGCCCTGTGGGAGGAGAAGAACAATATGAGCTACGCAGACGCAACTGAAATCAAGCTGCTGTTTCAGGTATGCAAGCGATTAAGGTAGCAACCGCCCATTGAGAAACTCGAAACTACCGTGCTGAGTACCCTCACGAAGGTCGAGAAGCTGTCGCTATCAACGAACGCCATCGAGAAGATGGTGAACTTCCCTCCCCTGAAGAACCTCGTGAGGCTGAGCCTGTCTCGCAACAACATCAAAAAGATTTCAGGTAGATGGACTGCTATGTAGGCCTCGAATAAATCGGTGGGAATCTCAAGGAACTTTGGCTGAGCTACAACCAGATTGAGAAGCTTGAGGGACTTGGTATGTGCATCAAGTTAAACACCCTATTCATCGGCAGTACCACCTTGGCTTCTGATAGATAACCGTATAAAGAGCTGGGAAGAACTTGACCGTGTTAAGGAGCTCACCGAACTGGAAAACGTTTTGTTTGTGGGCAATCCCTTCTACGAAGTGCTGAAGGACGACTCTAAGTACTACAGTCTGAAGAAGCTGCCGAACCTCAAGAATATTGATGGTATCATCGTCGAGGCAAAGTTCGCAGCCAAAAGTGCAACCTTCCCCGACCAGTTCCCTCCGCCTGTCAAGTGATGGAAAGTTGGGAAGACAATATTAATTTAATGAGGCTGTTGTTATCGATATTCCTACTTGTCTCGGCATTCGCGGTAGTGTCGGCTGTGGATCCACCTGTCTGGCCCAAGACCTTTAGCCAAAGGTTTGTCGAGACCTTTAACATGAACAACCAATCGTTCTATGATGTTGGTGAGCACTGGTACGATGCTGCCAACAACCGATCCAGGTTCGATCGCAAGAATGGGCTTCACGCAGTGTTATGCAACTCCATCATTAACGAGTCTACACCCTGTACCCAACTGACTGTTGGTGGCAAGCGATACATCTACTTCCCTGAAAAGAAAAGTGGATGCTTCTGCTGTGACGGTGCTCATGGTTGTGGGATCCTGCGACAGGATTGGTTAGCCAACGCTACCTATATCGGCACGGAGAACATCTTGGGACAGGACTTCTACAAATGGAGTAAACTTGACGGAAGTGATCCCGATTACTACTACGCCACCACTGATGCCACCCGAATCCCACGAAGACTTGACTAATCAGGCGAGCACCTGTTGGACTACATTATGAACAGCTACAGCACAGATCCCATTCCGAACTCTGTGTTTGACCTTCCAAGCTATGTTGCAGGCGATTGCCCAGCCACAAGTAAATGCGCAAAATTCCGCTTGCAAACGCAGTGATAAAACATTGGACGAATGAATGCCGCTAAGCATGCATTATTTTAAACTTGTTATAGCTTCTTACGAATGAATAATTTGCGAGATAGATGAATCTCGGCAATCACTGCTGTTGGGTGACGCGGTTGGCTTGTGTATATGGGTTCGGTTGTTAGGCGAGCTCCATATTAGTTGGCTGCTCAGGTTCGGCATGGGCTTCCTCGTGTTAGTCCTCCTTTGGTATACAGCAGGGCATCTTTCCTAACAGACCGACTATCAGCGCGATAGCACCGATGCCGACACATATGAGCCATTGGTAAACCTGCAGTCCGTAATGCTTGTAAACACTAAAGGCGAGCCCTCCGAACGTGACAATTAAGATCTGTAGGGCGATGATAATGACAACGATAACTGGGAACAGCCAGTTACTGAATATTCCCTCAAATACGTTGAGCTATAGTAAGATAAACAGGTACTTCGTCTCCGAGCTTGCGGCTGTTGAGGAAGTTAAAGACTTGCATCATCACAAACATGTTAAAGATGAAGGTGTAGTGACGCGAGGCTGTATGGTACATTTCGTGAATTGGTTTGTAGTCACGATCCCCATTTGGAAATATGCCTCGGCCACTGCGCATAGTGCCTCCTGAGACTATCCCGTTGTGGTATTTGGCCGATAGGTTTGTCCCGATTTCGCTGTCAAAACTGTCTGGGAATTCCGGAAGGAAGAGATCACCAGCAAACAAGATCACCAGAAGCACGATAATTTGGAACACAGATTGGATGATGATGTTTTTCATCATGCGTTTGGAAATGATATAATCGTCGCGCTTATGTGGTGGCCTCTCCAATAATCTTTCGGTTGGAGGTTCCGTAGCGAGTGCCAACGACGCCAGAGTATCCATGATAAGGTTGATCCATAGCATTTGAATCGGCTTGAGGATGTCTTACTTCAGAACTACAGCACCAATAAGAGTGAGAAGCACAGCGACGACATTGACTGTCAGCTGGAATTGTACGAACTTTCGGATAGAATCGTAGATGTTACGGCCCCACATAACGGCTTTTACGATGGAATTGAAGTTATCGTCCAATAGGATAATAGCTGCAGCCTGCCTAGCGACTTCCGTACCGTTGATTCCCATAGCGAACCCCACATCTGCTTTGCGTAAAGCTGGAGCATCATTCGTGCCATCACCAGTTACTGCGACAACATGCCCCATTTCCTTGAGACCTGTCACAAGAGCATATTTGTCCGTGGGACGCGAGCGCGCAAGGACGTCTAACTTCGGAGCAAGCTCCATGAAGACATCCATTTTTCCAATTACATCGACTCTTACTGTCTGCTTTTTCTCTTCTGCTTTTTTTGCGTCTCTTTCGCAAGGGCAAACAATAGTATGGCATGCCTTGCAAACAACTCCTCCGATCCTATCCACAAAATCAACTCCCTCCATGACAAGAGAATCAGTATTCTTTGGATCAATGATACCTACTTCTCGGGCAATGGCCCTAGCCGTAACGATATTGTCACCAGTGACCATTCGCACTCGAATGCCAGCCATTTTGCATGCCTCGATAGCGTGGGGCACCTCTGGACGAGGGATATCCTTAACACCAATGATAGCCACAAACACAAGATTCTGTTTTTCAACTTCGTACACTCCGAGATTGTCGGCAGTATCGATATCTTCGATACCAATGTCTTTATAAGCGAAGCACAGAGTCCTAAGAGACTCTTCGGCCATTTGAAGAATTGCCTGCTCTATGTTGGCCAGTTTCGTATGGGTCAGGGGTTCCAGCATCTGCGTTTCCTGATTGTAAATTTGGTTGCAGCATTTCAGCACCATTTCACTTGCACCCTTGGTGAATAAGAGTTTGCGCCCATTGAGTTCGATCATTGTGGACATCCTCTTCCTCGCAGAACTAAACGGGTAGCTTAGAACTGCTGGGTACTTATGTCGGATGGTTTCGTAGTTCAGTCCCATTTGCTCGACCAGCTTGATTAGGGCGATCTCAGTCGAAGAACCTTTTTGTTATGGTCGCAACAACGCAGAACTGTTCACACAGCATTGAATGAGAAAGAGTTCAGCAAAGTCATCTTTCATGTAGTCGCTAACCTTGAGATTGGGCTTGTAATTATGGAAGTCTATCTTCTTGGAGTTGTAGTAGCAGGTAAGGGTCATCTGGTTTAGGGTAAGTGTTCCTGTCTTATCAGAACAAATTGTGTCAGCACCTCCCATAGTTTAGCAGGCCTGCATTTTCCTCACTAAATTATTGTCGTCAAGCATCTTTTTGACGGAGTAGGCGAGGGAGAGAGTCACTGCTAGCGGCAGCCCTTCAGGGATAGCCACCACCACCACTGTAATTCCAATAATAAAGAAATGGAAGAGCTCGGGTACGTCTGTGCTGGTGGTCCATGTTCTTGAAATACCCTTCTCAATTGCGAACCTCAGTAGTAAAATCCCTACGATGGAAATCGATGAGTATAGTCCAAATTTACCGATATGCTTTGCCAACTTTTACAGTTTCTCCTGAAGTGGTGTTTCCTCGTCGCTCTTGACTGTTATCAGCTCACGAATCTTGCCAAGACATGACAACTCACCCACCACCAGCACTATCATCTTTCCCGCTCCTGTTAACACTTTGGTGCCGCTCAGTATTATTGGTGAGGGAACGTCATGTTTACCGATTCTTCCGACTTTACTGGGATCAGCCAACACCGTTGTTGCCTTTTGTTTGCACTTGTCCACAGTGTTCTTCTTGATTGCGTCGGATTCACCTGTCATTGCACTCTCATCCATGGTTATTTCATTGGCGTTGAACAGATAACCATCAGTTGGTACTTACATGCCTTCAGCGAGCGTCACTATGTCACCTACCACGAGCTCATCCTGGTGGAGCTCTAGCTGAACGCCACCACGCACCAGGGTCACCTTCTTACGGCTATCCGCAACTTCATTCAGTTTCAGAAATTGTTTCTCCTTTTGGTAGTTATTGATGGCGGTCACCAAGGAGCAGACTATCACAGCTACCATGATTGCAAATCCTTCGATCCAAGCAAGTGAACGGTTTTGTGGTTAAGCAGTGCCCACTACAGTAAGATTAGCGGTATACCTTCAATGGCGATCGATAGAATGCTGGCCACGATGAGTATCTTAAGGATGAAGTCGTTGAGAGCTTCCAAGAGCAGCGCGAAGAAGCTTGGCGGCTTTGCGGGTTCCTTGCGATTGGTCCCATACTGCTCCCTTCTGCGTCCAAGATCGGCTTCATCACCTAGAATACCCTTGACTGCGTCGGAGCCAAGCTGCTCAAGCAGCCAGTTGGTTGGATTCTTGCTGTTTCCCAACAGTAAATCAACCTCTTCGCAGACGGTCCGCTTTTGGGCAACGTCAACTATGTCAACCAACGCCTGCCGGTCCATCTTTTAGTAGAGGGTAACCCCCACAAACTTCTCCATAAATAATTATAGATAGCGAAGAGGACGCTAGATGTAAATGAGCTATCATTACAACCCTCCGTAATCTCCCCGGTGTTATAATATTAATAACAACCGTAATGGAGGTACAGTGTCCAAGAGATTGGGAAGAACGAAGAGTAGGACGCATTGATTATCGCAATGCTTGCTATGAAGGCGAGAAGAAATAGAGAAAGCGAGATGGTTTTGGAGTGTTGCTGACCGATGAAGCTCAGATGCTGATAGGTACTGTAGGGTGTTATGCTAGCCGACTGGCACTTGAACAATGTTGAAGGGCGATACTGCTACATTACACACGAAATGGTGGCTTACGGTACTGTTATCGGTGGGGAACTCACAGGTTTTAATTGTCTACGCAAGGCATAAGCAACATTGTATGCGCACTTTCAGCAAAACAGAATCCATGGAAAGGCTGTGCTTGTACGTGGAAATAGCTGCTGTACCATGCAGTATAATCGTGGAGTTTTGGGACAAAGAATGCCTGAAAAGACTTTTACTGAATCATCCTTAAAACAGATTTTGTAAAAGGAATATGTCGACGCTCCTCTGAATCTTCACTAATGCCTCGTAGAAATGGTCGCAAGCTGCAAAGACAGCGAACTAAATTTCAAGCATATTGAAAAGTCGAAGTTTGAAAATTACTTCGGGTTCATAGATAAAAGTTCCTTGGCAAAAGGGATCGGAATGGTAATACGAAACAATGAGTTACTCAATTGTGGCACGTTTGAGGAAGGGGAATTGCATGGACTTGGACGCCAGTACAAGGGATCGTCATATTAGGACGGAACCTACAAGAAGGGAGTTCTGCATAGCATCTGGGTTAACCATCAACCGCTCAACAATGAGTTTACCCTCACAATTAACGAGAACCAGGAGCTTCAGCGAGGAGATCCGATCAAGGTGATCCGTGAAATCCACAAAGAAATACACCTACGATCAACGTATTTTCAAAACGATTTGGTGGTGATTAGTCGGCTGCTGGCTCTTCCAATTCAAGATGTATTCTAGGTGCAACTCAACTCGAAAAGCGAAAGGTCTTCGAGAAGGTAGCCCTCTCCTCCTGCGAGCTAGAATAGTCGTGTGTTCAGAAGGACTGGTGAGCAAACTTCATTTGCTGAGATAATGAAGCCAAAAAAACTCTTCCCGGAGCACGAGGAACCCTCGGAGGAGGTGTCTGGAAGTTCGCCAATTAAACATGTCAACACTTTCCAACCAATTGAGTCTTTTCATTTTGAGGATATCCAACCAAATTATGGCCGTCAATCTTTGCTGAAGAGCTCTGCTGTCGGGTTATTTGGAAAGCGAAGCAGCAAGATATTGATTGAAGAGGAGGATAATAAACCAACAGTGAGGCTAGACATGCCATTCAAAACAATAACTCCGCCGATGACACCTCAAAGCGAGAAGTCTCCCCCAAAGAAGAAGATACCTGTACCCATTCCCTCAACAAAATCGCTGAGACCAGCTGCTAGGCAGTAGTTACTCTCGAAGGACACGGCCACAATGGTTAAGCAGATGGAGGAATAAGAAAAAAGGAAGAGGATCGACCTTGACCGCATTTACAGAGAAACCGGGATAGTACGCACAAAGAAGCTCGCCCGTTGATACTTGATGCGAATTTAAGACATGACCAACTGTCAAATATCACAAGTTGCGAATATAGTCGTACTTGCGTGTAGCAGAACCAATGGCAGCGCTGCGTTGCTGGTGTTTGAAATAAGTGGAATTGCCTGCTTCCTCTTGAGGCGCATAGTGTTATGGGTTCGGTTCTTGGATGATCGGACGAGCCGAATGTTGAGGCGGGAGACGATATTGGGGTGGCTATGGAGGTTGGTGGAAAGTCTGGATAGGCAATTTAGAGGGGCTTGTTGCTATAGTTTTAATCGGTGATCGAGACATTGTGCGAATCGTGCCTTGTATTCCTACTGGATGACCCGAAGTAATCCTTTCCTTTTATTTTTTGTGAAGCTCAAGGTAGGAATAATTTTTTTTCGGTGGGCTTATCGTTTGAGGAACTTTATTGAAGACAGCTGCAGTTACTGGTTGTCTATTGGTGGTCGCCACTTGCTTGTTACTAAACTGATATTTGGCTTCGTGCACGACTGGAATAAATTTGCGACTGCTTGGGTTTTGAGTGAGGTGATCCTCGTGGCTAATGTCCATTTGATGGTGTGGACTATCTCCACCTCCATTAAACTTTGGAAGATCTTCGTCTTCGATAACGTCTATCTGAGGTGGTTATTTGTGGACAGCTTTTCCAGGTGTTCTCGATTTCTTTGGCGGGGTGGTTTCGTAACACCCTGGTGTGCGGGTTGCTAGTTTTTCGATAATTGGAGGAGAGTTTGGTCTGATATGTTATGACGGCCGGGAAGGTGGTTTATGAGACTGGCTGGACTGGTGGTTAGCCACTGGCTCTTCCTAATCAAGGTCTTCAAGGAAAGGGTTGACCCTTGTGTCTTTAGTCTCACGAATATTTGGTCTTTCGTAGACATCGCGAGGTTGCGGTAGCGCAACATTCAATTCTTCAGTATCTGGGTCATGGCGCTTTGCAGTTGTATTAATTTGGTCTTATCGTAGCTTAGTTGGCGTCAAATGTTGCTATTTATACGAGGAACCTGCGAAGTGGGGCACTGGTGCTTTCATTTCGATTTCCTTTTGAATGCGCAGACGATTCATTCTCATTTCCACAGGCTCGTATTTGTAGGGCTGCAGTTCATCTAGGATTTCTTTATGCGAATCCTCGATGGATCTACTCTTGTCCTGAGAAGGCTCTTTTGTAGGGGTATAATGCATTTGCCTCGGAAGGCCGGGATTTCTCACTTGCTTGACCACTGGATCTCTGCTTGCTGGCACCATCTCGGCGCCTACCCTTCCTACCGAACGATACAAGGTTTCTCGAATGAGTTGCAGCCGCATACCTTCCTGCTTATTCCTGGGATAGTACTCGAGACTATCATTGAGGTCTTTCTCAGAGTATTGCACTGAGGTGTTCAGTGGATCTTCCACTATCTTGTTGATAACGTTGTGGCGCAGTATTTCGTCGAGTGTATGAACAAGCGAGACTCCGTCATAATCAATGTAGTCATTCACAAAATGGATACTGCGGCGGTGCTATGATTTCAGGAGCGCTTTCAGTTCCGAATTGGGCCGATGACTTTTGTATTTGATAGTTGATTTACTTCCGAAGTTACCCTACTCGTTGAGTGCAGCTGAAAACATTCCTCCTAGACCTGTAAGCTAGGATCTTTCGTTCATCTCTCCAACCCTGCCGATGAAGTTGTCGTCATTAAAGCAAATGGCAAGCCCATTGTCAAAGCCAAAGCGGTATTTACTTCCGTCAAACACAAGCCTGAGCGGTACGTGTTCCTCAATGAAGCTCATCTTGATGAACTTCATCATACTGAAATAGTCTCGAGGGACGGAACTGCTAAAACTAAGAGTTTCTGAGACCTTCTTGATGTCCTACTCTGATAGAAATTCGAACTTGTTCTTAATCGAATAGCCGCCTATACTTGAGTCACGCGTCACTACTGCTAGCAAATTTTGTCGCTCAAATACGACGATGAATTCTCCAATGAGTTCTCCACTGTGAAAATTGCCAAGCAGCACAATATCGCCTGATCTGAAAATGTTGAACCCGTGAGGAAGTCCATCCTGCCATTGTCCGTACAGATACTTGCCATGCCCACTGAAGATAAATGTTCGACCGCTCAGCTGCCCCTGTTTCCAATCGCTCACGTAGAACCTCATGAAGTCGTCAAGCAGCAATCCGATACCTTGCGGTTAGGCATCAACAGTCTTGCCCTGGTATAGTCCGTTGCGGAACTCGAGCGTGCAGAGCTAAACATTGCCGGATTCTCTCATAGGATTATGCGCCGACAGTTATTAAAATTTATTCTCTCGGCAAGTTCGTCCGAGATCATTGTTGCTGGGAACCTATCGCTTGTGTTTTCTGCTGTCGCTATGATTGATGGTTGGGCACGGTAACTAAGAACCACCGAAAGCGGTTCGTTATAAATTGAATATCCCTGCATGGAGGAAACTATCGACAAACTCTTCGATACACTCAACATGGTGAGAACTACACCTCATCTGTATGCTGCAAGATTGGCTGGTCTCCGCAACCGCTTCTATGGTGACATCTATCGGACTGATTCCAAGGAGATTCGAACCTTTGAAGGTGTCAAACCCCTCGACTAACTCATCCATTACCTAAACGGCATGCGGCCTGTGAACCCACTGAAGTGGTCGTTCTCGTTGCACGGAGTTGCTGATGATCAGGCACAGTATCTTGGTAACAGTGGTCATGCAAGCCACTTGGGTCCAGGTGGCGAAAAGTTGCCAGAGCGTATAGCGACCTCTGCGATCGTCAACGGAAGGGTAAACGAAGTTATCGAACTTGGGTCTTCGACAAGTTTTGAAATCTTGATGGACCTCTTGGTGGATGACGGCCTTGTTACCCGAAAGCGCCGCAAAGCTTTATTGGACCCAAATTATGAGTACGTTGGGATAGCTTGGGGCATGCACAGAGCTCACGGCTTCTGTACTGTCATCGTCCTTGCTGACAACGTTTCCGAGCTCAGTACTCAGTGACTTAGCCATAGTTCAACCCAATAGCAACCTCGTCGAACTTGACAAGATCAAGACCACAGGCGATTTACATCAGCCATTCTACAAGGTATTGCCGAACCCTCGCGACAACAAGATTTACCATATCGTTCAAGAATAAGTGGTTCGTGTTCCTCCTCCAGTGGTGATGCAGCCTCAACAACCTAGTGGATACCAACCTCCGAGCGGTTATCTTCAGGGTCTTCCACCACAACCTCAGCAAGAGTCGGCAAGCCGTTGCTCCATTATGTGACCTTTCCTAGAACTGACGAGAAAATCACTTGCATACGGAATTGCTACGGGCTTCCTTACGTAAAGCGGTAGAACTTGCCACCTATGTGTGACGCTTTTTGCTCTGTTGCCGGCGCTTGTCGCTGTCTTCCGACACGTTCAAGGTTTTGTGCATGTCGAACAACTCTCGATAGGGGCGTACACCTAACATCTTTTCTTTAAGTTGGTTGGTGTTCACAGAATGCCGCTTCTTCAGTCTATAATAGCAGCCTACTGTACAAATCTTTATCGTCGCGACGTTCTAGTGCCACTTGAAACTCCCCATAGTCGGCTCGCGATTTTTCTCTGGACAGGGGCTTGGAGCGAAGATTAAGTTTATCCACCTGTCGCCTTCGCTTTTTGTAATCGAAGTTGAATGGTATACCCTGTCTCAGGTTGTTGGAGGATGTATTCTACTGGAAAGACACCTCCGACATAATCTTCGAGTGCTTCTTCGGTCGGGTTATATCACCGTCGTTCTACCGCTACAACAACCTGAGGCGTAGCTGTAGCTATTTGTTCTCCTTTTCCATTCTGACGAGAAGCTGAATAGTGTTCATTGGTACTTCCGAGGTGCGAGCACACTTAACCTTCTCGCTCTCAACGATCTTCTAGTAACTCTCAAGCTTTTCTTCTAACGAATCGCTGTAGAGCTTAAGCTGCTGCTCTATGCGGATATGCTTTCGGATCTATCCCTCACACTTCTGCACCGCCTGCTCCAGCACTTCGTAGTCATTCTGAATGAGGTTGCTGCATGGCGTAAGACTGTTACAGGCAAGCCTTGGAATTTAGCACTTCAATCTTCCTGAGTAGACTGGAGAACACTGTCGATAGCAAATCTACGAGACTGGAATCGAAGTTGTCGAGTTCCTACAATCGTGCATTGAGCTGCAGGCTTTCGTCTTTTGTTAAGACTGCACAGCTCTGTTCCAGCACCTGCCATCAGAATCGTGTTACCTGCTCAAGCAATCCTTGCAGCGACTCGTTGACGTCTCTCTGCGAGGAGAGCGCCTCGTCGCTTACTTTCATAACTACTGCGAATAACTATTGGAAAATAAGTGGTCAGCTGAAAGGAAGTTCTGGCATGATCCTTCCCTCATTGTTGCGTGTGACTCGCTACCGGAACTGCTACTGGTTAGTGGTGAAGCGAGCTAATCGAGGCTACAGCGATGGGCAGCTGGTCAGAAACAGTGAAGTGACCGGTTGTTCGAAAGTGGTGGGTAGATAGCCACACCAGACTGCCTTTTCGTTGATCAACATGTGAACAGTATGTGTTACCTTCTCGGGGTCTTGTTGGTAGTTGAAGAAACAAACTGCGGCCAATGGAACCACATCGTCGAAATCTACTCTAATGAGTAAGCGACTTTCAGAACATATCCAGTCGGTGCTGCTTGGCTCTAATTATCCA
>ERZ724508.497-NODE-497-length-27997-cov-5.417400_pt1 | contig 27997 bp, 40 predicted proteins | sample MGYA00376041_ERZ724508 | MGnify/ENA primary metagenome ERZ724508 (study PRJEB28724, sample SAMN07190887) | wastewater metagenome | isolation source: effluent of sewage treatment plant in Hong Hong | place: USA: Christiansburg, Virginia | collected 2016-03-01 ...
TCGCAAGGAAGTATTCAATTTGAAACTATCATTACTTTTGTTTATACACAGTCTTCCCGCCATTTGCCATATCTCGTCAAGAACTCTTAATTTTATATAATCATTTGCTCGATGGCGGAATACATCGCAGGAATGAATTACGAGCTCCTCTCGGAGGCTGTCCTGAAGCTTGCACCGGTATGTGAGCATTGCGATGAACCCAAGACTCATATCTGCCTCGAGAAGTGTTGCGTTGACCACTCAGTATTCTGCCAATTGTGCGAAGTAAAATGCCATCTCAGTCACCGTACTAACAAACTTGAGTTGCTATTCTTCAACCGAAAGAAGATTCAGGACCCCGATGAGTACATAGTCAAGTCGCTCAACGATGTGCTTGGGTTCATTCATCAAGCCAAGAATACTGTCACCGATCTAATATCGAGGTACCTGGAACTGAGTGAGTGCTATGATAAGAACATCAGGGAGATCCAGAGGCTGTTAGCAACATGCGATCGAGACGCATGGTACGATCGACTGTATACCACAGTAGAAGCGTACCTTATAGGCGAAAATCCACTCAAGCAAGCTCGGGAGGAGTTCCGAAAGGGCCTTGCTAAAGTAAACATTCATCGCAGCAAGAATACGAGCCTCGACACAACCATCAATCTCATGAAGAGTTCAGAGTAGCTTGTCAAGTCAGTCGACACTCTTCTCCAAAAATTTGAGTTGTTCGTGTATTCAAACGGTCCCGAGAACCACCTGACGACTCAACTGATGAAATACTCTCTGCAGAACTACCTGGCCGATGAACCTCTGAAGAATATGAGCATGGCACATCGCTCCTGCGAGCTGGATGATACCTCCTCGGTCACAGTCTTCCCTGGCAAAAGATTGAGAATCTGTGCGAGCAAGAACAAGTTCAATATCAAACAGTATCCCCACCTGACTGAGTTTCATACCTAACGGAGCTTCACAAGGTATATGAACAATCTACTAGCGCTGGGCATGCCAGTAGACCTAAACAACTCAGAAAACTTTCTTTAGAAAATTCCCGAGTCAGTCATCAAGCTGAGCTTGTTGATGATGGAGCCAACCTCGAACCATGTTGATCGAATAACGGCAATAGCCAGAATCCTTGCCGCTAACAAACACCTCACCAAGCTAAAGCACCTCTGTATCTGGTTCGATACACAAAGGGAGATTCCAAAATCTTGCTTAAAGATTTTGGTCCAGTTTGCTCTCAGTACTTAGCTTCGTTCTCTGTCTATCTTCAATGCAGCTGATGCTTTCGATTGGAAAACCTTCTCCCCAAAGAATTCAAACAAAGGAAGATGGGAACCAATGCTCAACCATCCATACCGTCGAACACTTTACCAAATCATGCTCATGGAGAGGAGCAAGTTTATGAGATGCATGCCGATTGCCTGCAAGGAATTCATGCTCGAAGCTACAGACGCAGCTACTTCCGTTCCTGCTATATCCCCTTTACCGGCCAAAAAGGTTGCACAGAACAGTACTGTGGTAAATACCCTCAGCCCTCCTCCAAATAACGTGGGGATGTTCGGAAACATGCGTGTAACCAATACCAGCCTCTTTCAAAGTACTCGGCAGGATTCATCTACGGCTGCAACTCCTCCTCCGGCGCCTGCAGCCAATACAAATATCGTGGGGATTTTCGGAAACGGGCGAAGTGGAAGCAATGCCAACCCTTTTCGAAATCCTGGATACGATTCACCTACGGCTGCAACACCCACTCAAAGACAAGATCCTATCTTTCCGCCCTTCGGTTTCAAGAGAAACTGATCACAATCGTCGTATCTGCTTGAATTTGTTAGTTGTCGATGTTCATTTATACCTAATGAATTCCTTTTGATGAATAGTGTGGGTCAAATTACATGCACCGATAGGATATTATCACAAGTCGCTGCTCCCAGTGCCTAACTCCGCGAACCGAGGGTAAACTTTCGAAAGGGTGCTCACCACTGTACCTTTGATGTCGATTGGCTGCATATCGTTTCCAAGGAACACAAGTGTAAATCCGATTGCAACCACCATCACCACCAGAAACAGGCAGCAGCCGATCTTCATTATCGTGTCTTTCAGCACATCATCGTCATTCTGCGTCCCGTTTTTCTTCTTTTACAGATACTCCGTCAGCAGTTTCCTACATAACCTCCCTCCCTTACCGTTCCTCTTCATTTAATGCTGCGAACATGCGTTCCTTCATGTGGGATTGCCTCTCCATTGCCTTCTTTTTTATTTACGGGTCGTTCATCAACTTCTCTTGTTCTTACTTCTGTCTTCGCTCCGCAGTCACACGTTCGGTCTTCTGCTTCTCCAGCTCTTCTTTGTGTTCTCTCACAGCTCGTTCGTCTTTGCCGTAGAAGACGATGATTGCCAGCGCGGTGATTCCTCCGATTACAAGCCACAACATAGAATATATTTAAACTCAATCGGTTGCATATGTCGGGTAGACCTCCCATCCACGGCTCAACGTTCTATGCACAGCCTAACCGCAACGACGTGGAAAACAAGCTCAGTTATCAGATGCTCCTGCAGGAGAACAAGAACTTCCGAACGGAGATCGACAGTCTTCGGGACATCAGTACAGTGTGGAGTGATTTAGATGCACGAATGGGCCAGGAACTGGATAAGTTGCACAGCCACTTCCAGATAAAGGACAACTTAGAGGCCAACCTTAATACCAATGAGCGCGGGCTGTATGCTGCTATGCAAAGCGAGCCAGCACTATTCAAGTACCTACCCTTCCTGAACCCTCTTTTCGAAGCTTACGACTACAAAATAAAGAAGTTCGAAGAGTCCTACGATCACGCCAGTTCCCTGTTTATCAGCATCGAGAGGAAGTACGATGAGCTTCTCGAAGAGAACAACAGGCTCAAACAAAAGCTAGAAGAGAAGGCGCAGTAAGAGCAGTGATTAATGCAGGCAGCTGCTTGAATTCTATAGGTTCAAGGCTCCAGAGAAGACTCACCAGCTGTTTAAGGACATTGTGCAGGACCAGCTAGCATAACGTCAGGAGCAACTGCTCAAGGAAAATACACTAGTGATCTCAAAGTTCCGATAGCTGGAAAGCAAGTCCAAACAGCTGGCTGATGAACTGAAGGCAAAAGTGGAGAAACAGCAAGCAGAATCGAAGGCTCTCAGAGATACCGAGAGGGATTTCAAAGCTCAATCCTTAGAACTCACAAATCTCCGAAAAAGTTTCAGCGAGCTACAAATTCAAAACCGCCAACTCGAAAGCAGCCAATCCCAAATCCAGAAATCCTATGACCGCTCGACGATTCAAATAAAGGCCCTAAACGAATAAATTGGCAAGCTGGAGACCGCATTAAAACAGTTGCGAGACGAAACATAGACACGGGTTCCTGACTCGAAGCGTACAGGCGATACCAAGAAGTTGGAAGCTATGTAGAAGTAGCTCAACTACCTGCGAGCCTAACTTAAATCTAACGAAGGTCCAAAACAGGTCGAAAATGCCAGAAAGGAAGTAGATAACCTCAACCGTACTGTCAACTTAACACGTGAAAACCTGGAGGCTGCAATCAGCAAGTAGAAACTACTTCAGAGCAAGCTGGCGGAGATGAAGGACAAGGCGGGTAGGTTGGAATCCGAGTGTAGCATCCTCAAAAGCAAAGAGTCACAACTTGCGAAGTCACTTGCCAGTATCACTGAAAAGAATAAAAATGATAGTGCTGAGCTAGCTCGCGGCTTTGAATAAAAGCTGCGCTCGCTGGAGTCATAACTGCAATCACAGATCGACCAGAAGGATGAACGTGTGCGTAGCCTGACCGAACAGTTAGAGCGTGCCAAGGCTGACAAGTAACGAATCGAAAGGGATCTGAAGCAGTTTGCTCAAGAAGACGATCGTACCAGTAAGAATCGAGACCTGGCACGCCAGTTGTAAAAGCTTACTGAGAAGCTCAAGAACACGGAGGACATTCACAAAGAAACGATGGAATTAGTATACACCTAAAACGAACAATTGAAGACCGAGCTGCGTTAGCTAAGCAACATCAAGCCCGACCTCGACCGGAGAACGGAAGAACTCAGGAGGCTTCGAATCGAATTCGACAGACTTCGAGCCGACAACGATTCGATGACCAAGTAAAAGCACAGCATCATCGAGGAGATGAAGAAGATCCGCTCCAGCTATGAAGTTGCTCTGAAAGAGAAGGAAATGGCCTTTGATCAGAAGGTCCGAGAAATCCGTTCACTGCTAGACTAGTCGGTCAGCAAATAGCGCTCCTCACGGGAGTAGATCAGCTAAATCGCTCGAAGTTACAAGAAGGTATGTTCCTTACCGAACTCAGAAAATCGACGATATCAAGAGTATCTACGAAGAGCGGGTGCGATAGCTACAGGGACAAGTGGACATGTTCAAGAAGCGATACCTAGAGACACCCCAGACCACCACCCAACAACACGTTGTCACGTTAACCAAGAAAGTTATGTGATAATATTTCCGCAAGGATAGTCAATCGTCTTCCGAAGAAGATTCCTCTTCGGAACTACCTGCTTGTTCCTCGGAAGATTCACCGCCTTCCTATTCAGAATCCGAAGAGAGCTCTTCGCCACTGTCCTCTTCATCGTCGGATTCGTCAGATTTTAGCTCGTCGTCCTCGGCTTCAGCGATGAGCTTCTTTAGTTCTTCCTCGCTCATGCCGTAGACCCGGTCGTACTCCGCCTCCGAGGAGATGTTATCATCCTTATCACGATTAAACTTGTCGTAGAGGACGTATGCAAGCGCCTTGGCCTTATCGTGTTGTATCTGAGCCTCCTCAAGGAGAGTTCCAGTTTTCTTGAGCTGCTCAAACTTAACGTTGAGCTCATGCACGTGCTCCATGGTAAAGAGGGTCTGGAAGTCTGGAATGAGTTTGATATTATCCTGGCTCTTTGCGATCATTTCAGCGTTCGTATAGAACCGCCGTTCCTACAAGTTATACCGCCAGACCACGTCAGGGTTGTTGATCACCTACATTGAACTATGCTGGTACTTGCTGGTAGATGATATCCACGAGTTCTTGAGCTTCAGGGAACCTCTCCATATGCGGGGAGAGCATCGCGTATATCTCCAATCGAACCCACCCTCGTTTATTGTGCAGCAACTTAATCAGCTTTGCCCAGAGTTCGTGGTCGTATACCTACAAGTATTCCAGATGGCGAAGAACCTTCATCACTCGCTTCGGGTTGTTATCCTTGTAGTCGAGCGTCATAAACTATTTGAGGTTGGGAAAGAAGTGAGCCATCCAAAACTACCTCTTCTGCTTCAGTGACCAAGCAGGGTTGGCACGCAGAGCCTCTATCATCTCGATGGCCTCACCAGGTGTGAATACATGCTTATCGTTCTCGAGATGCTCCATGAAGTACTCCAAGTACTTCTGGCTGTTGTACTTTACTGCGGTCCACATGAAACCGTACAGAGTGCGAGTACTAAACTCCCCTTCGAACTTGTTGAGGAGTCCGTAGAGACGCTCGAACATGTGGGGTGTCATCATATTTTCCTTGCCAAAGTTGTATGTGAGGGCGGCTAGACTCTGACTGGTGTAGTTGTGCACATCGTTCTTCATGACGTGAAGATAGAGCTTGCCGAGTTCACTGTACTGTGCTGCTGGCAGCTTCAGCTCATCAGCATAGGACTCCGTCTTAAATGGTTTGTTGTAGCCGAGCCTTTTGTGTTCGGGGTCGTTGAAGTACAGTCCGTAACTGTCCATGCGGGCGAACTGTTGCTTAGGCGTCGTCAGCAGCAGCCTACTAATGAATTGCCTGGCTGCCAACATTATTATTATGATCGGCAGTTGGTAATAGAAAGCACGGCTGGGCTACTACAATGCTGCAGCGGCCACAGCTGAGAGAAGCTGAGCCAGATGTAATATTTAAACACACAATGCACAAGCGCAAAATCGATATTAACCAGCTCAAAAAGCAGTGTGTCAAGGGTCGAATCAACAACAAATCGGCGAAGTACGAGACAGTGTTTTCCTTCTTCAAGCAAAAGGACCCCGAGTCACGTGAGATCTTCCGGGTGCGCTTTCCAGTATTGGTGAGGGAATTGCTTGAAGCGCTCACCAGCTACGATGCTATCAGTAAGCTCGACAGCAAGGAGGCCACTGCAGTGCTTCCAGTTGATGTGGAGGAGCCTCTGAAGCTTGAAGTCTTTGAGTTGCGGGAACTATCCGGGGACTATCCTGTTCGTGAGATTTTGGAGTGTCTGTTTGTGCAGCGTATACCCGACGAACGAACTAAGAAGCCAGTACTCGCCCTGGGTATCTGCTAGCACAAGCTCATTCCATTCTTCAAACGCCTCCGTGATAGCTACTCATAGTTCTGCACGGGAGATAAGGTGCTGCTTGAGGACACCGACTACCTAGCCTTTCACGAAGCGTTTAAGAACGAGTGGCAGAAGCGGTAGTAGAAAGGTAGAGACAGTGATCTGTTGCGTCTAGAAAAACGCGTGATCAGATGCCTTCACACCTTCACAGCTTTGGTGGAGAACAGTATACTGGTTGCCATCGACGAAAAGGAGAAGCGAGAGAAGGCCCGTGAGGAACAATTCAACTTGGAGATAGGTACGAAGAGCGAGAAGAAGAAGAATTCGAAGGCCAGGGAACAACATAGCACTTGCAGCAAGAATAGCACCGAACTGATCAGCAACTTTAGCATCAAGCCCATGTCACAGAAAAGCAACGAGGACCTTGAGCTAAAGATTGAGAAGATCGATCATTCGCAGAAATCGGTGAGAATAGTCACCGGTCGGAATTACGAAGGGTTGTTCGAGAAGGCTGAGTTGAAGAATTTGAAGTGTCCTGTCGAGGTTGAACCCATCAACAACATCGAGGAGGATATGACGCCGAGTTTCATTAACCTACTCGGCGACGGAGTGTAAAATGTACTGCTGGGCGAGGCTTTTAGATTGGCTGCCAAGCTCAGCCGCTTTCCCGAGCCATCAAAACCCTACAACATCTGCTTGCCGGGTCAGCTGTTCTTGCCAAACCACATGTACGGCTACTCGCAGGGATACATTCCCATGAATTGCCCGCCACCAATTTCAGTGGGTGTACCTCTCCACTTCCAGTTCAGCCCCGCCAGCGATAGTCGGCAGCAGGAGCTGCAATAAATGTAGGAATTGCATCAGCTGCGACGCAGTGTCGATATGTTTCCGGCATTCAACATGCCAGGCAATCTCGACACTATGAGCGTACGCAACCGCCAACAGCACAACCGATTGATAATGCGCAACAGCAATAAATCTAATAAGTGATGTGTGCCCTGCTGGTCAATTAATATTATTGCATGAGGAACACTCAGCAGTTGAACAACCGTCTATTGGCCGCATGCGAGCAGCCAATGGCGAAACCTGCAGTCGCAGTGACATCCCTCGAGGATCTCATGAGGGAGGAGAGGGTGGTTACCCAGAAGAAGGTCAATCAGTTGCCAGTCCGATATGGCAAGGTTATGAACCTCACCGCAAATACAATGACCACAGCACCAACCAGCACGAGTATCGTGCTACCGACCAATTCAAGCATACAAACAAGGTTGCAACCAATAAACAGAGTCTCCAACAGCCAGCAATTCGTAGAAGTTTCAAGGTTGGTCCAGCAGGTCTCAAACACCTCCGAAGTTGTTAGCAACGTTCGCGGGGCAAGCCCAACCATCCAGCAGTATCGTTCTGTGTCGCCGAACAGACCCGTCGCAAGCTCTCGGTCACCGACGATTGTAAGGTTGCAATCTCCACCACCGGCGGGCCAGGTTGTCAAGTTCAACTACTCAAGCCCCAATGCGCAACAAAAACAACCCTCCGCTCAACAGAATATCCCCATACAACGGGTCGTGTCACCACCTCCACAGCCTTGCACTAATAACAGTCTTCAAGAAGCGCGACTCATCCGGCAGCCGCAAACCCAGAAAAGGTCGACTGAAATGGAGCAACCCCCTCACCAAAATACATCAGCTGCTCAATTTTCAAACATGACTTTCAAGTCACCTCCGAAGACGAACGAGATTTCATCACCTCGGATTCTGGAGCTGAACCTGAAGAGCAAACAGAATCCTTTCCCAATGGGATTATCACCAAGTAATGGAACACACAATAGGGAAACGAGTAAACCTTAGCAACCTTCTGTAATCAACATGGCTAATCCTTTCAAAAATGATTCCATCGATCAACCTAGCCAATCTAAGGAAGCCCTGTTGTCTCCATTCGAAGTCTCCCCTCAAAGATAGGCTACCTCACCCAGCAAGCCTGTTATCATCGAAAAGAGCAGCATCAACCACCTCGATTCCATATTCTCCAGTGGTTTCCTCCGAACCGAGCAATAGCATTCTGGGAAGGAGAGTAAGCCCAAAGGGAAGCCGCCAAAGCCGATAAAACGAAGTTCCATTGCAGTGGGTACCTCCATGCACTTCCAACACATCGATGATTTAGAGTTAAAGTGCAGGAACTACGAGAAGGAGCTCGATAGCATCAGGGCATCAGTACCCCAAAAGAGTCGCGAGAAACAACCAATGGACTACACTTACGCTGACTACCATAAACAGGAAAGCTACAATTACGAACCTATGTACAAAAAGCCAGGCAGCACCGAACACATTTCGACTGGAGCCAATAGCAAGAGCTCAACAGTGCTGAGCCCCTTTGAGCTTAGTAGCATGCTCCAAGAGGAACAGCCCGAACACACCTCGGACAGCCTGTACTTCAAGGAACTACGATTGGAGAGAATACTCCGAAAATACCGCTCCAAGTAAGATACCTTCCAGTTCGATTACTAGTGATCTTCTAACATACTTTTTCGACCATTTTGAACTCTTCACATCATGGGCTTGTTTGGTGGTGCTGTCACAACTACCTACGGTTGTTTTGGTTTCGAGGAGGTTTCGGGCTGGTCGTTTGGTCGAGGCGGCAGTTCAGGTCCGAAGTGCCCGCTTGTGAGTTTACCCCATCCCGCAACCTTCTCCCGCAACCATGGATAGAACGAGTCAGTATTAGCCTTAATCCTCTTTTCCCACTCCGAACCTTTGATGTTGTTGGCATGCTTGATTAGCTTTTCCATGAGGAAGGTTCCAATTTTTTTACTAAAGAATCCCAGCACAAACTCCGGGATGAATGACATCTTGATGTCCAAATGTCCGAAGGCTTTGACTTCGTAAAGGCCTGGCCCCTTCAGCTTAATCTCGACCACCAAAAATTTGAGATCTAGCTCAACAGTCTTGGCCGACTTTGTCAGGTTGAGGTTCAGGCGTTTCTCAACAGCTTTGTTTCCAGTGATGCCCTCGCAGTATATGATGATGGAACCATGGCTGTTCATCCTATCGATGCCTTGACCATAAAAGTATCCCTCCCTATCGCTAATGAAGGGGAGATCAAACTTCAGCCAAGCGACCTTAGCAGCGGGGCCGACGACCTTGATATCCTTGGAGTCACCACAAAATGGCACCCAATCCTTGAATAGACTCACTTCGTAGATCATCGAGCATAGATTGGAGATGTCAATTTCGACCTCCCCATCGTATTTGAGAAGAACCTCGCTCTTATTGATGACCTTCGTGCTGAGTGTGTTGCGATCGTTAATCTTATTCAGTCGCCACCCCTCGATGGGTTCTGTGAAGTATTTCAAGCATCGTTATGTCTTGGTGTATATCTCAGTGATGACAGCCACAAGTTCCTCGAATTCTTTCGTCATGGGCGCTTTTCGCTTCATGAGAATCTCTATCAGCGCCATGCAGTAATCGATTCGTCTCTACTGGTCCAGCTTCACGATCAGTACCATCAGCTCCTCATTCGTGAGGTGACTATGTGACTCGATGATGGCTGTGAGGTAGGGAACACTCTTCTCCATCTTAAATTAATGAGAATAAGTTTGTCGGAACAGCTCAAGAATAATTAGACTGATCAAGGTTATCTTTCAGGTCCTCAGCACGTAATTTTTTGAGGTACCACTCTATACTCTTCTGCACGTCCTTGTCGCGTTAGGAGTTGCTGTGGGAGTTCAGCAACACAACCATGATCTTGATGCCAGGCTACTAGAAGACTGCCGAACAAGAACTCATCGAAAATTCTCTCGAGTCGTTTTTGCAGACGTATCTAAACGGAAGGAACCGGGTATCCTCGACCTTGTTCTCTACGGTAAATTGCCTGTTCTACAGCTCACCTTCCTAGTTGACGCTTTTGACGTGCACCTCGTAACTTTTCATGCCGTTGATGCGATTGAAAAGAGGAATTTTAATGCATTGCATCGACAGCCTCGCGATGTCGTCAGCACATGTCGTGTTTTAGTGGCTCTCCTCTGAAAGTAGGCTGTGAATTCGCGTGAGTCTCAACCCCAAGATCTTTGCGGTGCTGTTCATAAATAGGCTAAACGTCTCGAGGTGAACCTTCTCGTCGCGCATCTTAATGTCGTAGACACTGAACGGCTACCCCTTATGCTTCTTAGCCAGGTAGGCACCCATATTGATGGCAATCACATACTCACTCTCATTGCTTTCGTCCAGGCTGAGCAAATATAGTAGCGCTTCTAAGCTCAGAAGTTCATCTGAATATCGCAACTCAAATACCCCTGTTAAGGTAGCCTTTGATGCCCGCATCGAGCTCCGCTTTGACGGTAACTATGCACTCGAACTTGCTGATATCCAACACATATTTTTGAGCAATCGCGAAGACACAGTAGAATACGAGAAGCTTGGAGAATCGATTTAGCTGATGCCGCTCCTCATTTTTGAATCCTCGAATGTACTTTTCGGAGAATCCATCAAAGATCGTCCACTTGGTCGAAGTCACTAACAAAATCTTGCTGGGTTCTGCCATAGCTCCACAAAGTACCGAGAAAGTGTCCGCTGTGTGATTATATTTCAGTCCGGACTCGTCGTGTTGCTTCGTTCTTCAGAGGGCTCAGCCTCACCTTTGACTTGCCCTGCAGAAACGATTGCATGAGTTTTATGTTGGCGTGTTCCCGCGTAATTTCTTCTACCTTGTTGTGGAGGGAGGGGATGTTCACCGGCTGTAGGCGTTGACTGCTCTTCCTCTGTGGCGAGTTGGTCTGCCCTCTCCTGATGACCGGAAACGACATCAATATAATCAGCGAATGAAACTACCACTGTGTGCATAATCTTATCAATATGAGGAAATTGGCGAATAGTGGGTCAGTAGGTATTGGTGGCGGCACGGCCCCAAGCACCACCATCCTCAAGCATGGAGATGACGACATTTTCGTTAAGAACCCGATCTTCTTAGTGTTCGAGAACGAGCTGCAAGCATGTACTACCACCCCACCACTCAGAACTATTCAATGCACGGTGCCACGATACCGGAGAAAAGCTGGACTCCGAGAAGGCAAAGATGTTCAAGTAAGAACTTTCGAAGATCAACTCGAAGAAGCATCCGCAAGTGCTGAACCTGTACTCAATGAGGCTCGGAGTCAACTCAATCATGAAGCTGGCGACGCTCATCAAGAACAAAGAGTAGTTTGTGGCTGATGCAGTTTCGATACACTCAACCTCGCCGATAATGCTATTTCCGAATACGGCATACATGCCATCAAGAACCTCATTAACTCCACCAAGATTGCCAACCTGAATCTGTCCAGCAATATGATCAGCTAAGTGGGCTTGTCCATGATTCTGGATGACTTGGTCAAGAATACCAGTCTAAAAACGCTCGATCTCGGGGTCATCGAAGGTTCTATTCGGAAGAATTCGCTGGGAGTGGACGGTGCTCGGTGTATTGCTGCCTTACTCATCCAGAATAAGACACTGGAGACTCTTAAATTAGAAGACAATGACATCGGCATCGCTGGAGCTGAGATTATAGCCATTGCTCTCAAGCAGAACAAAACCCTGAAGAACTTCAAACTCAGCGAGAATATGGTAAAGACCCAAGGAGCTGAACAAATTCTGAAGAACTCAGCACATCTACAGAGCCTGGACCTCGGCAAAAACTTCATCAAATCATCCATTGGATCGTTTTTAAGAGGCTACTTTGAGACGAACAAACACATCAGGCGGCTCAACATTGAGATGAACTAGCTCACTTCCGAGGGAGTTAAAACCCTTTGCAAAGGAATCCAGAACAGCAGACTGACTAGTCTCAATATCAAAGGCAATATTATCAAGGATCAGGGAGCTATCTATCTTGCAGAGCTGTACGATACTGGCAGCGAATGTCTCGAATACCTGGAAGATCTGGACATCTCCTCCAACGATATCACCCCTTAAGGTTTCGCTCACCTGGGAAAGATGCTGGCCAAGAGTAAACTCAAGTCGCTGAACGTCAGCAGAAACCTCATGGGTGATTAGGGCTTGGTTATGCTTGTGGATTCCGTCGAGCAATCATAGAGAAGACTGGTGTTGAATCGTTTTGATATTTCATCCTGCAAGGTCGCAGATAAGGTACTCGGTCCATCATACTTAGGGCATCATTAGACTCATCGAGGGCTTAGACTCGCTGGCCTAACTGCAACATATTAAGGCACAAGATAACTACGTTTCGGATAAGTACGAAAAGATTATAGTGGAACTGCTACAAAAGAACACTTCCTTAATATCGATAACACTGAACGGTAACCGTCTTTCCCTGTCGTGCCTGAAAGCCGTGAAGAGGATAATGGACAGAAACAATAAAGAGCTGGAAGAACGCGAACCCAATAAAATCAAATCGGAGATCTATAGGTTGAAGTAAAAGCAGAAGAAGATTGCAGAGGCCAAGGAGCGCCTTGAAGTCCAAAACCGCTAGATAAATGCCCTTGAATAGACGAAGGTAAAGCTGCTAGAAAGCATCGCGAAGCTGGAAAGAGACGAAAGCCAGAAGAAGGCTGATTTCGAGTTGGCAATTCAGAGAAAGCGGGAATAAATCGACAAAAAAGGTTCCATGATAAAGAATAAGATATAGGAGCTTGAGCACGAAAAGAGCACTAAGTAGAAGGTCCTGGACGAGCTCACTAAGTAGATCAAAGAGGTCACTGAAAAACGTATGGATCTGGAATACCAAATACGCATCACCCAGGAGGAGGGAAAACTCATCGAAGGGGAGTTTAACAGCAAAACCGAAGCAATGAAAAATACAGTCAAGTGAACCTTCCCGAACGGTCAGCTCGCAGCTGCCTTGGTGTTGGGCTGTGTCTGGCTTTTGATTGCTTCATCTTCTGGAAAGGCGAGAAGAATGGGTGACTTTTCAGGGGTAGACTGTGCATTGATGCTGTCGTCTATGTGATGCCTGGCAGATGTTAGCCACTCAGCTGCTTTATCAGCCGATTGGTGAGTTTTAACGAGGTTGCCCTAATCCTATCAATTTAAATAAAACAGCTTCGCAGCAGCTCTTGCTCCCTGCTTTCATTGTGTAGCCTATCGGTATAGAGGAGTTTCTTCCTTCCCGGGTAATTTTCGTAGATGGTTTCCGTTGCCTTTCCACAGAGTTCGTCATCCTTCGAACATACAAACACGACGGGTGTATGTTTACAGTTTTTCAGTTGAATCAGGCCGTTGAGACACTCAATATTGAAGCCAAGCTTCGACGCCAAGTGTGGTTTTGAGATTCTCAATGCTTCCTTCGCAACGAACTCTGGGAGGTGAATCTTGTTTTTAATGGCCTTGACGATTAAATCTTCCAGAGACAGGTAGGGACTATCAAGCACTAATCCCATGGCCTCTCCGTAGTCGGTTTGGTAACGTAACGCAACGAATGCACCCATACTCCTCCCCCAGACGACTATTTTAGTCCGGAGATTTGTAGTAGCCCATTTGACAATCGCAGTGAGTTGATGGGGCTAATACATGCCCAGGCTAATGATACCGTCGGGATCGTACTTTCCTTCCTTGACTCGGCTGAAGTCGAAAGCTAGCACATTCACACTGAATTCATACAGGAAAGGCATCAGACTTAAAGCCTCAGAACGGTTGGAATTGTAAGAATGGCAGTAAATGATAGTTGCTTTGATCTCATCTTTCAGCTCGGACGGTTCGAAGAGGCTTGTTGCTAGGCCATCGACATGAAAATCCTTCCGTAGGATGACACCACCGTCCGTATGGATAACACTGGGCCCAAGAGTCGCTGAATTAACACTGCCTTGCATGGGACACAGAAATCTTTCAATGAAGGGCTCGAGTAGAGAGTTCATTAAAATTATTATTGCTACGGGCAAAGTTTCGTTACAGAATGAACGGCCCGGCTCTTTCTGACGGACTTATGCTATACAAGAGCCTCTACCCATCGGTGTTGCATATGCTGGTGGAGAACATGCTGTATCGAGGGATTAGCAGCATATAGCATGTTTCAAGTTGAGCAGATCACTTCTTCTTGTCCTCGTTGAGCTCGCAGGATAGAATCTTAATGAATTGGGCCTCATTCACTACAAGGTCTTATTTCTTCTCCCGCTCTTTCTACTTGTCGTCCTTGTCCTCCAAACTACGGTCGTTGGCTCCGCAGATTAGCTGAAGAATCTGTTGGTCTGTCAAGTCCTCTTCCAAGTCGGTCACAACCTTTTTCAGTGATTCTTTTGTTATGACTTTGGGATTGGTCTTCTCATCCACGAACAGTTTGTATGCCTTCTCGATGTCCTCTGTACTGTCCTTTTGCGACATCTTGACGATCATGATTTCTAGGAACTCCTGGAAGTCGATGCGTGTCTCATCGTACTTGGCGTTCTCCTTCCCATTACCGAGATCGCGAATGAGTTTGCTAATCTCTTCGTTAGTGGGGTCAAAGCCAAGTGCCCGTAGCACAACCTTTAAATTCTTGGCTTCGATCGTACCAGAACCGGTCATGTCGAAGAAGTCGAACGCCTTCTTGATTTCGTTTTTCTGGGAGTCAGTGAGCACCTGTTGGTTGTTCAAAATTTTCTTGTGGTTGACCCCTGTGCCCGTTGTCTGCTTGGCCTTGCTCATGTTTAAATAATTATTGCAGGTATGAGCATCAAGCATAACACCAGCCCACCCAAGGAAGAAGCCCAGGACTCTCAGATAAAGGTATTCATTAGGATTCGACCTTTCCGCAACGAGCTATCAAGACGCTGTCTCAAGCTCATCGATAAGGGTGTTGCCCTAAATTTTAAGGAGAAAATTCATCAGCTCTACTTCGACGAGGTGTTCGACGAGGATGCCAAGCAGGAGAAGGTGTTTATGCACACCTGTAAACCCATACTTAATCATGTACTCGAAGGATGCAATGGCAGTCTATTCGTGTACGGTCAGACCGGTACTGGCAAGACCTACACAATGGGAACACTCTAAACCATCAAGCGTGAGGATCAAGGTCTCATTCCATTGACCTTAAAGTATCTGTTTCAGGAGCTTTCGTCCAATAGAAGGCAACCTGATTGGTCCATCAGCCTCTCGTTCATGCAAATCTATCGGGAGTAGATCAATGATCTGTTGAACCCACGCAACGGAAAACTGCAGATCCGGGAAGACCTGGAACTTGGTGAGATCTATGTTGAGGATCTCACGATAGTGCCAATTAGCAACTACAAACAATCCATTGAGCTGATCAACGCAGGGCTGGACTATCGCATCACCGGCAACCAGAAAATGAATCAACTGTCGAGTCGAAGTCACACGATTGTGACGGTATACATCACTCAAAAGATCAGTGGTAGCCAATATCTGTCCTCAAACTTCTCACTGATTGATTTAGCAGGCTCCGAGCGCGTCAAAAAGTCCAACTCGACAGGTGTGCGACTCGAAGAGGCCAAGTTTATCAACACAAGTTTATCTGCACTAGGAAATGTGATAGCTGGGCTTGCTTAAAATGATGAAAGGTTCATTCCGTATCGATCTTCGAAGCTCACTCGCATCCTCAAAAACAGTCTTTCAGGCAAGAGCAGAGTAGCTGTCATTTGCACTCTAGAAATTTCAGAGGAGAACAGCAACTAAACATTTTCAACCTTACACTTCGCCAACCGCTGCAAAGAAATTAGGTTTGCCAATCAGCCAGTGATCAATATTGAGGACTTTGAGGAGATGGGTCAAGAGAGAGAGTTGAGAGATGAAGTTGAGAGGCTTCGAGCCAAGTAGACCGAATATCTCGAAACAATCAGAATGCTGGAGACCAAACAAGGCGAAAAAGACTCTGAAAGGGAAACTCATCTTGGTCAGATGATAGAAAGCACTTACAAAGTGTTCGGAGAGATAAACCACCACCTCCGAAAGGTAATCCACGGAGAGGAAAAAGCGACAAACGCAGGTATCCTTTCATTTACATAGCAGCCCAAAAGGAAAAGCCAAAAGTCACAAAATCTACGACAATCAAACAGATAAAATCAACAGTGACAGGCCTCGCTCAAGAAATGATTGATTCAGTGAACACTCTTAGCGATATGGCACTCGGCACCAAGGCAGCCAAGACCAGTATCGAAACATAGACTCTCAGCACGATCGTGCTGGATTTAGTTCGCAACAATATCAAGCTCTATGGTAACAATTTTGTTAACAGCAGAAACGATCCAGGTGCACCAGCACAAAGAACCATTAGAAAAGGATATAGCAGTTGAGTAGTATGAGAAGGAACTCAAACAAGGCATCGTTTCCAAGCTCAAGGAGAAAAAACTAAGGGTTGCGCAAAATTTCGAGGAGATTTGGGCTGAAAACGAAGTGTCCACAAACCCACTCCAATCACTTCTCAACAGTCTCAGAAGAGGCGATATCACCATCAATGAACCAAGTCAACAACGACGGAACTAACAACAAGCCCCAAGCGTAATTCAGGGTGAGCCTGAAGTAGTCGAGAACACGCCAAAGGATATACTCAAACGGATGACTCGGATGGAGTCTGAAAGGAAGCAGAAGCAGTTGCAGTAGAGTTCAATTCGCATGGGTGAATCAAAGGTTATGGGGGAAAGTCGACTAAACGATATAGTTGAGTCAGAGGAACAACAAGTTAGCACGCCTTCTCGGTATTTCCAAAGAAGCCAAGTAAACAAGCAGTCGAAAGATTCTCCACAGGCACCCAACCAACAACCAACTGAGGACAGAGGCTCAATGCAATAAGTCAAAAGGCTTTTGGATTCTCTCATGTCATCTTCGCAAAAAATCCCACCAGAGGAAAGAAAGTGATTGGCATTTTATTGGAGAAAATTTATCAAGTTTCGTGGAGTTCGGTTGGTGCCTCATGTCGGTAGAAGATGCATACATCATCCAGCTCATCCTTCCAGCTCACTTTGCGATTATGGGAGTGGCATACCACATGCGTATCTTCAGAAAGTTTGCGGAAGTAGTCTTCACTGGTCTTACGATACTAATTTTCTTTATTCGAGTCTCGTTCTGAGCGAAACCGGTTTGGTACTTGCGCTCGTTTTCTTTTCGCCATCGTTATCAGTCTCTTCGACCATATTTTGATATGTTTCCTCACTCTCGCTGGGCCTCTTTGATTGGCTCCTTTTACTGCTCTTCGCTTCCGACCACGAAGATTTTATTTACATGAGTTAGATTTCTAAACAGGGGCGGCAGCTTCCTCAATTCTTTTGTTCTTGGTCTTAGCACCAGCAGCCTGTGCCTTCTCGTAGCCTCCTCGGCTGGCTGTCCTACCCCGAACCATCGACAATATCTGATGTCTCATACCGTTGTGCCTATAGCTCTTTTCTTCGAATAATATATAATAGTTTCTCACGCTGATGGCAGACTTGAACGACAAACATGTTATTTGTTCGCCCAACAACGATCACCTCACCGAAAGGGAACAAAACAGACGGGCCCCAAAGATCATTAGCCAAGCTGCATCTGATCGCCCAGAATCGCCACCGAAGCAAATCCGATTGGGCGTGTGTGCTATGAAGAAGAAAATCAATGCGAAGCCGATGCAGGAGATCCTCCATCGGCTTGCATGCAAGTACTTTGACATCATCATCATCGACGACAACTATTGGGACAAGTAATAAAGGGTAATTTGCGTTACCTATGTAGACATGGCCACGAGTGGACGCTCTCATCTGCTTCTATAGCGACGGATTTCCTTACATCAAAGCCTGGCGATACGTGTAGTATACCCGTCCGTTCCTCATAAATGACCTTGATAAGCAGCAGATACTGTGGGACCGGACTCTGGTATACTCGGAGCTTCGAAAGTACAACGTGCCCACACCAAAAAACTACTTCATTTGTCGCAACCGAGAGTCGACACGATAGTTCTGTACTCTCTTTTAATTAAGCAAGATCGTAAAAGGAACTCGGAAATCGATGAATTCAGCGAACCACAGGTAACCTTTTCGCCCATTTCGCCGCCAACATCCCAACCAATGACAATGGATTTGGCAATGAACCTTGCAAGGATTAGCGAAAAGTTCGAGGAAGAGGAATAGACTACAGAGAAAGCACCGAATTCCTCGGAGGAACTTTCACCCGGAATTAAACTCTCCAGAAGTGGCAACTCCTTCTATAGCAAAGTCGGGGAAGAGGAGGAGGATGAGAAGGATTAAGTTTTTAAGAATAATCACCATGAGCTTGAGATTCAATCGCCACTTGTCCGACTGAGCCAAAAACGTGAATCGTATAGGACGGTGAAGCGCACAAACACCCTAATTGACACTGTGCAGACACGCAACCCAGTGCAGTTTCTCAGCGAATACTTCAAAAAGCTCGTCTACGAGGATTACGTGATTCGAGAGAAGGACGATTGCCTGTTCATTGGCAACGTCAAGCTCAAGAAACCGTTTGTGGAGAAACCTTTCGATGCTGAGAATCACGAGGTCTGCATTTACTATCCTGAGCGAGACGGTGGAGGCAGGAAGCAGTTGTTTCGCAAGAAGGAGAACTGTTGCAGCCTGTACGAACAATCTATAAATAACGTGCGCACCGACGGCAACTATGTTTACGAGGAGTTCGTCAGAACGAATGGGTTCGATATCAAGGTCTATACGGTTGGACCTTACTATATGCATGCTGAGGCTCGAAAATCTCCCGGCCTAGATGGGGTTGTGCAGCGAAATGAGCTAGGCAAGTAGAAGCGCTACCCAGTATTCCTAACACCCCAATAAAAGTTTATTGCACAGAAAGTCGTGCAAATATTCGGACAGTACGTGTGTGGTTTCGATCTGCTGCGAAGTGATGGTAAGAGCTACGTGTGCGATGTGAATGGCTGGTCATTTGTAAAAGGCAACCACACGTACTACGACGACTGCTCGGCGATTCTCAAGAAGATGATATTCGAAAAGTTCTTGCCGACAAGGGTCAAGGAAATCAACAATTTCTCCGAATTCGGCAACTTCAATTCTTACATTCCCAATCAGTTCCGTCCTCCAGAGGAGCAGCTGGAGGAACGCCCAATGGAATTAAGGTCAATCGTGGCTATCTTCCGTCACGGAGACCGCAACCCCAAACAGAAGATGAAATTCACCACTTCAGATCCACGTTTCCTCTCTTTCTTCGGGGAATCAACTAAGGAGGTGAAGATCAAGGATCCCAAGACCATGACGAAATTGCTCAATATAACCAACGAGTTTCTCAGCGAAAAATCATAGGTCAATGACACCTTCTTGAAGCTTGTGCAATTGAAATCAGTGCTGGAAATCGGTGGCCATTTCGAAGGACTTAACCGCAAGGTGCAATTCAAACCTATCGAGACGAGCACCGACCCAAACGATCCATCCAAAAAGATCGTGACAAACGCAGTGCTTATTCTCAAGTGGGGTGGAGAACTCACCAAGTTAGGAGAGGCAGATGCTATTGAACTTGGCAAGATATTCAGATTGACCAAGTACTCCCACGATGAAGGGCTGATCAGCCTCCATTCGTCTTACCGTCATGATCTCAAGACCTACTCATCGGAAGAAGGGAGATGCTTAAAGACTGCTGCTGCCTTCCTAAAAGGTTTTCTGAATTTGTAGGGAGACCTACCTCCGATAATTAACTCAATGATCAATAGAGAACTACGAGCACAAAGTAACAAACCTTTAATTCAGAACTGTTGGACTGCGTGACACAGGAAGAGTAGCATAACGAACTCAAGGAACTTCAAGCAGCTGAGAAGAACTGCCTCAGCCAACTCTTGAACCACAATGGGCCGCTCGAAGAAAGTCTCAAAAAGTGGATCCCAATGGAGGAACTTCCAAAGGAGATTCAGCGGATCGTCAGGAAAATCGGTAATCCTCGCCACAAACTTGTGTTTGTAAGCTCTTCGGTTATGTTAGCTGCTGGACTGCATTAAGCAGCTCACATCATCTATTGCCGAGGAGGTGAGCGTCAAGGAGAGCAGTTACTACATCAACGCGCAAGATGTATAGAATGCCAATAGCCTGGAATCAGAAGGAAACAAGGAAGGTCCGTAAGAGGAGTCGTTGGTGTTGGTCTATAAGCGTTGGTATAAGCTGCAGAAGGATGTCTATGACCACAAGACGGATAAGTACAATGTATCAAAGCTCCCCGATATCTACGACTCGATTGCCTACGACATGAAGCACAACCGCACAGTCATCGAAAGGATGTATTCGAAGTGCAACGAATTAATGGAAGTTGCTCGGGATCTCGCCTATTTCGTGGTTCCCAACGAATACGGTATTCGAGATCACTAAAAGCTGTAGTCAGCTCGCCATATTGTTTCGCCTCTCTGTAAGAAGATCTACAGTGATTTGATGTTCTGGAAAGGCAAGAAGAGTCCTTAGGAGGAAGAATTCTGGAAGTACAAAGGCAAGGACAATCACAACCAAGAGTGGAGGCATGTTCGGACGAGGCTCTACTTTACTTCGAGCTCACACATCTATAGTATCTATAACTTCCTCACGTTGGGAAACGAGGGGGAGATTCTAAATGCCTGTGGGCATGACATTCGCGAGAAGATTCGAGACTGCATTTATCTTGGCTACCTCGCACACATCGATCTCAGACTTTACGAAAATTTGGCTTCAGATACAGTACAAATTGTTCTACTCAGAACGATCCGAAACGCTTTAGGCTCGAATTGACGCTCAGCCCCCAGTTTTGCTCATCAACCCCACGCGAATATAGGAGCTACAACTTCGGACAGAGCGGATTCACAATTGAGTAGATCGAAACCTTCTTCAAGACTGTGCTTGGTCCCGATTCGATTATCGAGGATAAATGAATGGTGCTTAGTACTTGATTTGCACGATCGATCATCCACAACAAGTGTTTTATTAATTAGTACGAATTACTGCTCAAATATGTGGCTGGACGACCTTTACTACCCCCTCAATAACATCTGGGTCTACGGGAACATCATCATGATCGTGCCATTCTTGATCTCGACGGTTTCAAGGCTTTTCAATAAGGGAGGCCACGATCTCAAGCTGCATCTATGGACAGATCATATTTGCAGAGTCATGCTCATCTTCACAGAGATTTTCTACGTATTCGATATCATCGTCAAGTATCGGGTAGACGGGATCGATCAGTTCTGCGAAAAAACCTTCTTTGTGCATCACGTAGGTACCTTATTCCTCCTGCCACCCCTCTTTATCAACCGGTACATACCTTGGTGGGTGCCTCCTGTGGGCTTTATGCACGGATTTCTCCTCGCGTTCCCGCAGTACGAACTTCTGAACTACGTCTACGTAGTATTCGTGTTTCTGTTCCAGTACGGACTATACCAAACTCCTTTCAAAGATCTCAAAGGCTATTGGCTGTCAAGATACACAATCAACTACATATGGGTGTTTGCGTTGATGCTGCTGGCAGGCAACTGCACCAACCACCTCGATCTATCAGCCCCATGATTGCCTGTGTATTATTAATTTCTTTGTTCGGAAGAGAGTATGGGCTGCGAAGGATCTAAACTTCGAAGCGGCACCAATGTCTAAAACAACCTTATAGCTCTCGTGATGCTGGACGACACCGAGGGCATTATCAGAAGAATCAAGAACCTCGGTCCTAGCTTTGACGTCAACTCTAAAGTCAATATTCGTGGTGATACGCTGCTGCACTACGCAGCCAAGCGAAACAACCAAACCCTCATCGAACATCTTCTCAAACAACCGGGAGTCAATCCTGCTATCAAGAATGATCTTGGCAAGATGCCTAAAGATCTGGCGCCTGCTAGCCTCAAGGACAAGTTACAATTTGCGGCGTGATACGTCATTATAACTCTACTCCTATTGTTGATTTCGGACGTAACGCTGTTCGAACTCGGCTTTCCAGAAGCATACTAATACTTGAAGGCATGTGTAGAAACCAAACGTATTAATCGATCATGGAGCAGCACTGCCGATTTCGGTGGAGCGTGGGTCAACTCCCTTCACATCTGGTCCACGGATGGCCTCGTATTCTTCCCTCTCGTCCAGAGTTTCCTCGTCACTGCTGACGGGCTTTTCCTGTTCACTGGTCTCAGACTTAGTGTCGGACTTGTCAGCCTCCGCCTTCATCACTGGAACTCCAGTGCCGGACTCAACATTTTTCCTTTCGATGAACCTCCATTCATTGCCGTTTGGTGGCTCCTTTCCATCATCTCCGCTATCAGTCAACATATCTCCGCTCTTCCTTCGGCTCTTCTTATTGTCCTCGTCATCAGGTGAGCTTGGCTTTTCAGCAGGTGTGTTCTCAGTGGGCTTAGCGGACTGGTCTTTCTGGTCGAAGGTGCCAAGAGAAGTTGGCTTGGGGGCAGCTCCACTCTTGAAGTTAGCCACAACACCGAAGACGGTGATGAGGATGGCCACGAAGAGTCCGACCCGGATAGCAAAAGACTTGAAAGAAGCCTTGTTGCTGACTTGAGGAGCAGGTTTAATGGTGTCATCGACATCAATCCTTTCCTCGAAAGAGCTCTCAGGGAGGTTCTGAACAGCGAGCATTGACAACTTTATTTATGATTATAAACCACCACAAGTCTGCAGGCTTTTAAATATCCGATCCAACAGCATAATGGAGCAGAGTTTCGAGTGAGCCAAAGGGTTTGAGGATGCTTCGACATAGAGGAACTCGATTTGATTCAGCAGGATGCTTCGATAATTTCGATGACGTTGCACTAAAATCTATGAGAGATTGACGAGATTGCTATTCTCCAAGACGCCATATGACAAACAATACCTTCACATGCATAAGCTTCGCTGTCTCTTCGAGGAAGAAGCCTTGCGTTGGTTTATTGAAAAACATAAAACAAATATTAATTGCACCATGCAGATTTGTTGGAAGGCCTCCAAGCACCTCCTGGGACAGACATGCCGTTCAGCTGACCATGCGATTGCCGGCAACGCTAATAAAATGTTATCAGTTAGCACTGCCACCACCTCATTATATGTCACCCCGGGTTCCGTCAATAAATCGATCTATTGACTCATCTACGACTGAAATTGCGCGGACCTTCAGCACTTGCATCCTACTCAGTACGGGTGGCATTGATTATCTGGCTCAGGTTTTGACTCGTATAACTTGACATCACCCCCAGTGTTAATTTAAATTTGATGTCGGAATAGTCTGAGTACAGCGAGGAGTCCAACGGCGGGTGGATCCAGTGGTTCTGCAACCTGGAAGACCACCAGTTCTTCTGCGAGGTCGACGATGAGTTCATCAGGGACAACTTCAACCTCTACGGCATCAAGCAGAAGTTCAATCACTATAAGTATCCCGTCGCTAATGCAGTGAGGCTATGGAAATGATACTGCGAGCGGAGGCTCCCGACGAGGAGGAACTCTAGGACGAACGCTTCCTGGAAATATACCAGGAAGCGACTGACATCTACGGACTCATCCATGCCAGATTCATACTGACGCCCAAGGGGCTTGCTATCATGCGGGAAAAGTTTCTTCTGGGCAAGTTTGGAATCTGTCCAAGGGTTCTTTGCTAGCGGCAAAACGTGTTACCCATCGGCATGAGCTAAGACATTCGAACATCTCGAGTGAAAGTGTATTGCCCTCGCTGCGAGGATGTGTACATCCCTAAGAAGAAGTGCCCAGATGTGGATGGTGCTTACTTTGGCTGCTCCTTCCCCCAGATAATGCTAATGGTACTGTGCAAGTAACACAGACATACGAAGACCTCAAGCCTAGTCCAAATGATTCGCAATACGTGCCACGCATCTATGGCTTCAAAATTTTCAAGAAGAAAGGCTCCAAGTACATTGAGACAAAGAAGCCAGCAGAAGTTACACACTATTCGGAGGACCAGCTTAAAAAGATCAAGGGAAGGATGGAACAGAAGAAGACCGAGACTAAAAAACCTTGATAATTAGTTTAGATTTGCTGGACACAGTCACTACAGTGGAGTAATGTGAAGGATTGGCGGTCGAGAGGCTCCTCCAGTAACAACACGTTTGTTCGCAACAACACGACGACTTCTTCCGATAGCTGTTCTGCTGTGGTGGGTAGTAGTAGGCTTGCTTGTTGGAGGTTATGTCTGGTGGTTGATTGTCTCATCCAGGGGAAATCGGTTGTTATGCCGAAGGGACCTTTATGCAGGATTCATCCGGCATATTTGAAGGACCGTTTAACACTTCGTGAGTGTACTTACAGTGTTATCCCGTTCTGCGAGGTCATGGGTCTTAACTTTCAGATGCGGCACTTCTGAATTTTTGCGCTTTTCCTTTGAGATAACACTGAACCAGTCGGACAAATTACAACTCGTAGCAGGACGGCCGAGCCTCACAACTTCCCGATGAGTCCGTTGAATGTTGAGGAGTAAGTTTTCTCCAGTCTTGAGGTTATTCATCTGCTCATTGAGACACTTTCTCTTCTTATTGAGTTTTTCCTTGAGGATGTTGCACTCAGTTATGAGGTTAGAGTTCTTCGCTTGGAGTTTGACGTATACCGCTACGAGATCCACCTCCAGCAACCTTTGACTGGCCCAAAACAACTGGATGTTCTGCTGCAGATACTTCTTCTGCTCAGTAAGGTTGTTGCGAATTTGCTAGAGATTATACTACTCCATCGATTCCAGAAACTTGTTGTCCTTTAGGGAAGTCAATCGCGGGTTATTGGAGAGTTGCTGAAGTCCCGTCATTTGCTAGCGAAGCCCACCCAGAATTTTGTTGATAGTTTGCGTCCAGTCAATATTGTTTTCTGCCAGTTGGCTGAGCTGACTGAGCACTGAATTGTTCAGCGATTGTAGCCTCGCAATTGGAGTTTCCTGCTCCTTCTTAAGTTATTCCAGCTTCCGTTTGGCTACCCGACCCTCGTGCAGCATCTCGTTGCGTTAGTGGTCCTGGTTAAGTACACTTACCAACTCACCATTTACCTTCATAATTTGATCCGAAAGCACGGTGATGTGTTTCTTGAGGGTTGATGTCTCCTCTTCTAGGTGCATCTGTAAGTAGCTGTAGACTTATCGGAACCTGATAAGCTTATCATTACGGTTGGAGAATTCTCGGATCATCTCCTCTCGCTTGTTTGTCGCTTCTTCCAGATTCACTAGCTCCAGGTTCAGCGAATTCTTCAGTCTCTGGAGCATCTTCATTTGGGTCTGTTCTACATGGAACTGATTGTCCAAATACTTACGCTTGCCTTCTAAGAAATCCTTTCGGAGGTTGTACCTATCAATCTATCTCTGCAGCTTCGAAACTCGCGCCTTGGCCTCTACGTTAGCCCTGTTAAGTTCGCGCTAGTGTTGTTCCATTTCCTGTCGCTGCCTCAGCTTGATGATCTTGATTTACTCCTTCGCCTCTTCCCCCAGAAGCTCTCTGGCACGTCTATCCTTGGTCAGTTTTCCCCGCATCTATTCAATGATGGACCGACCAGTCGTGAGCTTCTGGGAGAATTCTTCTTCAATATGCTTTACATTTCTCAGCAGCTCTGCCTTCAGCTGATCGTACTGCCCGTTAAGTCTTTCCTTGACCTGATTGAGTTCCTTGGTGAGTTTTTCATGTTAACGGTAGACACCAAGCAGCTAATTATCAACATACCTTTCCCAATCCTACTTCGCCATTTACTTCTTCTTGCGCAGTAACGATCGCTCTTTGTCGAGCTCAGCCCTCGTAACTTTATTGTTCTCCACTTTTTAGATAATGTCCTTCAGATTCTTTCTTTACTTTTCGCGAGTGAACTGGACCAGTTCCTTGACCTCCAATGAATACCTGCTCTCCTCTTCTTTTTTCATTTCTTCAAGTTCACCGATGTAGGAGGTTCTCTTCTCCAGAAGATTTTTCAGCCTGTCCTTTGTCTGGTCAAGACTAGACTTGGACTGCATTACTATGTCCTTGAACCTGTTGTATTCAAGCTCCTGTTCCACGTCAATAAGTAAGTTGTCCTTCCTCCGCTTTAACCGGAACACATACAGGATACCCGAACTCACTCCTACGACAAGGTATTTAAGTCCTGCAAGAAAGAGATGTATGATTGGCTCTGCGGACAGATTTACTTACTCAAATAAACCTTACTCTGGGTGGTTGGGAAGTGGCCAGCTGATCCACATGACCTTTCCACTGGCCGTGCCCATGACTATGATTTTACGTACAAAACACATAGATGTGATGCTCTCGTTCAGCTGCAGCTCCTGAACAGTAGTAAAGGTGGACTCCTATGGGTGGTAGCTATGCACCCGAACGATCCCGTCGACGAAGCATACGATCAAACAACCCAGCAGTTCTTCGAAGTGCAGACAGCTCACCTGCCTTTTTCTTTAATGGAACTCAGCAATCTTTTTATTGTGAAGTGGATCCACGATATAGAATTAGCCGTTGCCTGCCGTGAAATGCAAGTGTGAGTTTTCCCTATTCCAATGAATTTAGCTGATCGGATATTTGCACGCAAAGCAGTTGATGCACCGGATGGTTTGGAACTTCACTGTCTCCAGGATAGCTATTTCGTGATGAGAGCCGTTGATAAAGGCAATGGCAAGCATTCCGTTCTCAGCGTACTGTGCACACGAACATATGTATGGTAATTTGAACACTTCCACAAGGTCCTTTTCTAATCGACAGTACACCCTCAACGAGTCCTTGAAGAGGCAAACTAGTTGGAATCCGAGTGGGTGCACAGCAAAGCTAACCAAGACTTAGTTGAGGTTAAACCTCACAAGCCTTCGAAAGTAGTCGTCGTAGCAGTAGTCAACCAGGTTGCAGCCGATCAACGAGAGACAACGAGGTACGCTGGCTCCTTTGATGTCTTGGATGGCTCCGTATTCGACTTGGTTTCGGAAGGGTCGACTGAAAGGCAAGGACAGCGAGCGTTCAGCAGTGACATTAGTTAGGTTGACTAACATGTTTTCGATGTAGCTTCGGTTGGGGATATCCTCACCTACTGAAGTGGTTGCATCGCCAACGAGTGCTGTGACAGCAATGTACATTTCGTCCGAACTGAGGTTCATTGAGAGTATTCTGCCTTTCACCTTCTCGGTAAGGTTGAAGGTCGTGGTATACTTGATGAGCCCACTTTCGAATAGAAACATGGAAACTGCGAGTTTATCTCCGTGTCCGAGAAAGAAACCTCGAGAGTATCGAGAGATACAGGATGCTTTGACCACTAGTTCCTCCGATTCAATGGAGGATAGGAGCAACTATTCCACGAGATTGTTGGTCCTGAAGCTGCAGATCCGATCGATAAAGGCTACGACACATATTTCGTTTTAGTAGTAGACGCAGCCAAGTGGTTACGAGCAGAGCACCAGCATCTCGCTGGGATACGGTTCTTAGCGAATGTTGACTTCACATATCCCCTGTGCTCCACTAAGCAGCACTCTGCCTGGATAGATCTCACAGATGCGGGTGAAGATATACGGGAGTTTGATGCACAGCAGCTGATCACAACCTAGATGAGTCTTTGGATCCCGTCTGAGCAGTAAAGAAGCATTGTTAGAAAGTGCGATGATAGCTGAACCTGAAAAAGCAATATCGATGATCGTTTGATCGGGAGCCAGATAGTACGTGTATGCCGTCGCAGAATTCTCACTGTAGACGCTCAGAGTTGTTTGTTTACTATTGGAGGTCGCTACTACAAACTCAGCATGCCCCTCAAAGGAGCAGCCTAGAGCCGTCACGGGCTGGTCTTCTTCGAATCGCAGTACAAACTTCTTGTTTGACTGGATGATGTTGTGCTGAGTAAGAGAGGAGGTACCATGACGATGAGGTTGCCATTGAGGTAAAGTAACGATGAGCCACAAATAAAAGTATTGCATGTGAGGTGACGCTGCAAGCACCCAAAACTCT
>ERZ724508.498-NODE-498-length-27882-cov-4.419089_pt1 | contig 27882 bp, 46 predicted proteins | sample MGYA00376041_ERZ724508 | MGnify/ENA primary metagenome ERZ724508 (study PRJEB28724, sample SAMN07190887) | wastewater metagenome | isolation source: effluent of sewage treatment plant in Hong Hong | place: USA: Christiansburg, Virginia | collected 2016-03-01 ...
GTCAATGGGTGCAATTAATTTGAGGATGGAGAGCTATTTCTCAAGGGAATCGAATCGGATACACAAGAGGACGAAGAAGGTAGCGATGATGGTGGCTAAGAGGAAACTGCTATAGACGATTTCGGTGTGGAGGAACAACAGCCCAAGCAGGAGAAACCGATAAAGGTGCAGAAACCTTCTTCGGAGGAATGTAAGCAACCTCAAAGGAACAGCTCCCCAAAGGCAGTCTAACAGCAAGATCTTCCCCCACCAAAACTCGAGGAGTAAATCGCAGTTCTGCGTGGATCCAACGGCAAGACATAGTTGGTTGAACCTCGCAGGAAACTCCTCAAGCTCCTTCACAAGCCAAAAGCACTTGGACCACCAGCACCGTGACTCCCTAGCTATTCAGTTATACAATTCCAAAAAATGTCGGTGAAGAAAGGCAAGGGTCTGGCCATCAGCCTTCCAGAGAGCTACGATCTGGGCTACCTGCCCATCAACCAGGACAGTCGCATAGAGTTTCAGGTTGAGAACCGCAACGATCGGCCGGTCAGCTACCTGTGGAAGTTCACGAAGTTCGAAGTAACTCCTCCCAACGGTGTGCTGCTGCCACTTACCCGCAACAAGTTCGAGGTAGTATACAGACCCACCGAAGCCAACGTAGTGGTTGCTACCATCGTCTTAGAGTGTGAAGGGGAGTAATCTCGGGTATTCAAGCTCAGTGCTATCGGGAAGTACAGCTATGTTAGCTGCTCGCATGAGCTTGTAGACTTCAATGAGCTGTTAGTGGGTCGGTTGGGCACCAAGGAGGTTGTCCTACGCAATAGCTCACCAATTCCTGCGAAGTTCAAAATTGCGACTGATGGGGCTTCGGCATACTCCATTCAGCCCACCGAAGGCGATATTCCTGCGAAGAGTTCATTTGAACTGAAGGTTAGCTACCTTCCCAGTGTCTACGACATGGTCAATCTGACTCGTTTCCAGATAAACTGCGAGGGCGGAAATGAACTTAAACTCGACTGTCGGGGTAGAGCAGAACGCTTTGATGTCAGGTTCAGCACAAGTAGCATTAACTTTGGAGAGGTCAAACTGGAAGCCTCGTCGAGTCGGGCTTTGACTTTGACAAACAATAGCTAGTTGTAGACGACATACCAGTTCTTCGTGGATGATGGGAACATCTTCAGCATCAGCGAACCCAAAGGTGTGCTGCCACGCAATAGCTATCGCAAGCTGATAGTGGAGTTCCACCCACGAAACACTATTGCCTACTACCAAAGAGTGTACTGCATCGTACGCAACCATCACCTGCTCCACGTTGATATCATCGGTACATGCTACGATCTGCTGATTCGACCAGTGCCTTTGCTACAGGTCCATGTAGATTTATTCCGGAAACGTGTTATTGAAGGGCGACTTTCTGAGATTGACTTGAAGTACCTCGAGAACAACCTGATGCTGAAGATCCAGAAGAAGCTGGAGATGCTTCGGGACGAAAAGTCTCTAACAACTGACCAGTTTGAGGTGCCTTAAGCAGTCTTTAAGTAGAACGAGCTCGCTTTGCATAAGTAACTGTTCCTCGAGCCAAGCAAGCACGGACTTGTTCAGCTGAGCGAAGATTTCCTTGACTTTGGCTATTGTGAGAACATGACTGTCAGTGGCCAAAAGGAGATTGAGCTCACAAACCGCATGAATTGTAAGCTCAACATCAGCTGGATTCTGCAAAAACGGTAGAACTATAACGGATAGTACATGACAGTCTTCCAGGTCTATCCCGAAAGTCAAACCATAAAGGCAGGCGCATCGGCAAGGTTCTATGTTAGCTTCCGACCTCTCAAATCTAACTATTACTTCTTTCAGGATCTCCAATTCTTCGCAGTCAGGGATAGTGGTAAGATGAACAAGAAAACTCTTTAGGAGTACGAGCGCAAGGAGCTCAGAACACTGAAGCCGGAGGTTACGCTGCTGAAGACCCTTAAGGTTACCCAGACTATCCAGAGTAAGGTCAAGGACGAGCTGGAGCACGGTGAGATACTCCCACCCTTGTCTGGGGTTGTTAAGTGCGTTGGGCACAGCTTTGCGCCGCAGTCGATGAGCTTCATTCCAATTATGGAATTCCGACCGAGCAGAACTGTCGTGTTTGCTCCTTGCCGTCCCGACGAAAGCAGTTACCAAACCGTGGAGCTTGTGAACCTGTCGGACACTCCAACCTACTATAACATCACTGGTGATGTGCAACGCGCTTTCAGGGTCTACCCCAAGGCCGGACTCATAGACGGTAAAAGCTTTAATATTCTCACTTTGGAGTTTGCTCCTACCCATTACAAGCAATACAACAGTACTCTCGTCGTACACCTCAACAATTCTTCAGGCAGTCCACTGAACCTTCAATTGACGGGTATTTGCTCGGAGCCTAAACTGCGTTTGCACAATGATGGCCGAGTTTACTTCCCGCCAACCTTCACCGGTGTATTTACTCGGCAAGATCTTGAAATTGAGAACCTATCCAAGTTACCAGTTCAGTTCCATGTTGAAGTTCCAGAGAAGTTTTCGGATGAGGTATTCTTCGAACCTTCGGACGGAGTCCTACAAGCAGGTGAGAACCTGAAGCTTGGAGTTTGCTTTATCCCACAGAGTAAGAAACAGTACAAGGTGAAGATTCCACTGAAAGTCACAGAGGTGAGCAGCATGGTCAATGCCGCTATCGGCTACTACAACCCCGGTAGCGGTTCTGAAAATTTTGTGCATGAAGCTCGTGCTGCTAAATAAGTGGAGTACCTTGTGGAACTATTTGGTTAGGGCAGCGATGGCAGTCTGAAACTTGAGAAGGAATAGCTAGACTTTTAGGTTGTGAAGGTATCCGAGCAGAAGAAGCTGAAGGTCAAGCTGCAGAACATTTCCGGTTGCACTTTCTATACCGAACTGTCCCTAAAGCCAACGGATGCCGACTCTACTCTGACCAAGTAGAGCATCAACAGCTCATTTCACTTGGACTTCACTGAGGGCATTGTAGCAGCCAACAGCGAAATACTCCTAGGCATCACGTTTACGCCAGTAGAGGTCAGATAGTTCGATCTGCAGTTGATCGTGACGGCCAAGGACAAGCTACCCAAAGCTTCAAAATCACTCGCGACCCGGAATGCTATCAAGTGCCAGTTACGCATTCGTTCCCATGGTTCCTTCCCTCTGCTGAAGATCGTCGATGTTCGCAATGACAGCATTTCGGTAGCAGCCCTCTGGTAGAATTTCCAAATCAGTCGCATCAATCAATAACTGGCTCAAAACCTCACCACCGACGAGAAGAAGTTCTTAAACATCGAGAACCTACCCTATACTGAGGCACAGCTGCTACAAAACAAACTCAAAGCATTCGAATGGAACTTCGGCTACGTCTCGTCCAAGAGTAACTTCAAGCCACGTAAGATCATCATCACAGTTCGGAACTTCGGCGGAACTAATCTCGACTACAACTTTAAGTTTCCGTCTGACAACTCTATTGATGAGGAGATCTGGGCTGATCCTGGTGAACCCAGCAAGGAGGAAGCATACCAAAAGGCGATACTCAGCAAAAATATTTTCCAGATTAAGCCTCGTAGTGATTCTCTCAAGCCCAACGATGTGAGGGACATCGAACTTATCTACACCCCGGCCAACATTCAATCAGGTAAAGATAGCAGCTCCAATGAAAAGCACACACTTACAGTAGTCTTGCAGATCAAGAACGGGAAGCCGTTGGTCCTCAATTTGAAGGGAATGACTCTCGGTCCCTATGAAGGTTTGCTCGCGGTTAAAAAGACCCACTATCGACTACCAAACACACCTATCGGCCTTCTTGTACCACTGAAATTCCCCATTGAAATTCAGAATGTTGGGTCGTCAAAGGTGAACTACAAAGCCATAATCCAATATCCGGACAACGAATTTACTGAGGTCTTCACTATTTCCAACCCGAATAACTCTCTGCTTCCGTCTGAAAAGCACTATCTATATTGCCTATTCAAACCACTCGAAAAGAAGTTGTACAGCTTCAAGCTGTCTATCCAAGTCTATGACTTCGTGAAGCTCACCCAGACTGTGTAGGTAACTTTAGAGGGGGACGGCTATGAAAAGGAGAGGATTAACAACAAAACTTCTGCACATCAACGTCCTCTGAAAAGTATTGAGGATATTCCTGGACAGCGATCGTTGGTCAGCTAAATAGGGTCCAAAGTATTCTTCTCGATTGAAGAGATTGACTTTGGAGTGTTGCGTCCTAACCAAACAAACCATCGCATGATCATTCTGTACAACCTTTCCAAAAATACTTCGCTAAATTTCTAGTTCCCCACGCAAGTAGCAGGTCAACTCGGCCGACCAGGCCTTACCTGTGGAGACGAGTTCTTAATTGAGCCAAGTGCAGGCGAAATTGCAGCAGGAAACTTCGTCGAACTCAAGATTACACTGACCTCTGCTCGAACTCCCAGTGTCTACGAAGGAGAAATAGAATGCAACATCATATGGGGATTCAAGTTCGATGATAAGGATCGGATGGTGCATACTGAGATGAGCCAGAAGTCAGCTGAACTTAACTTTGAGAAAGAAACGTTGTTCCTTCGCATCAAGAAAAGCTCTTCATTTGAGGTAGTACCTTTCTAACCATAGATCGCTGAAATCAACAAAGCTAATGAAAAGGAATTGAAGCTTGGCGTAGGCTCCGAAAAGCGATCATTGCTCGATAGCCTATTTGAGAGTGTTATTTCGAATTCACTCAACGACCCCTCCTTGCTAGACGATATCGATAAGCTCTATGAGCTACCAGCAGGCGTCGCCGACCTGCTTCCAGCTGACCCAAGCGTCTCTATCACAAAGGTACCACCGACAAAATAACTAAGGTGGATGGCAACAGCGATAACCTCATACTCCCTCAATCCGGCCACAACAACTCCAACTACAAGTACCTGTTCCTCAACGATGAGTTCCTGGATATGGCTGACCTCATAATGGAAAATACCTTTTTCAACATCATGCAGGAAACAACTCACAAGGAAAACGACTTGCTACGTATTCCCAAGAAGTTCGTGTCGGCCAAAGGCAACGACTGACCGTTCGGATGTTATAAAGCCGCCGAAAAGAGCGGGAACATTAATCAATAATATATCAGTCCCAGATAGCATGTCGAGGCGAACTAAGAAGGTCAAGGAGGAACCGTTCAGCGAGAAGGGCAAGATCAAGGAGGAGGCTGAGTCCGACGATGAGGGCAGCCCCGACCTCGGAGACGACGACGACCCCATGGAGGATGATGATGACGGAATGGAAGGCGATCCAAGCAAGATCAAGAAGGGAGGGAAGACTCGTCAGGACAACAGTCTATCAGTACTCACACGTAAGTTTGTGGAGCTCATCAAGAAGAGCGAAGCTAACACCGTGGATTTAAACGATGCAGTCCGGCAGCTGAGCGTTCAGAAGCGCCGCATCTACGACATTACCAATGTGCTGGAGGGGATAGGTTATGTTGAGAAGCTTCACAAGAACAAGATCAAATGGGTAGGTTCTACCGAGGATCCTCAAATGGAGAAGGACATTGAGGAAATGCGGGAAAAGCTTGAGCAGCTAAATACCAAAGAACGCAAAGTCGACGTCTTCATCGAGTCCATCAACCGAAAGATCAAGGAGGAGTTCCTCCAAAATGAGGCTGAGAAGGAATACAACTATCTTACTTTCGAGGATTGCAAGAAGCTCACTGAGAGAATTCACAAAGACTCCACCGACTCGCTGCTAATCATCACGGCTCCGAAAGGTACCACTATCGAGGTGCCTGTGCAGCAGAAGTAGGTGGAGTATCCCCACCAGTTGTTGATGAACTCGAGCCAAGGTGAGATTTCAGTCTACCTGTGCGAGCGTGCCAAGTACCCCGTGCTGTTTGATAACACCAAGGAGGAGCATGCTCCCAGCTGATGAATTATAGCCAACCAAACAATATTAATCGTATCGGCTGGTCCCCACGAATTATGCAATGAAGTATGAACAACTTTCATTAATCTGAATAAACTCATACTGATAGACTGGTTGGTCACTTCTCCCGGAGGCATCGGATAAGGTTATAGAGGTGCTCCTCCAGCTTGTCCTTCATACCTTCCGTCTCGAACTCCAGGTTGAGCATCACTGCGCCTACTTTTGTCACCGGACCGATTATTGTGCAGCAGTGCTTTGCATCGGCTTTCTTCTCGAACAGGCCACCCGAGTGACTGAACACACTCAGTTACCACAGGCGAGTTCCAACCTCGTACTTGAAGCAGGAATCCTTGACATTAAGCACGTGCATGCGGTATTTGTCTTTAACTTCGCCATCAGGGAATTTGAATCCACGCAGCTCGTATTCGGGAGTCATGGAGACTAAAGCCTTTTTGAATGTGGAGTCCCTTCTGAACATCTTGCAGTGTAGGCCTTTCATAAGGAATTCTTAGCTTTCTTGTTTGGATACTCCCGTGATCTGCTTCGGAATGTACTCATTGAGGATTACTACAGTGCAGACCATGATGCTCTCGTTCAGGAAGTCCTCTTCATCTATCACCTTCTTGCGCCAAAGCTGCAAGGCATCAACAAAGCCTCGTTCCCTCAGCAATGCCTTTAAGTTAGGGCAGCGTGAGCAGTACCCAATCAGCAGGTTCAGTAACTCCTGGGTTCTGAGTTTATCAATTGAGGACAGTTCCCGATCGGGCAGGGAAGTCAGGTACATGTAGATTCTGCTGAGTGGTGCAATGACCGTCTCAACATCCGTCTCCCTATCCACAAGTTTGAGCAACACGATGATTTTGCTGCAGACAGCGGAATCGGTGATATTCTTCTCGAGGACTGGTACCACGATCTGGAAAGTCTTCTTGCTCATAAACTCGCTCATGTCCTTGGCATAGAACATTAATATTTCGACGTGCTCCTCGTACATCTCGGTCTCCTTCTTGAGTGATTCCAGCACGCAGTCGATGTAGCCACTCCTCATCACGAGATCAGTCTTGACCTTAGCAGTATAGACACGGGTGATGATCTTCATCCGCTGAATTATGCTACTTTGTACGTAGAGGCTGAGCTTACTCTTCTCGAGCTTTCGGTTGGCCAACAAGTTAGCGAGTACACTTGGCACATTGGCTTCGAGTATCTTGACGATGAAATCCTTATCGAGGGTAAGGTTGCTGATAACTCGCACCGCCTTCACGACTATCTTTTCGTTCCATTCGTGAGACTTGAGGATATCCAACAAGAAGCTGATGAGCCGTTTGCTGACAGCATACCTCTCAACCTCTTTGTCTTGGCACAACCCGTCGATCGAATCGATGCATGCAGCAATGATCTACGCGTTGAGCAGCTGAGTTTCGAGCAACCTACATCAGTCGCTGTGTTACGTGATGAGCATATCCAGACTTCCTTGCTTGAACATCGTGGCCAGGTACATTTTGAAGTCAGTATCGGTGTGACTGCTGAGGTTGCTGAACACCTCGATGACATACTTCAGCACCTCCATGTCCTGGTTGTAGTTGACCAGTTCAATTAACTGGATTGAAAGTGGCACGAAATCTTTGGATACCATCTTCTTGGCATTATCGACGAGCAACGAGCAGTTTCCCAGCACTCGAAGCATCTGCTTAAATACTGTGCCTTTGTAGTCCTTCGCATCAAGCTGCAGCCTGAACAGCTCCAGCACACTGTCCACTACGTTGCACTGGAAGTAGATCTTTTTGGCCTCCTCGTTGTGGTAGCACAGGTTCGACACCAAACAGCAACCAGCTTCGACCACGGTTGTAGATTTCTGGTTTTCCTTGACAAGATCCATGATGAGTTTGGTTGTTTCGGGGGTGGTGACGAGGTTGGTCATCTCCTCAAGGCAGAAGGTCAGACCAGCCAGTGCATAGAAACAGTTGGCAACAATCTTCGGATCCTTGCGATTGTTGCGTAGAGCCTCGAGAATGTACACATGCATTTCGTTGCGGACGAAGTACTACTGAATAGACTTGCTCTTGGCAGATGTGCCAACCAGCATGCTTACGTACTTATCAATATCTGGATCCTGAAGCGAGCGTTTGAGGAGTGCGAGTGCCTGCTCGGGTATCTTGTGCTGCTCGATGATGTTAAACTATCGCTAGCTCACCAGATTGTACTCGATAATCTTTGCAGCATAGGCTGGCTAGTCGGGGAATAGTTTGATTGCGTACATTAAGGCTCTCTCGCCGAGCAGCTTAATCTTTTCAGTCACTTACACTACCTACACTGCTGATTCCAGGATCTCGACGATGCATTCAGTGGTGGTGCGGGTATGCTGGATACGGATGATGATACGGTTGAGTGCCTCAGCATCCTGTTGGCAAAGCTTGTCCTGCAGTTTGATGTATTTCATATAGAGCTTAGCAAGCAACTGGTCCGCCTTCTACGACTTATCCTCACGAAGAGCATCAACCACCCTTGAGATAAAATAGTCTGGCGGAGGGACAACCTCCTTCAGAGCTACTAATTATTCCACTTTCTTTGTCGCGACTTCTACGCTCATCTTTGACATATCGACGCCAGCAGGTGCCGGTGGTGCCACCACCGATTCTTTCATACCACGATTAGCTACGATACTGCTTTCAATAACTGTCTTTGTCGGTCTCGAGGGTCGCTGTTGCTCCATTTTATTGCTGGTTGAGCCAGTGTTTGTTTGCTTCGAAGGGCTCTCAACCTTTGCAGCTGGAGTGTTACTTTCACTTACTGGATGCTCAGCTTTCTCAGGCACCTTCTCGTGATCGACTGGTTGTTCGAATTCAATCATCGCTTTTACCACGGGGAATTTCTTAGCAACGTGGTCTTTTAATTTCCTTCGACTTTCGCTACAACCCTCGTCTTGAACAACCTTTTGCAGCATATGAGCAGCTTTCTGAACAATATATGGGTTGCAGGTACTCTCCACATACTTCATGGCTGGGTCGTTGGGTCTGACTCTCACAGTATCAACTCCCGCAATGGCGTCCATGCAGTTGTAAATAGCTTCAACAACATGCTCCCTCACATCATCCCCACCCACAATGAACTTTTTGTTGCATACCTCCGAGGGGTCTGCTGGCTCCTCGAACATCTTCAGGGTTTTCTCGAGCATCACCAGCATGCCTGACATATCGCCGATCTCCTTCGTCTTATTGAGATTCTGCGCAAGGCAGTCTAGGCAAAGCTGCAGAAGAGTGTACCGCACGGGATACAACGAATAATCTTCCAACTTCATTGAACATAGTTCCTTGCTCAGCTCCAGGAGCTTCTGCAAGTTCGCGTAGTGATCGTCCTCCTTAAGTGCATTGAAGAATTTCAGAATACTCAGGAGGTTACGGTTGCGAAGCGATAGCTACTTGTTGAGTTCTTCGATGATCGGTGCTGCCTTTTTGGATTCGGATTTATTCTCCTCCAAAGCGTGCGCGAACAATGGACCTGCCAAGCATACTGTCTGAGCATTCTTCACCTTTATCTTTTCGCTGATCGGTTTCGAGTCGTAGGAAGCCAACCGATCCAAAAAGCGTAGCTACGGAACCGAATAGTTATTGTCGTCAAGCACTTTCTTCATCAGACGGTTCAAGTGTTCCTCAATTGGGCGAAGGTGACTACGGTCGACTCCGCTCTTCTCACTTCGGTGAACTGCGTTATCTCGACTTCTGCTCAGAGCCGTGAATAGCTCCAATACGTACGGCTTTAGATATGCTTTTTCGAAGCAGGCCTCGACCTTACCGGCTAGTTGAGCATTCTTGCGGATTCTCTCCCGATACTGTTCAGAGGCAGTGGCTGCACGTATCAGCACGATAAACAGATTTTGAGCGAGTTCTTCAGGCAGTTCAAGAAGTGGTTGTTGTGCTATGGCGTTCATCACAGCTTCGATTGCTTTGATTTATTCCTCTGAAACGTTGTCAGGAACGGTGCACATATTTAATGCAAGTTTCTCAAGGTAGACCACGTTGGCTTGCTCTTTGTTGAAATTTTTCAGTGCCTCCTTCACATACCTTTGAGAGTCCAAGTGAAACATGATTTCTCCGCAAGAAGCTACCACGTGGTCGCTCAACGGGTTGGCTCGGTGGATGTTTAGGAGCACATTATGGCAGCTCTCCTTGTTGAATTTGAGATCTGGGTTAGCGACAAGGATGATCTCGAGAAGGTCGAGAGATTGTCTGAGGTCGGGTGAGGCTGGAGTAGCTTCGATCAGGTTATTCAATAGCTTGTCACTTGCCAGCCCTTCAATTGACTTGATATTGATGAACATGTCCGAGAGCAGACGAAGCAACTTGCCGAAGACTGCCTGGGCAAGTGCTTGTACCTCTTATTCATTATCGTTGGGATAGTCACTTTATTGGATGTTCAAGAACTAGGATAAGGTGTCCAGCTGCTATCGCCTGACCTGGTCGTAGAGTCCCATTGTTAGGATTGTTTAGAGGTAGGTGTTGACCGCTTCCAGCTCCTTGAGATCCTTGTTCTTACGGTTGACATCCAAGGGAAGATACTTGATGCGACCCTCCTTCAGCTCAACAAGGGTCACCAACTCTTTCACAGCCTTATTGTATGCTGGTTGGTGATCTTCCTTTAACTGTTTCTCCAGCATTTCAAGAATACCGTGCTTCTTTGTGAAGTCCTTCCCTATAATGTCCTTTCGCAAAGCTGTTGCCAACAGCTTGAGATACTGTTGCAGATAAGCCGATGACTTTGGGTATTTGAGTGATTAAAGCAAAGGCTTTGACACACTATTGAATATCTCCTCGCAATTCTTGAAGGCCTCTTTGTTGTTGAGCATGCTTCCGATAATCTCCAGAGCTGTTCCGTGCAGAGGTTCAGCCTCATTGATGGCCAACAGAGGAGTTATCCACCGATGGGTCTCCGACTTAGCGAGATACTTTCCGAATCCGTTGGAAAGACTGTATAGTTTGAGATACTGCAGGGACTGGTTTAGTTCATCTTGGTTGGAACGATTTTGTGCAAACTCCTTTGAATTTTTCTTAGCCTGTTCAAGCACTGCGTGTATGGGTTCAGGTTCGCTGAACTTAATAATGTTGTCCATCACAGTCTTGATTCGGCTGGTGAGTTCGCTACTGCCTGGAAACCTCGCCAGCAACTGGACGAATACTTCCTACGGATTCTGCTGCACTAAGAGTTGACCGAGCTGCTTCTCGCCTGTCAGTAACGCTATCAGCTCAAGGCATCGGATCACCAGGCTACGTTGTTCGCACTTTTCCACAAAATTGAGGAGAAAAAGGAGGACCCCATTCTTGACAAACTCTTTGCAGAAGATGGAATTCTAAGTACAAATGGAAGTGGCAACTGCCACGCATTTTGATACCACAGCCTCGTTATCTGTACGTTTGAGGTTGCCGACCAGACTGCTGATGAGCTCTGCCCAGGTAGGTTCGACATTGCTTTGGCTGCTGATATGCGGCAGCAACTTCGTAAGCACGATCTTGAAGTATGTGATGTACAGCTGAAAAAGGTCCTCGTTAGGAAGAGCTTGTCTGTAGAAATCGAGTAGGTCCACCTCTAGCTTCATCTCCTTGACTTTTCGAGTGTAGCTTTTCAACCGCTTCGTAAACTGGAACAACAGCAGGTCAATAGCGTTGGTGAGCCTGTCACCCACGAACTACCTGCAAGGTCCGCTCTTCACTCGGAAGATCTCCAGCGAGGCTGTCAGAAGCTGTTCGCCCGATGCATTAAGCTCCTCAGCAAAACCCGGCACATCTATAGTCGCTGAGGCGACAGTAAGGATGTTGAGCATGCGTTCCGCCCGTTCGGCAGTTGCCCCTTCGTACAGCTGCTCGAGGCTGCTCTTATAGACCTGTCGCAGCAGCTTCACATCCTTATAGGAGTACTCCTTCATAATGATCAATAATAATGCGGTACGCAGCGCGGTATCCGCTTGGCCCTGCCAATGATATGCAGCACCTTAAAGACACCTGCAACTATTTATTAATTTGGGCTGGCTCACATGATTGCAGCAGACACACCTCTTCACTCGCACCACCCGTAAGGTTACCGTTGACGTAGAAACTCGGGACTCTCCTCCAACAACCCGGAATACGACAATCTTAAAGAAGTGTACCAAAAGCGACCGCCAGGTTGGAACCGGAGACGTCGCCAAGATTCTATTGAAGAACCTCCCGCTGAGCCGTCTGGGTGTCCATGCTGGGTGCTTGCGATCCTTGGTGTGCTTGCCGGAGTCGGATTAATTTCCATGGTGCTGGCAGGTGTCGGCTACTTTAAATACAGAACAACAGTACAACAGGTATTAGCACCACCAACCCCAACACCAACACCGTTGCCAGCAGTACCCATCCGAACCGAAAAACCAGCGAGGGCAGTGTGGAATTAACAGAGGGCAAGTTCAACAGCAATGTTAAACAAATAAAATGGATTTGAGCCTGGAGTGGAAGAGAGGGAGGTTCCAAAGGAACGAAGGGTAGAAGTACCTCCTCGAAGATAAATACCTCGTGCTCCAGTGAGGAGGATTCGGATTCCAGCAACAGCTCTTCCAGAACCACCGAAGCCGAAAGTGGTAGACCCATCTCCAAAATAGTAAACACCGGCTCCTGTTAAAAAATAGGTCACGATTATAGCGAGTCCACCTCCAACTGTGGTCGAGGCTCCCAAATTAATTACTTGCTCTCCAGGATTTTTTAAAGTTGGTGAAGAGTGCCTCAGCTGTCCTGGTGGGAGTGCATGGAACGGAACCAACTGCGTTAGGAAGCTGATGATGAATGTTGTCAAAGAAGTGCCAACTGAGGTAGCAGCAACCCCAGCTGAAAACAACTCTACCAATGAAAGGACATCGACAAGCTCAGAGCCGACCGAAGGGTCAACCGAGACCAAATAATCCACAAGCTCGACGTCGACAACCACAGAAGAGCCAACAAGTAGCACCACAACGGAAGCTGAAGATAAACCTAAGGAGAAAGAAACTGAAAAATTACCCGAGACTGATAAAACTTCTGCTAAGGAAAATACGACGACGACAGAGAAGAGTACTGCTACTTCGACTTCAAACACTTCAACAGAAGATTCGAAGGAGAAAGCGAATGAAACCACAGCATCGTCAACAACAGTCTCCACAATCATACCAATCTAAAAAGCAGAAGCCCCTGCAGCCGAGACTGCTGGCACAAAATTTAATTCTACTCCAACTGCTTCGATTGCTGTTACTGCAGAAACAGTCAACTAGACATCGGCAACTCCAACCAGCAATACAACTGTCGCCTCGTCCACATAGTCCAAACCAGCATCAGAATAGCCCAAACCAGTGTAATAGTCTAAACCAGTCGTAACTCAGCCACCAGCAGTAGCAACCCCAACCAACAGTACAACAGCAGCCGCTGCTACTGTTTCCAACACAACTGAAGCAAGCAACACAACAACATAAGCCGAGTAAAAAGCTGCTCCAGCATCAACCAATGTAAGCCAACCAGCAACACCAACTGTTGCTTCCCCCAGCCCAATTACTGAAGCTAGTAATAGTTCCTTGACTGTTGTCTCAACCACCAATGCGACTGCCGAAATGAAATCAGAGCCTTCGGCACCTACAGCCACCATACCTGAAACAACTTCAACTGTCAATAAATCCGAAACTACAATAATAAACGAAACCCTCAAAATGAATGCAACGAATACTGAACAAAAGACCTAAGCAATACCTGCAGGAAAACCAAGCAACGATTCAAAAGCAGACGCTCCCAAAGACTAGCATCCTGTTGATGCTGTTAAAGATGCCACAAAGGAGCCAGCCAAGGAGACACCGAAGGTCTCGATTGGTGAAGAAGCGAAATAGCCGGTCAAATAGCCGGTGAAATAGCCCACAAAGTTCCCAACAAACGAACCAGCTAAAGATACTCCCAAATAACCAACTTCCGAACCAGCCAAAGCTATCGAACCCAAAGAAATCCTTAACACTACAACGGCAACTTCAGTTTCTGAGCCTGAGAAGAAACCAGAGAATGCATCTGTACCAGCAGCTACAGTACCAGCAGCTACAGTAGCTACATAGACAAGTAAGACTATCGAAGCCGTAGTCGATAAGGCAGTCGCAATAGATAAAAACATCACGAAATCGATACCTGAAGCCACAATCAATAGCACAGTGACGAATAATGACACCACGACTATTGGTGGCAATAAGGTCGCCATTCCAAGCTCGCCAAAGATCGAGGAGACTTCCACTATTACAAAGAGCTAAGCATCCCCCTCTCCAAATACGACTGTTTCACTCTCTAGCACTTCGTCGTCTCCTGTGACCTCCAATACTACAACGTCTTCTCCATCCCCCTCTACCCCCCTCGCTGCAATACTTCCAGCTCCAACCCCGTCAAGTGTACCGACTGTCACTACTCCCACAGCATCGACAACTGCGCCACTACTAACTTCTGCCATAGCTAACCAAAGTGGAGCTGTTCCGCTTGCTGCTGCTCCAATCGTAAGCACGAGCACAACACACCGCCACCTAAGAAGTGTCCATACCCAAAACATTTGATGGCTGTGTTTTTAATTTAAGCTAAACATTTTTCCAGTCTTCTTCGTTTTCCTTGCTTCCTACGACAACTTTATTGAATGCGGTCTCAAGTACATACATGGACTCATTTGGTGGTACTCCAAATTCTATGACCGCTTCCACTTATGGAGATACCTCTAAACATCAATAGCCGATAACTTATTTGTTTACATCATCCAAAGATCGATTTGCTCGATTTGCTCGATTTGCTCGATTTCAGACTTACCTTACGATGTTATACAAGAATGAAATTAACGCGGAGCTTCTTTAGAAAGCTGCAGATAAGTCGTATAGCCGTTGCTTCACATTCAGCAGAAGGATCGATGGGCTCTTTGTCTGCACAAAGTTCTCCGGTTTGAAACGAATCATTCTCTTAGAATATTTCTGTGGTTCTGCCGGCATGAATCGCAATTTTCTCATGGCTTCCTTATTCGCTATTTGTAGTATGGCTAGGATGGTGAGATTTTAAATCCATCCTTGGGTCTATACAAATCATCATTAATTCATGAGCAAATATCCACTGTTTATGCTGATCGCTTTCGTTGCCGTACTGGCTGACGATGTAATACCAACCTTCGATCAATACGTCAAGACTCAAGACCTTAAGTTCTAAACCACAGACGTGAAAAACTATCGCCGTACTGTCTATGAAGCCAACGCGGCCAAGATTAAATACCATAACGCCAAGAAGGATCGGACTTGGGATGAGGGAATCAACCAGTTCACCTCACTCACCGCATCGGAAATTGCTACCATTTACCTTCGTGCTCTTCCTCCGACTTCTTTAGTCGTGAAGGTAACACCAATCCTCTCTGCCTGGGCACCCAGAGCCACGGACTGGACTAAGGTTGCCAACGCCGTGACCAGAGTCAAAGATCAATCAAAATGCGGGAGTTGTTGGGCGTTTGCTGCATGCGCTGCCATGGAAAGCATGGCATTCATTAGCTCGAGGACTATAAATTTGGATTTATCCGAGCAGCAGCTGGTGAGCTGCGACCCCAACAATAAAGGTTGTGGCGGAGGCTGGATGTAGACTGCTTACTTTTATGCCGGTATTGTTGGGATCGCCACTGAAGCTCAATACCCTTACACCTCTGGGCCCACCCAAGTCTCTGGAACATGCAACACAGCTATCGTTGGATCGTTCAAGATCTCTGGATACACTGTCACTGCCTCCGATTGTGCCAAAGTTGCAGCTGCACTTGTTTTTAAACCTTTGTCGGTTGCAGTTGAAGCCACTCAATGGATTCCCTACAAAAGCGGAACCTTCACTGACTGCCTCACTTACAATTTTAATCACGCAGCACTTTTGGTTGGTGTCAACAGGACCCACTGGACAGTCAAGAACTCATGGGGAACTGGGTGGGGTGTTTCTGGTTACATCTACCTCAGTGCTACTAATGGCAACAACGCGTGCGGCATTTGCACATATGCTAGCGCTCCAAACAAATGATCGATATTCCCCATCATTATCATTCAAACTTCTTTTGAATATTTTTCTCATGAATTGGAGGGAGGCCCGCATGGCAACTTAGGCTTTGACTGTTGTCTGAGTCTTCCACCCCAGTCAATTAACAGATTTCATCGTTTCTTATCCAAAGACAAGCCCACAAGAGTGCTTCGACAGTAAAGTTTTGAGGAATAATTGATCTGCATTATCCTTTCAATTCAGAAACGTTGTTACTGCAGCACCGATATTAAATCAACCTCAGCAAGCTATCGACGGTACACTCCTCTAACACATTGACTCTTCGGTCGGGGATTAATTATATTTACAGAAGGCTGGGAAATGGCTGAAATCTCGCATCTCGACGAGCTGCTCAGTCCGACGATCAACATATCGAAGCAATCAAAGCACAAGCGGAAACGAGCAAGTCGTAACAACGAGGGCAGAGATGACGAGGCCAATCCGTTCGGTTCGGGGAGTTACAGTTCACAGATCAGGAAGAGGAGGGACGCAAGGCTTCATGAGCTCGATCTGTACTCGCAGCTGAGCTTCGCGAGAATGCGTCGAAGGAGAAACATAATTACTGGTGACCTTCTTCCCGTGAGAGTGCTAGAGGGAGCCGATCTCCGCGGAAATGCTTTCTTTGCGCCGGAGTTAAAAAGTCAGGGCAACGCTGTTGTAAAGCTGCGTGCTAACTCTGAGAAGATGCCAGATGAACTCACTGCGACTGCCAACAAACCATACAACGAGAGCAGACTCATCTGTAAATAGGCCACCGAGCTGAGATAGCATTGCGGAGGCAACTTCACAATGACCGAGTGTCCGGAACAATCCCATGAAAGGATAATCGGCAGCAGCCACTCCCGCTTCAAATAGGTCCGGAAAAAATCAGAAAACCAAGAGACGAGGCTCTATCCCAACGGCACTCATAAACCAGAGGCATTTGATTTGTACGGGATGGTTGGACGGAACACTGGCACTCCTCTGAGCAACACAAGGTTGGAGGAGTTCGCAAGAAATTTCGCAGGGAGCGCAGCGAACTCGAAACGGACTAGCATCACTGATAAATTGAGTACGACGAAGGGCGGGTCTGTTATCCGCATCAAGAGTATGTCAGAGAAGCGCCACAGCCCTTTTCAGGAGACCAGTTATGATTCAAGGATCTCCAACTACAAGGATTTCATTCTACTTGTTCTGCACTGCAACGCAGTCTATTTCGACTGGGTCTTCCCCACAGTTCTTGATAACCGTGAGAGGCGGGTCGATGTATTCGTCGGCCAGGGCAACAATAGCACCCTCGTTCGGAAGGTCTTGATGAAACGATGGTGGTTAAAACCAACTGAGACAATAACGAGCAGCACACAGTTTGCTTGGACTCAGATAAAGCATAAAGGGTACGTCCTCTCACAGAGAACCCGGAGCTTTTACCAATCCAACGAAAAGTTCGAATAGAATATCTCCGCGGAAGGAAGCAGCAGTCCGCTCGCCAAGGTCATGCACCCGAAAGAGTTGGCCCAGCAGAAGCAGTTGGCGCTGGCGATACCTTACAAAGAAGTTACCAAGCGAAAAGAGCCTGCACGCCTGCTCAACTACGTTCAGCGTGTACACAACCATCTTGAGTTTAGTGGATTTATCGGTAACAAAAAATCTCTGCTGAGCTGCATGACAGCCTACTACCGTTACCACAAAACTCCAATCGATAACTACAGCATTCCCCTAACATTCTACGTCTCTGAAGCAGCAAATGAAAAGGAGTTTGCAGTCTTTCGAGAGGTATTTCTGGAAAGAGAAAAACAGTTGTACCAGTCAGATAATTCAAGAAGGAACAATACTTGGATTATCAAACCAGGTGAGAATTCAAATCGAGGGCACGGAATAGTCTTGTCAAGCAGCCTCAGTGACATTTCGGGCAAGGTTAGGGAGGGCCGTCATTCTCACGTCATCCAATAGTACATCTCAGATCCGTTGCTCTATCAGCGAAGGAAGTTCGATATTCGCGCTTACTGCCTGGTAACACAAGTCAACGGTGTAATGAGAGCCTACTGGTACCAAGAAGGCTATATACGCACAAGCGCAGAGCTATTTCGGACGGATTGCCTTGGCGAACCAATGATCCACTTGACCAATGATGCCGTACAAAAGCATGGTCCCAACTACGGCAAGTACGAGCCAGCAAATAAGGTGTCATTCGATGACTTCCAAAAGTACCTGTTGTCGAATGGTTGCCCTGAAGAGCGTTCTTTGGGCTACATAATAGCCTAAATGAAAGTACTTGATAATTTATTTAGCGAATCGTCACAGAAGTCATTCGTTCGAGTTACTGTTTGCTCGATCCAAACTGTCGGGAGAACAATTTCGAGCTCTTTGGAGTCGACTTTTTGGTGGATAGTTCGATGCGGCTTTGGCTGTTAGAATTCAATACCAACCCATGTCTGTAACTTTGCTCGTCAGTGCTTAGCAGACTGCTTCCCAAGATGCTAGATAATGTGATGACGCTAGCAGTTGACCCTCTGCTGCCGATGCCACCTAACAAGAACCGTCAGTACTTCCCAGACGTCAACCTACAAAACAACCGGTTTGAGCTAGTGTTCGATTCCACCTTCGACAGGGATGAACAGTACGAGCAGTACCTGCTTCGTCATTTGAAACACACAGCCCATGAACCACTCACGTAGGAAGACTGTTGACCCGTCTGCTAATGCTTCACTACCCAACTAAATAATACTCCTCCAGTTAATAATAATTTCATCGGTGATGGGACACCGCCGCTGCGATAGCGATGAGACCATGTTCTTCCGACAGGTGAGGTCGGGAGAGTTGCTTGCCGGCAATTTAAACTACGAACCCAGCGGAAGGGTGAGAACGGAAGCAACTGTATTACCGAACCTCCCTACTCTCAAGCACAGCAAGAGCTAACTCAAGAAGGAGTGGCTGCAGCGATCCAACAGGTTGCTGTAGATTGTGAATCGAACATCATAGGTGATCGCTGACATGCAACGCAACAAGGTGGACCGTGGTTACTACAAGCTTCCTATTGCAGCTGAGAGTAAATCAAGGAAGCACTCCCACGCTGATAGGATCGAAGGTGGTATGCAAAGCACCAGCCCGTTGGAGGTGCTCAAGCCTTCTTTGGCTCCACCGATAAAGATGTCGATCGATGGACAGCGTCGGCAACCGCTCAAGCCGCATCAGAAGGAAAAATCACATGAGAAGAAGAACAGAGAAGTGTTCCAATTCGACCTTTCACATCAAACCTTCAAACTCACTAAACCAGGGATGGTATGCACGAAGTCGAAACCCGATAATCTGCGGAGTCGACTTCTGGAGAAGCTTGGTGACCTACGTAATGAGATAACAATCGATGCCGATAAGATGAAGCTGCAAGCAAGACAAACCACAGAAAATTTAGAGAGGACGATAGGTGTTCCGAGAACGGCTGCGCTCAGTCACAGCAAGACCCGCCAGGATATTCTCAACATCAAAGAGCACACCACCATCTGCCTACCCTACAGTGAGAAACCCAAGAAAAAAGCCAAACTGGACAGCAATAGGTGCATTGCCGACCTCAGTCCGTGGAGGATGGAAGATAGTCCATTACTTCGGGGTGAGCCGGGAGCACGGTTCGAACTCTGAACCTTTCTGATATTCTCAAGTTGACTGTAAGAATAGCTTATTGAAGTACCAATTGACATGAATTTCGGTAATCAAGTGATAAATTTAATGGCCAGCCTTTAGGTCCAACGTCAGCGCTACATCGATGAGGAGATGAACTTCATTCGAAGGAGACATCCTCTGTTCGCGTTGAAGGTCGAACCCTTCCAAGAGCTTCCACTGAAGATGAACATCAACCTCGAAAAGTACAAACCACCCTATGCTACGCCGCAGGCACGAATAGTCAGTCAGAATGTGAAACTACCAATAAAGTTGCCGTACCGCAGGCCAGCTAACACCCATCATTCGCCAAAGACGAAAAGAACCAGGAGTAACTATGCCCTACCTCCACTGAACCCATAGTTAATGGAGGCATTCACTGAAGGGCACTCTGTTCATTTGGAATTCAACACGAGAAGTACCCCATACCACGCACACAGATAGATTCTACGTAGAGCATCAAGAAGGTAAAAGAAAACGATCGAGATCAAAGTACGAGCAGGCCTTCGATAGGTTCGCCAGGGCGAACCGCCGAACCAATCACCAGCTGAAATCACTGCAGGATATGGTGTAGTTTGCCAAGCGACGTGGCACTACGATTGACCAGCGTTAAGACAGCAATGGAAAACACTTTGCGACAGAACCTAGCTAGCCGGAATTTCGGTTCCATGAGGACGACATCGATAAAATCTGTGGACTCAAGAGCCCAACGCTCAGAGATATGCTCTGGCAAAACGTTAAAAAACTGAGAAGGTTTCTCGACACAGGCAAGAATGATGATAGTTGAGTGCAATCAAATAAAGGCCAGCAGTACAAGCTTGTCCTCCACGGCCTTGAGATGGGCGTAGTTGATTGAGGCTGGCTGCCCCTCCACGATCGTTTCGATCTTCGAGCGCCTCGCGAACTCCTTGAGATCGTTGCGAGCAGCCAACTGCACCAACTGGTAGGTCGTTACGAGGTAGTCAGCCAGGATGATGTACTACTTGTGCACTGGTGCATCATCAGGGTCAATGTCCTTGAGCATCGCATACAACAGCTGGATGACAGTACGAATCTCATCAGAGAGGTCTTCATAGTTGTCTGGTTTGAGAACCCGTGCATATGTTGATAGCTCCTCACGGTACTTCTGTTCGTACTGACGAGCGACTGCTAAAAACTTCTGGTAGTCGCTGGTTTGCCTGTATTACTTAAACCGTTCCAGCAGGAATGGATTATTGTGGTCGCAGCTCATCAGTAATGCAAGCTTATTGAAGATTAGCTGGGAGAACTGTTGTTTCAGTTTGAGGCAGTCCATAGAGGTGCCTTCCATACGCTTGATGAGTTTATAGAGGAAGCGGCAGAAGTGAATCTGAGATAGCAGCTGTCGAGAGGTATCCTTGCGAAGTTGCTCAGGCATTTTCTCGTCATCAGGAACAATCGGTGGTAGAAATGTTTCGTTAGCAACGTAAGCAGACTTGTGGGTATTCTCTTCATAGCTGCTTAGGCGATTGCTGCCTCGAAGTGGAAGCTTGCTCATTGTTGTGGAAGTTGTAGCGACCGTAGTTATGCTGTTAATACTTTGGTTCACCGGATGTTTATCGTCCCTGCTGCTGAACTGGAAGCTTTTTAGTTCTTCCGGAGTCATGCGTTCGTTAATCGAACAGTTCAGGGTTCTCGTGAGGAACTCAATAGACTCCACCGATAGGCTATCAGGAATCTTTCGGAAGATGCCCTCTGCCATAATTTTATTGGCAAGTTATTTCTAAGTCTTGGCGTTCCATGGTGCTGCGCCAGTGAGCAGTTCGAAGAAGATAATGCCGAGGGCCCATATATCGCTTTTGAAGCTGTACTGGTTGTATAGGAGGGCCTCGGGAGGCATATACAGCGGCGACCCGATGTTGTACTTGTTGCTCTTCTTGCAGTCCTCCACACGCACTGCAAAACCGAAATCGGCTATCTTTAGCAACCTCTCCTTAATGAAGATGTTAGTGGGCTTCAAATCGCGATGCACGATGCCCTTTCGGTGAATCTCCATGTAACCAGCGATGATCTGTTTGAGATAATTAATGGCTTGGGTCTCCGGCATGCCCTTCTGTTGGATGAGCTTGCTGAGGTCACCATCCTCGCAGAACTCCGTGATGATGTAGGTGTTGTTCTTGGTAGCATGAACGTCGAGGAACTGGATGACGTGGTTACAGCGACTGACTCGCTTCAGACATTCAATCTCGGACTGAAGCAGCACCTGATGGATGTCATTGTTGATGCGTGCCATATCGATGGCCTTGATGGCTACCGGGCAGTCTACGGCTAGCATGGTACGGCGTACTTGTGGTTTCGTTGAGACCTCGGAACACTTTGCTACTGTAGCCCTCACCCAATTGGTCCGTGAGGATGTAGCTGTAGTTGGCTATCTTCTTCTTTGTCAGCACGCGGGTGCTGCCATCGGCACTTCGCTGCTGAGCGGCTTGGAGCTTGCTCATCTTCTTGATTGTCTCGCTGGTAATTTTATTTTATTTTGTTACGGCCTATACAGGCCGTTTCTTATTTCAAAATGCCAGCGATCAGGGTGCCTGTCGACAGACTCGATGGTTCTAAGGTTGAAGGCAGCACTGCCTTCGACCCTGTCGGTAGCTACAGCAGCAGTGTCGTCGACGATCGCAGAGTCTCGGTTGAGAGTTTGCTGACGGCTTGGGCAGAGTTATACTGGTGGATTTAGGTGGTAACGATGGCTCCGGGGATCCTTTTAAACTTGGTTATTAGAGATGTTGTTCATCCACGTCCCAGAGGTATTGTTAGCAGGCCGGACATACATACTTGTGCTTCAGCGTGCTCTCATACTGAAAGTCGAAGGCCTGCATTACAGGAGTTTCGCTGGTCGTCGGCTGTCGAACCCCTTCTCCTGGAATTCTGGAAGGTTGTTGTACCGCCAACCTTTCCGTCTTGTAGGACACCTTGAATCCACGCATGAATAGTTAAATTACGATGCAGAGGTGACCTCAACCGACCAACTAACGGTCTGTCAGCACCCTACTTATATTTAAATCTCACCGGCGCATATTTGAATGGAGGTATGCACTGCAGCACTAACATAGCTTAGCGAGGTCGAATACGAAACCTTCCTGAAGCTGTCAAACAACCTCAACAGTGACGAGCCGACAAAAAAGCTGTGTCTGCAGTACTACCTGGAGTACAAGGCAGTGCTTCACTAAGTACTGATTGTCCGTGACCTTAGGAAAACAAGCAACCCCTCACCGACGATAAGGTGCAGATCGTTATGCGATGTGCCTTCTTCCTGAGCGAGAAATCGCAGGTTATGCACAACATGAAGGTACCGGCCATCCGCAATTCAGGGTGAGAAGATTCGCGGTGTCAGCCTGAGTCTAACGCAGACTCTCAAGTCGTTCAACAATTTGGATGAGTTTGTGTTCTACCTGAAGGAGATCATTCGCAAAATCCACCTGGAAGATCAGTAGCTCGAGCAGGAAATCAATCAGTTCATTAAACGATTCTGCTTCATCCTCACCTTCTACAACAAGTTCGATTCAGTGTTCAAACGCTTGGAGTTGCAGGAGATCGGTGGCCGAAAGGAACAGCAGCACCGGGACTATCTCAAAACTCTCATGAGTTTCGGGTGGGTGCTGTTTATCGACTGCAAGGCACGGCTGTTCAAGCATAGCTTCGAGATCATTGATGTTACGTGTCTCATGGTCGCGGTGTTTAGGTTGCTGGTCAACCTTGCCAGCGACTACGCCAAAGCACAGCTGTTTGTTGAGCTTGAAAGAGGTACCAAAATTAGAAACCCAGAAGCCAAGAGCTCGAGGGACTATCGAGAGCTAGCCTGTCAGTCGTTGTTGGAGCAGTTCAAGATTCGAGATCTGAAGATGTTCGAGAATGTCAACAGCCAGTTCGAGGATTACGTAAACAATGTACTTGTCGGTTTATTGTAGACCCTTCTGGCATAATTCCGCTTCAGCAGTGGCAGTGATATTCTCAGCCCAAACAACATTACGGCCAACTACAAAAAGCTGGACAACACGTACCAAAAGAGATTAGTGGACCCGGAAGACATCGACGAGAGGTATTTCCTCAGAGAGCGAGTGAGCATCACACCCTCAAGGTTCACTCCTTTCGGAGGAAGGGGCACAGCCACCAAATGGAAAAAGCAGAACTTTAACAGCCAGCGCATACTAAACTACGAGTTGGATGAGACCGTGAAGGAGCCAGTGGCGCCTGTAGCAGGCAAGTAAAACGTGCTGCAGCCTCCTTTGAAGTTTCCGAAGAATTTTACTCCGACACTCACAAAACCTCAAATCATCTTCTCGACGCCGATGTCTCAGGCCATGGAGATGTACAATTGGATTGCGTAAAAGCCCAAACGCCAGCGTAACACTCCGAGTTTCGATAGGTTGGTTGAGAAGGTAATGTCACAGGAGAAGAAAGGCACTGATGCCAAGTCCAAGGACAACCGTCGCAAGCTGATTCAGAACCTCTACGAAGACAGCTTGGCAACTTATCCCTTGGGAGAAGAAGATATGGGCTTGCTATGCTGGGCGATTGAGTCAGTGTATTTCATTCTTAATCTACCAGGACTGCCTATCGCCAAACTGATAGAATTCGCTGATATCGAGTGGTACCACTTGTGGAGGGTCTGCGACTACTTCCTAAGGTATGACCGGGCAATGCCTAATTCACTGAAAGTTCATGTGCTCGACTTGTAAACTCGCATTGTGTCGATGTAACTCTGGAAGGCTGAAAGTGAGTTGATCCACATCTTCAACCCTAACCACTCTGCTCGATTGAGCAAGAGGTATCCGGAGGCTGACCGTTTCACCCGGAGAATACTTCACCAGCTGGCCTATCAAATTCATCTGCTGACTGCCCCATTGGGCCTTTCAGAAAACCTTTCAAATACCTTGCTCACGACAGTACAGCACATCCTCAGCGACCACTCGCAACTCCTCCTGCAGCATCATCTGGATCAGCTCGTTCTCTGTTCGGCATACTCTCTATCCAAGGTAGCAGGGATGCATCTCAAGTTCAACGAAATCATTCTGAAGTACCGTGAGGTCAACGGCTATACCAAAGAGGTCTACAACGAAATCATCGAGCAGGTACAAACTGAGGGCCGCAAAGAAGACATCATTAGCTTCTACAACCAGCATTTCCTACCAGCAATGAAGAGCTACATGGTCGAAATAAAAAATATCAGGTTATCTCAGGGTAAGGAGCCTGCAGCGTAATCCTGAACATTATCATAGAACAACGATGAAAGGGGGTAGCCAGCCCATAAACCTTCTGGGGTCTCCAATCAAAACACTTATTCCAATGCTACACTCAAAGCCAAGTGCCCACATGACTCCTCAGACCCAGATGCTGTATGCCTATAACGAATCGCCGCTACTCCGAGGTGACAACCCGCATTTGTAGTCGCGTGGACCGGTCAACTTCCTGCCATCGAAGAAGTTGCTCAACTTTGAAGCCGAACTGGAAGAGACTAGTCGGAAGAAAGGTTTCGAAAGGATGGACGGCTTCGGGGACATCCAAGACACCAACGACTTCATCAACAAGAAGTGTAAGTATAGGCATAACACAGTCAACCTAAAAAAGAAGGAAAATATCTTGCAAAATGGCGAAAGGCAGTAGCCGCAGATGGTCAAACAGGGCAGTGGATACCTCAAACACGAGGATATTAGCAAACTCGCCAGACTGAAAAGCAAAGACCGCTTGTGATCCAAACAAAAATGCACTTTAGAAACAAACAGTAGTCACAGCCAGCTTGGATGAAGCTGTTTCATTCATTCGCTCTTGATACGCAGCTCCCTGATTTCCTCGGACATGTAAAACATGTCATAGTTGATGCGGGCAAGTACAACGTTCCTCTATGGCGGCGAAATGGCCATGTTGCAGATATTATCGGTATCGATCGGCTAGTCCTCCTCATTCTCCATTTCTGCTTGCTAATGAATCTCTTTCTCGCTGCTCTCGAGCATTCTCTGTTAGTACTATTCGTTACAGCTGCGCCGCTGGAACTGCAAGGCAGCCTTCATGTTGTAAAGGTTGTAGGGGACGTGATACACACAGGGCTCTATACAGACGAACTTGATGTATTTGATGGTGAAGGAGATGCTGTTCGGGAGTTGGCCTGTTTCCTTGGGAATAGCAAATTTTTTTGTGAGGAGATCAATGTTGGGATGGTATAGCCAGCGATCATTGAAGACCAGGATGCTAGTGAGTGGGAACCGATTGCCAATATAGAGAGAAGGCTGGTAGATCAGTTTGTTGAAGCAACCTGCCTGGGGCTGGATGACGAGTCGAACCCTCACGAAGGTAATAAAGCGCTCGACTGCTACGATGCGACAGATGCAAAAGCTGTCACTAAAGTCTCCATTGGGATTGGTGTTGCTGAGAGCTGCCAGGTCGTTGAGGACTCGCTGGATGAGACGGTAGCGGCAGGGAGGATCCGTTCTTCTGAAGATCATTGGAGAGGAGGTATAGAATTATAAATTTCGTTTGGGTTGGGAAATGGAGACTTGCTTGGCGCTGGAGCTAATGGTACTGAATTCTCTTTATCAGTAGCAGTGGCGATACTATATCGAGAAAACACTAATCCAAACCCTTGCCGTAACCCTTGAATCCTCCAGCAGGCATACCTTCACTGTTCTTCGCTCTTCGTTTCAAGCTCTATGACTGATCTCATTATGTTTTCCAGCACTGCAGCAACACTGGTATCAACTATGCAGTCCATTTGGTGGGCGCCAACAGCACCAACTGGATTGTCAAGAACTCCTGGGACGTCGGTTGGGAAGAGAACGGCTCTATGCGACTCGATTTTTCCAACAGCAACAACGCTCGCAATATTTGCCTGTACGTAACTTACCCGATCAAGTGAACCAACCCAGTGATCATCAACCCACAAACCCATACATTCTTAATCTTCTTCTTTGATTTGAGTTCTACGAATGGAAGGGATTGGCTATTGCTTTGGCTAGAATGTCCAACCTAATCATCTATTATATGTATGCGACTAAAATGTCTGTCATACATCTACAGTGCTTCGAATGGCTAATAGGTCCATTTACTTCTTCGACTGCACTGAGTCCATTGGTTGCGACATTAAAAGCATGGCAGCCGATCTGGATGAGAACTCCGATTGGCTGCACACGACGACACTCAAAATCATTTTGTTTCCCAATAATCCTTAAATTTCCTTTTTTTTCGTTGTTGCAGAGAATCTTGCTATTCATCCAACTACTCTTAGCCTTCCAATTTGCGAATACCCTCGGATTGAGGATCCGGCAGGTAACCATAGCGTTTCCAGTTCTTCATCCTCAAATCCATCACTCCTCCCAGCAAGATGTTGAATTCATGCAGTCGGAACCAAGCTTAGTATCGAGGGTCGTGCCACTCGCTGTTCTTCTGAATCTTGCCGGTGTACAGTTTCTCAAAACAGTTGTCGGGGTCTTCCAAAGCACTCCAGAGCTTGGAGAGCATGATGAGAAGTTCCCTTAAATACTTTGGCTTTCTTTTGTACTGACCTTCCTCGTAGTTGTCGTAGATACCGCTGCAGAATTCTTTGTAGCCTCTCTTGAAGAGTTCCAGACTCCCACAGAACCGTGCTGCGTGGATGCATACACCAATACTTACGTAAGGTGGCAACGACTTCTCCGATTTCTTTTTCCTAAATATTGCGACGTCCTTCATCGCTTCGGTGTAGGTTTAGTAGGTGATTGTAAAACCATGGCCTAGTTACCTTAGTTTCTTCTCCATTTCCTTCCGTATGTTTCGGCTGAGCCTCTGTGCATGTTAGGTGCGCAGCGATGCCGGGTAATTTCCCTAAAACTTTGAATCAAACAGTAGCTGGCGCCCCTTGTCCTTTAGGAGAAGCCAAGCAATGTAAATCGGGTATTCCTCAACGATTTCTTTTGAGATGGGATCTTCATTCGCTATTGGTTTGGCTTGAACGATCAGAACGCTTGGCTCTTCGGCTGGCTAGCTTTCGTGAGGATGTAATTGTGCAATATTGCTCTAGTGGAGACCTAGTTAGTCTTATTCGCGCTCACTCTAAGTCCTCCGCATGGCAAAGTAGTTATCAGGAGATTCGAATTCAAAGGTGGGTTAATGGTGAGTTGTTACGTTTACTTTGGGTTGTCTAATAGAGTTTTCCTTGTCAGTCATTCTGTATAAAAGTATTAATAATCAAATAAGTTCACAGGACAGACTATATATAATATGGTGTTCATCGATACCTCATCTCAACCATTCCTCAAGTTCTGCTATTAGGGGTAATTCAAGCCATCCGTGGTGTGGATGATCGGAACCATGCAGC
>ERZ724508.500-NODE-500-length-27865-cov-6.412909_pt1 | contig 27865 bp, 49 predicted proteins | sample MGYA00376041_ERZ724508 | MGnify/ENA primary metagenome ERZ724508 (study PRJEB28724, sample SAMN07190887) | wastewater metagenome | isolation source: effluent of sewage treatment plant in Hong Hong | place: USA: Christiansburg, Virginia | collected 2016-03-01 ...
GTCGTTTACTGTTCAGTGCCAAAGACAAACAGCAGAGTTATACTGTAGACAGTTTATACGATCGGAAAATATTCAGCAAAGTAATGAGACTTTGAACTCAATAGCGAGCAACTCGCCGACAAAGCAGCATCAAGCTAGTTAGTTGTCAGCCCCACACAAGGTATTTTATGAAGTAGCCCACACCCCCGACTACTGTCAAAGCCAACACTCCCAGATAGACACCTGCGATGATAAACACCCCCTATAGGTCGTGATTTCTTCGATGTCTCCTCGGCATATCGAGGAGACGGATGTTATTACTCCTTCGTGCTAACTCGTTCATCAGCTCATTCACTGCCCCAGCAATGTTCTTTCCCGACGCAGTGCTGATCTCAGCATACATCATACCCCTCTCCACTGCAAATTCTCGAGCTTGAATACTCGACACTTCCCATTGAACGCTGTCAGATTTATTGCCGACCAGAATCATTAACCTGTTTGGATATCGGGTGGTTGCTTCCTTGTAGTATCGGTCTAACTCCTCAAACGAGTTGTTATCTGCCAAAGAGTACATGAGAAGCACTGCATTCCGATCTCCTTTCGGATCGGTTGATGCATCGTCAAGCGAAAATTTGAGGAAGACCTACTTCTCCCCCTCACTTCCTTGAACTCGACAGTTCACTTCAGAGTTGCTTATGAGAAAGGTTCTCTTTCCAACTCCGCTTGATCCGATGATCACAGCTTTGAACCCATCGGCGCTTCTTTCCATCGGTAATGCACAAAAGACTATTTTAAACCTTCTCCTTTCGGCAATGAATAATCAGATTGTTCTGCCGTGCTAATTCAATTCAAACTTAATACAATCGTTCGTTTAAATCAAATGAAAGACGAATTGATGGAACTAGTCGATAGTGCAGTGCACTAAAACAGAAGGTTGCCTCGCTTTGAGAAGCTAATTCAGAATATTCCGAAGAAGCAACGGCCGAAGAGACCGGATCACATGGAAAATCTCAAAAAGCTTTGTCCGTACCTCAGAGAACCAGATGAGGAACCTCCAAAGGATGGCATTGTCAAGCTAAGCCAAAGCAGAAGGGAAGTCAAGGAGTTTGAGCAGACAATGAATGGAATGCTCGAACTTACGGAGATCAGTGAAGTGTCCGAGACTGTGGAGGAGGAGAGTATCGATGAAGACAATTTTTTGAGACAGTTCATCGAAGCTATTGACATTGGCACGTACACCCCTCAAGTGTATCCTGAGAACGAGCTCCGCATCATCTAGAATATAGTTGGATAGTGTTGCAGCAACAGGTCTGGGCTCACACTAACAACCGTCTACAAAAAAATGTTCGACAATTACAAACAAGCCGGTGGAGAGATTCTCAAGGACGAAACATCACTGACGACGAAGGTAGTATCCGATGTCCTCTTTTTGAGTAAGCTCTACCGATAGAAGAATAAGCAGAAACAGGGATTCAAATGATATTGTATAAATGCTCAGTTTAAGAAGGAACATACGAACCAACTACGACAAGCGAGGAACCGATATGGCATAGAGGATCAGCGATGAAGATCTCTTGCTCTTGGACATGTCAAGGAGCAAGATGTATATGTGGCCAGCTATCAGTTTGGTCGCTACCTATGGCATAGGGTGGATAGTGGGGCGCATGAACTTTTCTGGAATGATGGCTAACCATCTCATCGAGGAGGAGGATTCAATAGAGGCTCAGATGAAAGTCTTGCGTCGCACGAAATTCTCTAAATTTATGAAAGGACAGGGCATGCTCCTTGTGGGCGCTGCCAGTACACACCAATATTAACTGAGGCTTCTTTTTGGGATGGCTCTACCACTATGGTGTCCGCTACAACCTCTACCTGAAGTACCAGAACCTAGTGAATAGTTATGCACGAGCTGCGACAGAGGAATATCTTCGGCATAAGCAACAACAAGCTGTATCGCTACCACTCTGACTGTGTTGTAGGATTACTATTTGCAATGGGTTATCAGTTGCCTCTGCGCCACACGTCTGGCTGCTTCGGTGCATCCTGTTTCTTGGGGACTTCTTTTGGCTCTTCTTTCTTTTGCTCACGGAAGTTGAATCCAACGGAAGTGGGCGCTGTGGTTGTGGCTGTCGGAGGTGGGTTAGTTGCGCCTGTGTTGCGGAATAGAGGGTTAGAACCCTTTTGTTCGGTCTTTGTAGCAGTTCTCCAATTGTTGTCTTCAACAGCAGGAGTTGTTGTTGCCGGCTGGACCGTCTGGCCTTTAGCTTGGAATACTGGAGCAGTCGGGTTGGTTGCTGAGTTTGTGAATCGAGGTGGCTGGACTGTTGGGGCGGTTGTAGATGCAGTTGCTACAGCAGGTTGAGGAGGAGCCTGTTTTCGGAAGCTCCCAAAGACATCAGCTGCGGATTGTTGCTGCGTAGCACCGACTTTTCCCGGTTCACCAGGAACAGCAGCTGGCTCTTGTGGTCCTCTTCTCCAGACATCATTATCTAGAGCTTGAATTTTTCGGGCCTCAGCTGCCCTTCTTTCGTTCTCCTCCTTGATTTATTTCTAATATAAGTGGAATTCTAACCTCTCTTTTGATTTCTTCCTCGCGAAGTTCTCTTGCTCGAGCGAGGATCCTCTCCTTATACTCGAAGGTGATTCTCTTTCTGTACTGTTCAACTGCTTCTGTGTATTCGTCCTTGCGCTTTTGGGTTTGCGTCTCAAGTTATCGTTCCTTTATAACTCATGAACTTACAATGTATTCCTTAGCAGGAATAATTTTGTTCTTCTGCTCAAGCTGTTTCTCGAAGTTCTTTTTCAGAGATTCCTGAATGGTTCCCATCTGTTTGCTGGCCTCTGCCCAGTCAGCTTCAAGCATCGGTGTTAGAGTCTCCCTCCGAGCTCGTTCAACGTAGTCCACTTTGCAGAAAGCCTTCTTGAACTTGTTCTCGGCATCTTGCTTGTTCTTTGCTTCAGTTTACTTCTGAAGGGTGTCGAGTGCTTCGATGGTTAGATCCTCAAGATCAGCATCATCAAGGGTCTCGATTTTCTTACCGAGTGTCTTCACCACTCGATTTCCCTTGGTCTTGATAATTTCCTTTATCTTGTCCTTTTTGGTGGCCAGCTCTCTCTGATGTAAAATCTCCCGTCTACGGTTCTCGTTTTCTTGCTCCTTCCTTTGACGATCCTGCTCCTACTTCTGCTCAAGTTCCTTGCGCTCACGCTCCATCTCAGAATTGCGCAGCTCCCTCATCGGCTGTTTCAGCTTTTCACGGAATTGCTGCGACTTGTATGGCCTGATCCTGAAGTATAGTTCTTTGGCATCGTCAATGAACAATTGAGCTTGCTTCACAATTTCATCTCTGTTGGGTTTCCTCACTTTTTCCGCAATATAAGCCACGTCCCGAGCGAGGTTCTTAACGATGATGTAAGGATCGGTATCATGCTCTTTTTGCTTGAAGATGATGAGGTTATTGCTTTCGTCGAACTCGAACTGAAGCACTTCGTGTTCCTTGGTGCGAAGCAATATGGTAATTACCTTCTGCTTATCGAACGGCACCATGCGAAGGATGTTCTCGAGTCTTACTTTGCTGTAGATCTTGCTAATCTCAATCAGCTCCTTGTAGATGATAACGTCCTCCAGCAAAGAGGTAAACTCGAAGTGGGGGCTTGTCTTGACAGAATCTAACAACGACAGCTTCTCGGGCACGTCAAGTATCTTGAATTCGATGAAGAGGAAAGCCCAGAGTCTTTTGATGTGGTCGCTTGCGCTCTCCAGAATACCTTTCTCCAGGACCAGCCTGTAAAGTTCTGCCTTATCTGGAATATGGTTCGTGGAAGTCACCAGTGAGCAAATCTTGTTCTGGCTTTCCTCGTTTTGGTTGCGTTCGATAGAGAAGGGAGGAATGCACATCACGGACAGCAACAATTCGTCAGTCATGCGGTTGACATCCTCAGCCTTGAGCTCCGGGTTGCTTCTGTTAGTGTTGTAGTAGTTAAAGTAGGTGAAGGCGTGGTAGTTCCAATAGTTACTTTTCTTGAACAGCTTGCTTAGGTTCAAGTAGTAGCGTGCACGAGTGCGCTTCTTGACGGTTCCCTTACGGGTCTTCATTAGCATATTGATATCCTCCAGCACCTGGAATGATTCTTGCCAAAGTCCTAACTTGGTGGCCACCTCAAACTGTTCCAGCCTGATCTGCACGTTGTTCTCGTTGACATTGGCATCGTCGATATCGATGTAGATGGCCTTCTGAGCCTCTGTGCGGTCCAGCTTATTCTTGAACAGCGTCTGCAGGCCAGTGCGGATGGTATCGCAGTATCTCTTGAACTCGTGCTTCCTGTTGTACTTATCGGCGAAGTTGAACAGCATCTGCAGCGTTTCATGGTAGAGATCCTCCAGTCGTTGGTTAATCTTGACGGTCTCGATGATGGACTTGTAGCCGTCCCAGACAATACGCATGTTGTTCTTAAGTTCGTCACGCAGGCGCTTCTCATCAATTCTGAAAGAACTGATCAAGAGGTTTTCAGGTGACTCTTCACTCTCGATGTCATCGATATCCTTGCACTACTGTAAAGGGCGTTTCTCGATTTCTTTGAGGATCACCTCCAGTCGCTTGTTGCGATAGTACTCCAGCACGGTCTTCAGGGAATCGGTGTACTGGAGCTGCGTCAGCATACGATAGGCCTTCAGCACCTCCTTTATGAGATGTTGCTTGCGCAGCTGGAAGCTCAGATCCAGGAATTGATACTGTGATTAGGCATTGGGTTACCAGCAGTCTCTCCAGTGAAATGTCCCACTTTAGCTTGGTACGAGTAATGTACTCGAACATAGTCTGCAGGATGGACTGTTCCTTGTCAGTGCTGTCAGAAGCAAGGATCTCTGTGTTGGAGTTGGTGGGTACCTTCTACGTAGTTGAGCATCTGCTCAGGCTTGAACAAGGCGATCTCGCGGTTCATACTTCAACAAACAAATTACAAGCTGTGAACGAACATATGCACATAAGCATCATAGGACAGCATCAGCTCTTCTCGACTTCCATCGTATCACCTTCGTTGGGAGATGGTGAGCCTGCGGGATTCTCTTCCTACATTTTGTCGCCGGCACCATTAGCTGAGCCGGCTGGGTTCGTGGCTGGGTTAGCTGGATTGGGTTTGTCCTCTTTCGGTGGTGCAGGGGGCGCGGGAGGTGCTGGAGGAGGAGGCACTGGTTTACCCATAATCTTCTTGATTTTCTAAATAAGAAAATTCGTTACCGACTCAAGTTCCTTAACGTGGTTGTTGACTTCATGTGCACTGGTCACAGGATTTTCCCAACCAGCAATCGTCGCCTGCAGTTTCTGAGAGTTAGCAAAGACTTGCTTTAACTTCTCGATTTCTTCGGCACCAGCAGTCCGCTCTTCCACAGTTATGTGTGAGTGCTTAGCATCAGTCGAGCGCAGTTGGTTGGTGAGTTGATCCAGGGCCAGTTGTGCGAGATAGTAACTTTCCTTGAGCTCCTCAGCCTGTTGGTACCTACGTGCGATTGGCTCAAAGTGTGGCCGAAGTGAGTCAATCTTTTCGACGTACATTCCTTTTGAGGAGTTCTGTCCCTCTTCGTACAGCCAAGTGTTGGCAGTTTCCAGAATCGTCAGGAGATTCTGTACGTCCTCAGGCTTTACAAAGTTCTTATAGCTGGATCCCAACTTCTCCTTGTTATTGTAGATTAACGACTCCAGCTCGTTCTTTCGCTCGTAGGTCTCGAAGATTACCCTGTCCTGGTTCTTCATCTTGCACTCAATCTCAAAGTAACTATCCAGCTCTTTCTGGGTGGTCTTCTCCACAACGATGAAGTCGTACTTGAGAGGAGTCTGCCGAGTTTTCTTGGACTGCTTGATCTCGAACTATTCCGCTGCAGCAGGAGCGGCTTCTTCCTTTTTGGCATCCTTCTTCTCATCTTTCTTCTCATCCTTCTTTTCGTCTTTCTTCTCGTCCTTTTTGGCGTCTTTCTTCTCTTCTTTCTTATCAGTGGTGGCCTTGGCCTTGGGGACCTTGGTCTCTTCAATATACTACTCCTGCAGGAAGCACTCTTCGAGAGTAACGATACCGTTCTCGTTGTACTTAATCCTGAAGACCACATTAAATTCAGTCTCCTTGGGATTTTGAGGTGGAGTTTTGAAGTAGGCAATATACTTGCTGAAGCCCTAAACAACTGGATCGTAGGTAAGCAACAGTTCAATGCCTTCCCTTTTCGCAAACTTCACAGTCTTGGTGACGGGAAGCGAGCAACCAGCTGGGAATACCAAATTAGTCTGCTTCTCGAGGTATGCCTTCTCGTTGTTAGCGAGTGGTTGGGTTCCTGGCTGCAGGAAGTTCCAATGCAGCTTGACAGGGTACAAATTGAGTTCTTCAAGCCCGTATTCGGCAACCTTGAACAGAGGGCTCTTCATGGCAGCCATGAGTGCACACCCCTTGGCAATGGACTCACTGGAGTTAAGAGTTCTCACAGGTTCCACCTTGAACACCTTCTCAACGATCTTCTGGAAAGCTGGAATGCGGGTGCCACCACCAACCATCTCGATCCCGTGCAGCACAATCTTCTTTTCATCGAGTTCGGCCTTGATCTTTTCCAAAGCATGACCAATGTTTACAAACACGGGTTCCGCGAGTTTCTAGAACTCCTCTCGCTTCATGTTGTACATCAAGTCGTTTTCCTCCATGAGGTATTCTAAGTTCATTGCGTATTCCGAGTTAGCGGACAGAATCTTGCGCTGCCTCTCGATTGTTTCAACAAGCTTCACTACGGCCTTGCGACTCTAGAAGATATCGAGTCCTCCCGATGACTTTTCGAACACATTCTTATAGAACTGCAGTAGCAAGTAGTCGATGTCGCGGCAACCGAGATTCCTTTCGTGGTGTTGTGCCAGTTCCGTCATCTTCTCTTTGGTGAAGCTATATGCAAACGTGCTCAGCTTGGAGTGACCAAAGTCGATGAACAGCACGTTCTTTGGTACCTTCGGGTCAAGATCGTTCTTGCGGAAGATGCCGTAGTCGAGTGCCACTGCCGTACTCTCGTTCAGCAGCCGCGTTACCTGAAGCTGGGCAATTTTGGCTGCATCCAACAGAGCCTTCCTTTAGATCTGGGTATAGTAGCTTGGCACTGATAGGACAGCTTCGTTGTCGGCTAGCTTATTGATCTGGATGATGTTGCGCAACTTGTTAATGAAAGCTCCCACCACCTGCTCAGCCACAAAGGTTTCGCTGGTGCCTTGATAGCTCACCTGGAAGTGAAGCTTACCATGATCGCCCTTGACTGTGCGAGCTGGCACAAACTTCGTCTACTGACCGAGATGTGGGTATTCGTTATGGAGTCCCAGGAACCTCGTGGGGTAGCTAACTGTGTCCCTGAAGTTTGTTTTCATCTGAGTTAACATTCAACGGTACCTTAACGTTGCCGCCTTCACCGATGAAGCGTTCGTTGGGCCCATAGCCGACCACAGAAGGAGTCTCACGGAAGTTGGCTTCGTTGGTGATAACTTCCACACCACCTCGCTTGGCAACAGCGATGACCGATCGCCAACTGCCCATGTCGATACCCACGGCACCTTGCTGCAACTGCTGTTGTTGAGATGACATTTGGTTTGAGATTTTTAAAAAAGGCACGAAGAGAGTTCGTTTTATACTGCTTAGCAGTCTAGAATGTTCTGGAAATATCGAACTGATGTCACCATTGTAATGGTCCCTTGAAATATGCTAGGGTAGCTCATTGCCTAGCCGAAATTGCAGTGCGGTCGGGTTTCGAAATATGCCGATCGAAATATAGGTTATTCCTTTCCATAATGGGTCAGAAGATATTGCTGATGGTCCTGAATTGAATGGGGAGAGGGCATCCAGCTGCCACCAGCTTGGCAACTTCCTTCGTAAGAGGTTGAGGAGGGTAGCCATACTTTCAGTGGAAATTGTGTGTAGATCTGCTAATGTTTTGGTTGGGTTAGCTGTCACCACCTGGATTTGGGCATTTCGTGGGAGGAAGTTAAGGCTGTTTGATTGGCCAATGTTATACAATTTGACGATGATATTGCATAGGCAAACAGAATCGCTAACAATCATCGATTTTCCATTGAATTTCGAACCAGAGACCGTACCTGAGCATCAACGATCTTCCCAAACTGCCTAGCCTACCGATTCAGTTGTAAACCCCAATCGCCCCAAACAAAGCCAACGCGAGCGTTTAGATTAGGAAGTATGAGCTGCACCGTGAGTTCGTTACCCAGTTACCAAACTGCATCTCGTATTCAAACAAAACTTCACAGAAGATATTGGTGGGTGTCAACTGATATTATTCACCTTCTGTGAGGACCTTCCAGGCTTTCTTTAATCGCCCAAGAAGTCCCCGCAGTTCGAAGATGACTTTTAAGAGCCCACCTTTATGCAACCAGTTTTCGTTCAAAAAACAGCTGCTCCTGTAATTTGTATAGCGTTGTTAACTCCAATCTGCGGACCCATAATTACTGAACGGAATTCTTGCTATATAAGCTCAGCTGCATACCACTTCGATACATTAATTTCTATGAACAGAACTTCGCTGTTGCTGATAGCCTGCTTGTTATCGCTCGCGATTGCAGCAGGACCCTTCGGACCGTGTCCGATGAACTGTCTATGCACGGGAATCGTACCTGGAGGATGCACTAAATGCAAAGATGCTCACGGGGATGTGGCAACCCAATGCAAGACCTGCATGGAAGGTTACGGTATGAATGGCGAAGGTACTTGCGTCGCCCAGACGCCACCTACCAAACCAATCTGTCCATCGGCCTGTGAGTGCAGAGGATTCGTCCCATGGACATGTACTTCCTGTAAAGATGTCAATGCTAACCTCTCCACAAATTGTTCTGAGTGCAAGACTGGTTTCGTTCACAATCTCAACGGAGACTGTGTTGACAGCAACCCTCAATCAAGGACCTGTCCGAGCTACTGTGTTTGTAACGGTTTTGTTCCATGGAGTTGTACCCGTTGTCCGGACCAAAAGAAGACTCTGTAATCAAAGTGCACTCAATGCATCGATGGGTATGCTCTCAATCGCAAGACCAAGCAGTGTGTTAGCCTCAGTCCATGTCCTTAAGGCTGTAACTGTAGTGGAAAGAACCCAGCAGGATGTGTGGGTTGCCTCAAAACAGGCTTTGATCCATTGACGAAATGCCGTAAATGTCTCCCCGACTATACTTACCACTATGATAGTTACAGCGGCTACGCTGATTGCCGGCCAATCTGCTCCAAAGGATGCACCTGTGTTAATCCCGGTGGATGTGATGGGTGTATTGATAGTATGCTCGCAGTACTTGAGACCAAGTGCACTACCTGCAAACCTGGCTATACAATGAGACCTCAAGGAACGTGCTACCTTGATCCTACTCCTACGACACCATCACCTTCAACTGGTGGCCCTGGTAGGATCGTTCCACCAGGCGGAATAAACCCTCAAGCCGGTCCTTAATCGACACCAGGCTTCGACGTGGTTAACACTTATGTACTGTCACAGCATCCCGAACTCGTTGGTGCAAAAGTCACCAAGGTCTCCACCCAGATTGTCGCTGGAACCAACTACTACATCACGTACGAAACTGCCACGGCCAAGTATCATGTCGTAGTCTGGCAGAAGACTTGGGAGAACTTCATCCAAATTACCACGTTTACCTCGTCACCCAAATGATTCGATTGCATTGTTTGGTTTCCTTAAAAATCTTTCTTCGGTCAATTACGCATATCATTAACAAATACTTCTAATAAGCCCTTTAGCCGTTCCAAATATCCTTCGACCCGGGCATTAAGCTATGGCAGTTGGTAACTCAGCTCGATTAGTTCCTCATCAAAATTAATGGTTACTGGATGGAAGAGTTCCCAGCCTATTTATATGCAGCGCTTTTTCCACAATATTATATACAATGAACACAAGAATTTGGCTACTGATCGTTGCGCTGGGATTGGCTGCAGCTGCTACCACTGCCGGACCTTTTGGACCTTGCCCTCTCGTTTGTCAGTGTACTGGATTCGTCCCAGGGGTCTGCACGAAATGCAATGATCCCAATAAAGACGTCTCAACCCAGTGTAAGAACTGCTTGAGTGGCTACGTAACGAACAGCGTGGGAAAGTGCGTGCCCAAGGTATCATCTAACCCCACTTGTCCCCCATATTGTGAATGTCGTGGATTCGTTCCATGGACTTGTACGAATTGCCCAGATCCCAACGCTGACCTGTCTACCCAATGCAAGAAGTGCAATACAGGATACCACAAGGCACCACCCAAAGGACTATGCACAAAGGATACTCGCACTGGAACTGGCTCAATCCGAGGTGGAATAACTCCCCAAGTTGATACGACAAAAGTTCCAGACTTCGCTTTGATCAACTCATTCGTGCTTTCCCAGCATCCCGAGCTCGTAGGAGCCACAGTGACCAAGTTGTCGACCCAAGTAGTTTCAGGTATGAACTACTACATTAGCTACGAGACAGCTACCACCAGATACGATGTCGTCGTGTGGTATCAAGCCTGGCTGAACAACAAACAAATCACCTCCTTCACCTCGTCTCCAAAGTGATTTCTGCTCGTTGACGAAGATCAGCTTCAACTATATTATTAAGCAAAGCGGCGCGTGAATGTCCATCTTCGACAACACCATTTTCCAGTTCTTCTACGGGACGTTCGGAGTGTACTTCTTCGCGTTCATCTCCAGCATCCTCCACGAAAAGCTGTAAGTCTTTGCTCATGTAGTTTGAAAAAGCCTTACGAATCGCGCTTTACTGGAGAGATGGATGATTTCAAGTACCCCATCGTACTGCTTATCTTCCCCTACCTTACTGGTTGGCTGGTGGGATCGCTGTGGGCCAAGAAAACTGGGGAGGTTGTCGAGCTACCCCGAAAGAATCTAATGTACACAGCTGCCATGGTCATGGTTGGAACCCTTACTTACAACATAGCAATCCTGTTCACGAGTTATCCGGTGGTCATTATGTTCAAGAGCTGCAGCATCCTCTCGGCAATTATCGTGGGAGTATGCTTCTCGAGGGTTCGAGACGAAAAACTGAAGCTTGGTACAAACAAACTGATAGTCGGAGGACTGGTCAGTGTGGGGATCTTCCTTTTCAACTACTACTCACTTGAGGATCAAGGCGAGAAGGGAACCAGCCTTCTTGGCCTAATTCTGTTGTTGGTTTCACTCATCGCTGATGGACTTCTTCCCGATTTCCAAGCTGAGATGAAGTCGCTGTACAAGCCTAGACCGGTCGACCTAATGTTCCAAATCAATAAGTGGGTCTTCGTGTTCTCAATCTGCTACAGCTTGGTTACGCTGGATTTCTGGCATATTTCGGAGTTCGTATGGGAGCATCCCACCGTGCTCTACGACATCCTGGGAATCAGCTGCATGAACTTCTTTGTGCAGATGTTCGTTTATTACATCATCCAGAAGTTCAAGCAGCACATCGCACCCTTTGTAATCACCATTCGAAAGATATTCTCAGTTGTCATCAGCATATTCTGGTTCAGTCATGCGATCGATGGTATGCAGTGGCTTGGAGTCGTCGTAGTATTCATGGCTGCTGTATTCGACTTCGTCTCCGAAAAGTGCAAACCCCACAAACCATCTCCTTAAACACTACCGATTCGCATGTCCGACTAGAATAACGCTGTGCCCTTACCGATCTCACCGGAGGGAATGACAAGTGGCATGGACTCCCAGGAACTCCAGGAAACCAAACACGTGACCCAGGAGAGGATTTGATTGTAGCAACAATCACTGTATATCAGTTACTTCGGTAGCGGGTTATCCTACCCACTGATCGACTGGCGTATGGCGATTCCTTGCTGCAATCGAGACTATGATTGAAAGCACCGATTGCATAGCCAATGCTGGCTCGCTTCATGAGATCTTTGAGCAACCGCCAGTTTCGCTTGACGTCCAAGTGTTCCTCCGGCTCCAGAATGTTCAGATTCTGCAGTGCCTTCTGAACTGCTAAAGTGAATTTGCTTGCTCGTTCATTAACACGGTCTCCCTCAGCCTTTCGAATCAGTAAATCCTTCATGTCGCTGCGCAACACTTGGATCTTCTCTTCTGAAAGGTGCAGCTGCTCCACTAATTCTCTGTTTCGATTTGTCAGCTATTTGAGATTGGCCTGCAGCAACTCCAGGTGATGTTCATCTGGTACCTCTCTGGCTTGCTTCTTAATCCTCAGCATCTCTTCTTACTGGTGAATTTCCCGTTGCCTAGTGTCCTTCCTTTGCATTCCAATCAGCTGTTCTTTCAGCTCAGCATTTTCCGTTTCCACACTCTTCAGCACTTCCAACAGCGATTCATATTCCTTGCAAAGCTGGTCGTATGCTGAGGAGAGCTTCGCATTCTTGGCATGCAGCGATTCTTGCTGACTACGGTTCTTAAGTTCCTTTCTAATGTAGTGTTGGATCTGCGTCTCCTTCACCGTAAGTTCATGGGTAAGCTCCTCCAACCGTTTCCGGTGGTTATCAGCCTGTTGCCGTTCCTGAAGCGTCTTGCAGGTGTGGCAGTCGTGCAGCTCGGCATCGGCTGAAGACTGGTCCATATAATTTTATCGGTAGAACTATGTCGCAATCTGCTAACTAATCAGTTAGGAGGTATACATTCGACCGCGTTCCCATTCCTAACGACTATAATAACATAATTGCGGTATGAACCAGACAACAGCCAAGCTGTACTGCCTCCCTGATGATGCTTACGGCCCATACGAAACTTCGTATGAATGCCTGACTGTGGATTCGTTGGTGGAGCTCACGGAACTTGTCAGGAATAATCCACAGGAGCTTGCTAACTTCTACGAGACAGCTGTGTACACCAGAGACGTTTTCTGCTGGCTACGATATACCCACTTCGCTCACAGTTTGCTGGCAGATGGAATTTGGATTGACGATTAGCATCTTCTCAACCCTCAGAAATTATAGGCTCAATCTCACCTGCGATTTGACCAGTTCATTCTGAAGAATTTGGCAACCCCTTACGCATCTTACGTAAGGAGACTCGCTAGCTGTCACTAGATGTACTGTTTGCTGATTGGTCGGAAAAGCGAATTGGTCAGCGAGCAGCAACTCTTCTTAATTCCAGGCATAAACATCCTCAACGAAGCACTCAAAATGATTGACTTCATCAATAACGTTGAGAAGGTAACAGTCTAAATCTATCCGTTTATCCAGCAGATTGAAAAACAGCTGTCGCGGGATGTCAGTGATATCCAACTGAAGATTGAGGAGTTGCAGATGAACCATCGGGGTCGGTCGGCAATGCTAGTGAACGAACTCGTTGGCAATCTTCAAAGTTAGGTCTTTGCTCGATCCTTCCGTAGCACTGCACTGAACGAGTGCCTGGAGACCACATACAACCGGAAGCACAATGAGCCAGACACCGCAATCCATGAGGAGCTGGAGCTGTCTCAGATCCAGTCAACTTCGAGTGGCTCGTGACCATTCAGTGCTTACATTTTAATCATGAAAAATCTCTATATTGCCCTTGCCGCCACCCTGCTGATCTGGCAGTGTTTCGCAGTCAATGGAGTGGATCTTTCCACACTAACCACTGTGGAAAACTTCAAGTGTATGATGAGCACCCACAACATCTCGTTTGTCGTCATGCGAGGGTATCGATCCTTTGCCTCTCCTGATCCTAACGTCAAGGCAGTACTCAAAGCTGCCCAAGATGCTGGCATTAAAGTAACCGATGTCTACCTGTTCCCGTGCAGAGGAAAGTCACCTATTGACCAAGCCAATGAGGCAGTTGACTACCTCTCCGCTGCCACCTACGGAACCATTTGGATTGATGTGGAGACCAACACTAGCCCCGGCTGTTCATGGACTTCTTCCACTGCAGCAGACAACTGTAATTTTATTGATCAGCTGGTTACACACTTAGAACAAAGAGGAAAGAAAGTAGGCATCTATGCAAGCGCCCATATGTGGCAATCCATTATGGGTTCGACAAGTGCCTGCCAAAACTTCAAGAACTTGCCATTGTGGTATGCCCACTATGACAGCGTGCAAGCCTTCAGCGATTTCAGTACATTCGGTGGCTGGACTAAGCCCTACGCCAAGCAATACCAGGGCACCACCACAATGTGCAATACTGGCGTGGACCTTAACTGGCACCCTTGAACTTGAAGCAATCCGTTGAATTTGAGTTTGTAAAATTTGAATGCTTAAGTACAATATTGAGCGGTGCAGCAAACTGCTAACGTTCAACCCCAAGCAAATACAAACTGACGAGCAGTCCAGGGTGACTAGCATTGTGGCAGCGGATACACCAATACGAGCGATTAAGATGCCCAAGAAGAAGGTGCTAATTAGCGCAAATCGAATGAGCACCAGTGCTGGCGACTAACAACAGTCGGTGTGTAGTCTGGTGCTGTATGGGGACAGTCAAGTGCTGCACAACAAGGAGAATTCAAGGCAGACCATCAACGAAATGAGGAATAGCTCTCAACGGGAGGAGTAAACTCACAACGATAGTCATTTCTATCTTGAGACCTCAATGTGTGGCAGTGGCAGCCGGAGAAGGGGTTCCAGTCGTCGAATGGATACGCAGGAAGATATTTCAAGGGAATCGTTCATGGGTATCGTCAAGAAGTACCAAATGCAGGCACGCAGTACAGCTAAAGCAACCAAAACATTGACACAACTGGTGGTGCGGCATGCTTACTTGTCAATAAAATTATGTGTTGAGGGTAACTAGTCATCCAAAGAGCGCAGGGCGAGGAAACTAAAAAGACTGTTATTAGTGGTTCGCAATATTCATACTCGCCAACCTTTCCATGAGATAGCAAGTATTCAACTGCCCGTTTTGCAATCAACCCTTTCCCGATTGACTAGGCACATCGCAATTTACGCATACCGACAGTTTCTGCATAGGCTTCGGCTGCAGCAGAACCTGCACACCGAACAGGATATACGCAAGATATCTCAATTTCTCAATGATAAGCAGCATAGACTGGATCTGACAGTCAAAAAAGGATCTGTTCGTTTGCTCATCAATGCACTTCAGACCATTTATCATCGAAAAGCAAGGCTTCTGCGCTTCGTCGACGGCTTACTGGATTAACTGCAAACTCTCAAACCGGAGACCTCTCGATTTGCCTCCTCAAGTTGCAAGCCAGCACCTACAGCAACATTCGGCGGCAAGGGTCATATTAAGAGTTACTCATTTTCCCGGATAGTCCAAGAGGATGCTTGACTTGGAAGTGATACTGTTTTCGTAGTTGAATACTACTTTTAATGCAGCCTCAAACCCAACCTCCCCAACAAGGAAAGCCTGTAAAGGTCGCGATCGAGCAGTTCCATACTTACTGTATGCAATGGGACAGCGAAGAGAAGCATCCACTTTCCTTGAAGCTTATCAAGGGAACTGCAGAGTCTCTCGGCGCTGAAATCATGCCTCTGCAATCCATCGTTTTGCAACCTGGAAGCAACCTCCACATCTACACTTGGGATGGTTGTTAGTTTGAGTGCGAATCGGAGACTGAGCTGACCTCTGATCCTGGTATGGACGTAACACGTCTACATGATGGCAATCGATAGAACCCAATGTACTTTTACCTGGACCTGCACTACAAACTTACCAAGCTTAGGAGGCTTGCATTAGAGAACTCAGTCTTGGGCCCAAGGATACTGATCATAGGGGAAAACAAGTTCGAACGCCTCGATATCTGTCGGCTGGTGGTCAATTATGCCGCCAAGCTGAACATGGAGCCAATCTTCGTAGACCTTGATCCTGAGAACTTAGCCTTCATCGATGGCAGCCTATCAGCTACGCATATCCGATGGAGAATGCCGGAAAACTTCATGGATTACACCAAGAAGATAGTGTACTTTTACGGTAGCAACCGAATCCATCGTAAAACCTTTCTGCAACAGGTGCAGGTACTAGCCAAAGCGACCCTCGATAAGCTCAACCGATGTACCTCTCCAGTCTCACTTAGAACTAACCACCTACAAGGAAAAAGGTTTGCCTGAAGAGTACCCGCCATTCTGTTCTGGTTTAGTCATTAACCTCCCTAACCTCAAAAACCTACAAGCGTCAGTCGAGAAGGAAATTGTGCAGGACGTCATTCGCCAATTCGATGTCAGTCATGCTCTCGTGCTGGAGGATGTTAACATGCTGGCATTCCTGAACAAGGAGTATCGCAACGACAAGACGAATAGGGTTGAGATCAGCTCCATCCCCAAGCTAGAAAGCAACCGAGACGATCGAGGGAAAAGTAACAAGGTTGACATGTATTTCAGCGGTAGCGCAGGCCAGTCCATTTTCAAACGAGAGCTGAAACTCAACCTCAGCGATATCAAGTGCTACGAAGTTAAAGTCGCTGAGGATGAGACACCTTACTGTGTACTCCTCGACCTCAGTGAAATGAACATCGTCAAATCAGCAATCACAATTCTACACGCCAAGCGTAATGCCTTTGCTAAGCTAGACGACCCGAACGACGATGAGTTTGTACTGGCGCAAAAAGCTTTGACCAGTCCAGTGTGCTGTTTGGCCAGAATTCATAGTATCGAGGCTGGTCGCATCGACCTTCATGTTATCGAGGAAAAGTTCTTGGAGATGCACCGCAACAGCCTCTGGATCATAGGCAGGCAGGTCTGACCTTTACGTGGCGCTGCAATGCTTAACTTTAATAAACTTTATAGTCGTTAGACCAACGAAATCAGTTATGGACCCGGAGAAGATCGAACCACACATCCTCAAGAAGTACGAGGTGCTGAAAAAGCTGGGAAGTGGAGCCTATGGCCATGTCTGGAAGGTCAAGGATCTGCGTACCTCAAAGATCTACGCTCTCAAAAAGATTTTTGATGCCTTTCAGCATTCAACGGATGCACAGCGCACCTACCGCTAGATCACTGTTCTGAAGCAGCTGCACCACCCCAGCATCATTGGACTGCATGAAACTATCGCGGCTGAGAATGACCGCGACATCTATTTACTCTTTTAGTACATGGAGACTGACGTGCATAACGTCATCTGTGAGGGGCTGCTTCAGGATGTGCACAAGCGCTACATTGTCTACCAGGTGCTCGTAGCCCTGAAATATCTGCACTCGGCAGAGCTTGTGCATCGAGATCTCAAACCAAGCAATCTCCTACTCAACTCAGACTGCCTGACTAAGATATGCGACTTCGGACTCATTAGGTCAGTTGCCAAAGCTGAAAAAGACGAGGGACCAGTGCTCACAGAGGGCGTCGCTACGAGGTGGTACAGAGCCCCATAAGTATTGCTTGGATCGAAGGATTACAACCAGCAGGCAGATATGTGGAGCTTAGGATGTATCATTGCAGAGATTTACCTACAGAAACCGCTTCTGCCAGGCACTTCAATCCTAAACCAACTGGAGAGAATACTTGCCATTACAGGTCGTCCAAATACCGCTGATCTCGCCTCACTTAAATCCGAGCAGGCCAAGAATATGATCGACCAGATCAAGCACATTAAGGTGAAAGAACTCAAGGAAATGTTTGGTGCAGGCAACGACCAGCTGGTGGATCTAATCTCGAAGTTGCTTCAATTCAACCCCAACAGACGGCTAACTGCTGTTGAGGCATTGCAGCATCCGTACCTCGCTGACTTCGCCAACACCAAGGATGAGACGTAATTCAAGGGGAAGATCAAGTTTGAAGCCAACGATAACGTCAAACTGACAATCGCAGACTACAAACGACTGATTTACAACACCACCCACGAAGAAGAGTTCGAATCGCCCAAAAAGTTCTCCGATCTGAGAAAGCTTAGCGTAAACAAGGAGTCTAAAAACACATCCAACGCATTCAGCATGCTTCAAGTGAAGAAACCAGGATCAGCCACAACTAACACTCAGCAGCCACCGGCGAGTTCCATATCGACCAACGACACTCTGAACAACCGTAATGCAGTCAGTCCCAAGAACATGTTCCACAGGCCAACAGTTAAGGCTAACTCACCCAACAGTTTCAAGGACATTATTCAGCAGCAGGAGAAGGAGAAGGAAAATCGGCAGATTAACGGCACCTTCGCTGGAAGGCTGGGCGACTTGCTGAAGCCGACGGGTGAGCATAAACGCCCGACAATTGGAGACGGGTTGTCACCTAAATCACCGATAAAGGCCTCCGAGACGCTGAAGACCACATTTTCGAGTCTGTATCGCCACAAATGATCGATCGTGCCCATCTATAGCATTGAATTTGGGGTAGCATCAGTCAAAGTTGAAGAAGTAGAACTTGTAGGTTAGCACCAGCACTAGTTGCACCCCCACCAGAATCGATGTGATAACGTACCGCTGCCGCTCCTGCAGCTGGTGCTCGATGCTCATGATGTTGCGGATCAGAAACAGCAGCGATATCACGAAGCTAACACCGAGGACGATCATCTGCAGCAGCACTGATTTGATGAAGCATACACAGGTTGAGGGCAGGAAGGCTGTCATGCTGTAGCCGTAGATGCAGATCAACTGAATAGTGCGTACTGTTACCCGAACCACTGGCATCTTGCCACCGAACAATCTGACCAGCAACGCGATCAGATATGGACTTACGAAGCTTACTCCATAGATCTATGTTTACACAGGCAAGTACCAATCCAGTCGCCACTGAAATCTGGTTGAAGTTGTAGCTCTTGTTGCCGTCACTGAAGAACACCATGAGGGAACTGGATGCAATGATGATAGCAACGAGTGTGGTGGCGATCCAAAATGGACCATACCTATGCTCACTTCACTGGGTACAGGTCAGGCTTGTCACCAACAATTTGGTGGAACGGTGGAGTGAGTATCAAAGCAGATTTGATACGTGCCCGAACATCCTCCTCCTCGACATCGAAGTACTTCCTGCGTCAGGCATTGACTACCCTGCGTTGAGGAAGAAGCAGAAGCCACCATCCTCATCCTGCGGCTTGGGCTCGTCTTCCGTTGTTGGACCTTCCTGCTTAGCATCCAGCCGTACCTTAAGCAGCGATTGGAAAGTTGCTATCATCCAAATGTATATTCAAAAACAGTGCAGCAGCAGTCACTTGAGTATGGACTTGAGTCTGTTCAGCTGCTCATCGTTGTTAGCAACTCGAGCGTCCAGCACCTGCACAGTCCTGAATGAGAGGAATTGAGTACTTTGTGATGAAGTCCAGCTGGCAGGAAAGAGTGCGCAACTTGTTGGCCAGCTTCGAAGGAACACGAGTGTCGGGTTGTTCGACATGATGCTTGCTCGCCGACTGTTTGGTGATTTCGAAATGCTCCTCTGGGCGGTGATCGTAGATTAGTTCGGAGTTACCCTTCAACCGAAGATTCTCCTTCTCAATCGCATACTGTTCGTTGGAGGGCGGCTGACTTCTGTTCGTGACGCTGTTTGAACCGAGTTGAGTTTGTCCTACACCGAAAGTTTGGGTGTTTGGTTCGACGGTGGAAGTGTTTTTGATGACTGACTTCTGAGGTGCTCCTTCATTGATGTTAATGCTCTCCCGACCCGAGTCCGTGAAACCACTTTTCCACACATTCAACAACTTGTCGCTGCCTCCAGTCAGAAAATAGTCGCCGTGTCGACTGAAGACAGCTTAACTAGAGTTGGTGTCAAGGGTGTAGCTCAAGCACCCTCTTCTCAAGTCCCAGATCTTCGTCTTACCATCGTCACCTGTGCTCAGAAGGTTGGCGGAATAGGGATGGAAGTCAACTGAGGTAACTGGCCCTTTATGAGCTTCATAATTCTGAATGATCTTCTGCGTCCTCAAATCATAGATTTTTATTCTACGATCGTGTGAGCACGAAGCCATACAGTTGCCCAGCTTATGGAACCTTACTGAGTGAATGACTCCGTTATGCTCACCTGTGTACTATTGAACCTGAGTTCTTTTTTAGACATCCCACAGCAGAATATTCTTATCGTCACAGCTGGCCAAATTGGCTGCTGTTGGTGAAAATTCGAGATTCCTGACCCAGTGTTGGTGCCCTTTGAGAGTTACTTGGAGCCGACGATCCTGGGTAGACCATAGCTTGATCAGCTTATCGTCTCCACAAGTTCCCACGATCAGCCCATCGCAGGAGAACGCTAAATTGCGAATGCGGGAGCTGTGTGCCTTCACGACTGCAGTCTCGTGGTCAGTATCGAAATTGACTTCCCAAAATCTAAGAGTTTCGTCTTTGGACACTGAAGCAAGCATGTTGCCGTTCGGTGAGAACTTGAGAGCATGAATTTCGCTCTACAGTAAGCTGCAATGTTACTTTATGGCCAGCAAATTTGTGAACAGGTACTTGTCCGTAGAGATCCCATAGCATCACAAGATTGTCCATGCCTGCCGAAGCGACATACCTACATCCTGGATGGAAGCTGAGAGCACAGATGGACTCCTTGTGTCCGCGTAGGGATCGGATGATACAGGGATCCTCTCCAGCAGCTTCCATGCGGTTGTTACGATTCAAATATAATCGGCAGGCAGATTGATTCGACTGCAGATCACTTGCTGACGTTCTCGATCAGCCAGGTAAGTCCTTATTCAAGTCCATCGCGGGTCTTAGCCGAGCAAGCCATGATGGTCCACTTGCGTGTCTTAATCTGGTCGATCTTCAGCAGCTCGGTAATCTATTCTCACAACGGCGGTACTTCATCGGGCTTGAGAGCCTGCACAAGATCCTGTTTGTTGGCGAAGATGAGCAATGGAATGCCGACCAGTTACTTTTCCTGAATAAGCTTTGAGGTACCGCCAGGAGATTCTCTAGCTCGTTGCCGGCTTCCTTGATGCGCTTGGTATCGGAGGAATCGATCACGTAAACGAGAGCATCGTTCTTTTCGAAGTAGTTGGCCCAATACTCACGGAGGGCCTTCTGTCCTCCGATATCCCAGACGTTGAGCTTGAATTTATCGTGGCTGAGGTTCTTGATGTTGAAGCCCTGAGTGGGTGTGATGGTGGAGATGTCCTGACTTACAATGGGCTGTACTTCGTTGGAAAGGGCTTTCAGGATGGTGGTCTTGCCGGCATTGTCGAGTCCCAGCACCAAAATCTTGAGTTCATCCTTCTTATTCTTGCGAAGGTTGCGTAGAATGTTGATGAGACCTCCTCCCTGCGTGGTCATCGAAAGTTTTTAAATTATTTATTACTTTTCAAACATATTCCGCAGAGCGTTGCTGCAGACCACGCTCTGTAGCCTAGCCAGTACCGATCAATCTTCGCAATCGTTTTTGAATCCGTTTGTTCAAGATTCGATAGTCGGCTATGTAATATATCGATGCAAGGGTCCAAACGTGTCTATGCAGCATCAGTCCGTCACATAATGTTCAAAGAGGCAGCGACGCATCGGGAATATAAACTTTCATTATGTCTGTCAAATGTTGTTCTGAGCATCCCGAATTTTGACAATGAAGCTTCGAATCTTGTTCATCGTGGAGCATGACATTGAGCTATCTATTTTGCTGAATTAATCTCATGGGTACCGGAATACTGATGCCTTTTTCTTGAACTACTCGCCCAAGTCCTCAAATGCCCTATCTTGTTGATAGTTTGACCCCAGTATACTCTCCAGCTCTTCTTGAAGATTGTCCTGTCTTTGCATGCTTCTGCGGTTACCTCTAGTGGAATTTTTAGCAGTCGCAGCCTGTCTCTAAGCTTGAAGTTTATAGGCTGCATTCAGCTACGAAGTCATTGGAACTGACGTCTTCGGACGACGAAGCTTACTCGCTGATCGGCAGTACAACCTGCTCACTGTATTCTCAGCTGATGTGTTGCCCTTTTGCATCGACAGGCCGCGTAGCTTGTCTATCACCTCATTCTGAAGTTGTTATCTATCGTAGTTGGGAATCTTTCCAGCTTTGATCAGTTTCCTTAGAAATACGTTCTTAGGATCCACCGACAAGATCCGTTGCTGGTCCTCCTTGCTATAGGTGTAGGTTCGGTCCGCGCGAGATTTTTCCGTCCTGCGTCCACAGTATTTTTTAACAATTTCATTGTGCTCTTTCCACAACCGCCAGTTACTATCCGACTCAACTGTCGACTGCTGTTTTCGTTACTTTCCCGACTCAAGATTATGGCGCTGCAGCTGAAAGGTCTGCAAGAATACTGCCGGGATCTTTATCTTTTTTAGACGGGACTCAGATCTGCCCTGGCATGTGCTCTGTTGCATGTTTTCACCGTATGAAAAGAGCTCGTTGAGGCAGTTCAGGTAGTGTAAGGGATGACCGTCAGATCGCGTAACCATCTCCCTACGGTACTCCCCAGCTGTAGCTTCCATTTCTATAATAGCAGATAATTGGTGATCTGGTTCATCACTGATCGTGGTTGCCCTCGCGGTAACGGATGTTGTCGGCGGTGTTGATGACAAAGTCCGTGGTGTCAATATTGTAGCCTTTTACAGCAGCCTCAAACAGTTCAGGTTCGTGAACAGTACCGTGTGTCTTGAACCTGAGGATGACATCCTAACTAAATGCAAGCCCGTACGTTAGCGTTGGTTCCCCATTCCTTCATATCGTCCACCTGGATAGCCAGGTCGTGCTTCAGCTGGCCCTCTTCGAGCAGGAAATCAGCTTCGTCGCGATCGTCGAAATGCTTCTCGTCGGCAGTCAGTGGGTGGCTGGTAAAGGTCTCGAACCACGAAGTAAACCTATCGCCGCTCATAGATTGGGTTTCGATTTTGAGCACACGTCCTCCACGGAGAAGGAAGAGCTTCTGGACTGCATACTTCTGGTCGCTAATGTCCCAGATCCTAGGAACGACACCGAAGAGAGTCTGCAATTAGACATTTTGTTTACTCCGTACATGAGGAAGCTGTTGAAGTAGTAGTACCAGCCGAAGGGATTGTACAGGTAGTTGAAGATTGACAGAGGAATCAACGATTCGTCTGCGTAGGAACGCATCAAGTACATAGCACGTAGGGATACTTGAAGTATATGGTGGAGTTCTTGATGGGATTGGCAGAGTACAGAAGCACCTCACCGTCGCGGTTGAACTCTATGGTGCGGCTGGGCTTGTACACCCGATCGGTGGTCTGAAGCAGCGGTGTATCGTTGATCTCCTGAGCCTTTACTCGGACATTCTCGTCGATCATGTTCTTGATGTGTTGCATGTTGCAGGCAGGCACCCGAGTGAGCCTAGCGAACCTACTAAGATTGCGCACGAGTGTGGTGCGGAGCATCATGTGAATATATTATATGGTGTGAGCTTATTTTACGGCAGATCTTGATCAAGCAGCAGAGGATGGGCAAATAGCAGGTCCAATAGCCGACCTTCGATAATACTCATGGCAGATTTGTATGCACTAAATTTGATCAACGCATTGTCAATTATGTTTCGGAGTGTTCTGTGGTGGGTATAAATCATCGTCGGAGTCCCCATTAGACATTTCTGACTCATCGTCAGAGTCATTATCCTCAGCTTCTGAAGTCTCTTTGCCCATCTCGATGATTTCAGGCAGAACAGTTCCAAGGTTGGCTGAACTTTATTGTTCTCGAACAACGCTGTTTATCTAACTTGAAATCTCCGAGCTCCTTGATTGATTTGAGGTAACCGAGTTGGAGGGGAGTAATGGACTCGTGGTGCCTTCCTAACCCCAGCAATAGTTATCAGGCAAGTATCCCTCGAGCCACATTGCGATATCCTCAGAGTCCCCGCTTTAGTCAGAGTGTGATTAGTCGGAACTGGAAGAACAGTAGAACTTCATACCCACGAGAATATACTTTATAGGATTGGCACAATTGTACAGTGATAATGTGACTGTTTATGACTTCCTCTTACCACCCACATCCCCACCTACATACCCACCAACCTCCTACCCACCAAAGCTTTAAGTTTAAGCCAAAAACAGTTATGAACAAATCAGCGCTTCTTAGAAGTAATCTTGTTGAGCCACTCGAAGCCCTCAGTGAGTCCATCACCAGTGAGGGCACAGGTTCCTTGGATGAACCAGTCCCTTCGAAGGGTGTGCAAGCCGAGCTTGTCAGTGAGCTCGGGTACGCTCATGATACCCATATCCTGTTTATTGGCAAGGATAAGCACGACAGCATCCTTGAGCTCCTCCTCGGCAAGCATCTTGTGGAGCTCTTCCTTGGCGATCTCAACTCGATCTCGATCCGAAGAATCCACGACGAAGATCAGTGCCTGAGTGTTTTGGAAGTAGTGCTTCCACAGTTGACGGATCTTGTCCTGTCCTCCGACATCCCAGACTGTGAACTTCACCTTCTGGAACTCGACAGTCTCGACATTGAACCCGATGGTTGGAACACTCGAGACAACTTCGCCGAGCTTCATCTTATAGAGGATGGTGGTCTTGCCAGCAGCGTCAAGACCAAGCATCAGAGCCCTCAGTTCCCTCTTTCCGAACAGTCCCTCGAAGAACTTAGTGAATGAAAGTCCCATATTGTTTATAATTTCTGTAGATGCTGAACGTATTTAAAACCTGATAATCCTATGAGGAAATACGTCGGAATTCAACAGTTCACCGGGTAGATTCCGGTGGCGCGAAACAGAAGTAGAAAGAAGGCGAGGAGTGGGGTATTGAACCTCTTGGTCTGTGGCAACAATGAATTAGATCAGGACTGAGTATGCACGTCACCCTCCCATTTCAGATTGTTAGTAGGTTTGCTTTGTCCCGAAGCTCATAGTAGAGGTCCACGTCTGCCAAGGATTTCCCGTAGTCGATGTAGACGGTTATTGCACTGAATTGTGCAAAGAATTCGTAGTCCTCGAAATTGTTGGCGAGCATTTCCAGCAATGAAACGTATTTTAGCATAGAACGCAGAGCCTCGATCGAGATGGAAAGCCCCTTCTCACGTTCATCGTCAGGCTTTCGTGCCTCGATGGAGATGGTACTGCTGAGAAGTTTAACTTTTGTTTTGATAAAGCTGCTCACCTGCCTAAAAAAGTTGCGATCCATAGATTTTTCCTCATAGTCCTGCAGAAAGGTCAGTTCAGAATCGACCAGTTACAGATACTGCCAGGGCATCTTTTCTCTGAACTGGTTGAAGTCTCGCCGGTACCTTTCATGGTAGTCGCAAATTGTGCTGTGAATCTTCAAGAAGGAACTCGTGGTGCGATACTTATCATACTCACCGAGTTTCAGCCAGTTGGTACGATTGATATCTACCAACCGATCTGTAATTTTGAGGATGTGCTTGTAGAGCACACAGTTAAGCCGGTCTTTATCAATTTTACGGAGGTGAGGTAGCCTGTTCTTGGCGATATAATACATAAACCTACAGAGGTTTATCTGCACGAGAAGGATGCTTGTATTGCGATCGATCACCAATCGCCTGCAAGTCTCAGCTTATTTATGGTGCAAAGTAGAAGTGGATTCGACTTCGTGAAGTGTTAATGCTGGAGTTATTGCTGGGTTAACAGTTACTGCTGTGCTCTCCTCGCTGGACTCCTGCACAGATGTGGATTTGCTATCTGGGCGAAGTTGCTTGACGGAGAGCTGCCTGTTGCTCGATTTCAGGCTCAGCGTTGAATGGAATATTTCTTCCTGGTGCTATGGGTTGGCTAATACCCCTTACACGAACTCGTCCGTGAACAGTTGTTCAGTACTAAGTCTCTTACAAATGTCGATGGCTAGACATCCTTCCAGAAACTGCTTCAGCCTTGCAGGGAGGTCCCGAGGAAACGAGAGCGGCTGGGTATTCATCTTCGAAACCAGTTACTTTTCGGTGCGACTTTCCCATGGCGATATCCCATAAAGCATTTCGTAGAAAAGTACGCCTATTGAGAATATATCGCTCTGAAGGGAATAACGATTGGATAGTAGGGCTTATGGGGGCATGTACAATGGCGTCCCAACATTGTAACTCTATCGCTTTCTTAGTTAGCTCACTTTCTTGGCGAAACCGAAATCTGCAATCTTACATCTCCCGTTTTTGAAGAAGATGTTAGCTGGCTTAATATCTCGATGCACTATCCCCTTATCCGCGAGGTATCGGAACCCATGGAGCACATCCTTCATTACCTTCGCACGGTTTTCCTAGTCCAGAGGTCTACCTTTCCCTACTTTTTTCATGAGTGCCAGTAGATCACCGCCTTCACAAAACTCTGTCACGATGTAGCAGTGATTGGAGGTGAGCATAACATCGTAGCACTTGATGATATTGGGGTGGTCAAGTTGCCGAACGATACTAACCTCTGACTCGAGCATTTCTCGATTCGAAGCTGAATACTTCTTCAGGTCGACGACCTTGATCGCGAAGGTTTCGTTGCTACCGTCTTTGCTGCATTTGTACACCTTACTGGTGTAACCCTCGCCAATGCAGTTGCTGGTGCGATAGGTATAGTTCTCTATTCTTTTCTTTAAGGAAGCCTCGGATTCTGGGGCTGGCAGCGTCATCCGCTCAAACATCCGAGCTGAGGAGTAGCGAGCTAGGGTGTGACTGACAGGACTAGGCAGCAGACGATCAGGTCGAGATACAGGGTACACTGGTTTAAGGTCAGGGGACAGGAACTGATGGCGACTGTACATTTAAAAGATTATTATTCATAAATTTAATGCAGGAGACTTCAGCACAGCTTGCAGAAGGGATAAGAGATATTGGGTGAGGAACAAACTGTTCGGAGTGTTTGGGTAATACTCTCGAAGTTCCGAAATCATTTCAACGGGCAGGGAATAAGCAATAGACCACAAGTATTTCACGAAGATTATGGTCAGCGGCCGCTGGTCAATCAATTCCATCCGCAAAACAAGGGCACTTTGTGTAAGATAAGCAATATTGACAATGAAACAAATTAGAATAGGATTCGTTCGCTAGCACGACTAAGAACTAATCACGTGGCTTGTTTCGCTTTGAATGCAACCATAAGCGGGCGGTAGAATTGCTCGAAGATGATTGACGCAATGATCGCACCAATGAACGGACCGATGATCAGCACCCAAGAATCCGCGAATATTATCCAATCGCCATGGTATATAGCGTAGAATACCTCCATGCCGATGGCGAGGGCTGGATTGAGGCCCTCAGTACGGAATGAGAACCTTCGTAGAGTATTAGATATACGTTCTTGCGATATAGAGCGCAGTGACGATACTTGCATAGACCCACAAGGTGTCGTCGACGAAGGTAGTCTCTTTGCATGTCACAATAAGGATGAAGAAGGTAAAGACGAAGGTGCCGAAGATCTCTCCGCCAAACTCCTGGAACATCTGTCCAACACTAATGCCTTGCACGATTGGAGCAGTGATGTTATCGATGAGAACCCATGCTGAATAATTGACAATGCTTACCAAGGAAGCAGCCGAGAAATGCTCCAACAACTTGAGTTACCATGTAGACCAATCCTACCTTAAGAGAGATCGCAGAGTCCTTTTTCATAATGAAGACGGTTGTAACAGCTGGGTTGCAGTGTCCTCCAGTCAACTGTCCACACCAGCATATTGCCAAGAAGAGGGATAGCGAGACGAATGCGCTGTGTGCGGGATTCGGTATGAAATTGAAGTCGTGAGGAACGGGATACGGTGGTGGTTGGTTCTGACTGCAGCAGATGCCATAGGCGAAGATAGCTGTGCCGATGAGTTCGAAGAGAATAATTCGCCAGTAATCAAAGCATGCCATGACACAGTTTGGTAGGGCCTAAGGTCAACCAATGGTTACGAAGTCTGCCATTGAGTAAGACATAGGGTTCTTGAGTCCCGTTTAGCTCATGACTTTTTCTGTGGGGATACGAACTGAATAATAAGTAATAAGCTGATATGGCCGATGTCATATAGTGTCAGATATCGACAGGTCCTTTGAGTGGGATAGTTCTTCAAGATTCAATCGGGATTTTAAACAGATTATCGTACTGCATCGTACAAATCTTATGTCACTTCTTTGTAGCCGGTCGTGATAAAGGAAGGTTCTACCTTCCTAGCCTCGTGAATAGCGAGCTGAGGGCTCCCGGGTTCCAGAGCAGGCACCTTGAACTCAGTCTTGCCAGCTTGGGTCTTTATCCATTGATTA
>ERZ724508.501-NODE-501-length-27851-cov-6.567816_pt1 | contig 27851 bp, 34 predicted proteins | sample MGYA00376041_ERZ724508 | MGnify/ENA primary metagenome ERZ724508 (study PRJEB28724, sample SAMN07190887) | wastewater metagenome | isolation source: effluent of sewage treatment plant in Hong Hong | place: USA: Christiansburg, Virginia | collected 2016-03-01 ...
TTTTCTTTTCTTTCTTTATTCTGACCCAGTTTCCTCCTTCGCCTTATCACCCTTCTCCTTTTTCACATCCAGCATCATCACTAACTGCCTGAATTTTTATGAATTCGCAGCAACGATTAATAATTATACGTCGAACAACAAACAGTAGTTTCACCATCGTTATGCAATATACGCATGACAGATCAATGCTTGAGCCGCAGCAGCGCGTAGTTACCGATGAACATGGTGGGTAGGATGAATAATCCGAGAACCCTGACTGTTTCGATGAAGGTCCAGCTGAGCCAGAACTGCACGATGATGAAGAACAGCAATCCAATACATCCGAGGAACGCTACGTTCAGCAGCATGCCGTTGGGATCGTTGAATGGGAAGCTGTTGAGGTTGATCTTTAGGTGTTGAAGGCTATACAAGAAGAGCACCACTGAGACGACCACAAGGGCTGTAGCGAAGAGTGTGAAGATAGCCGGTGTATCAATCTTTTCGTTGACGACCTTGAAGATGATTTACTTCTTTGCTTCATAGTGGAACTACGATTTCGGGGGCTCAATGAGAGACTTGCTGAAGCGGATGTTAAACTTTGCGATAATGTTGCGGAAGTTGGTGTCAAGCTCGTCATCACCGATGAGAATCTCAAGGGCATAGGTATCCGATAATGGTTGGATGAAGCGCTGAGTTGCAAATAATGCTTACGGAGTCGCCCATGTCTAGAGTGACCTTGAACACTCCGTCGTCTTCTTTGTACTCAGCTAGCACGGGTTCTGTGAGGTTGGGATAGAGTTCATGCACCAACCTGAAAGCAAGAAACTGCGGTTCGAACCGAACGCGGCTAAATTCAATCTGCATAGGGAGTGTAGTTACCTCTGCATCGATGTCCACCTTAGAGGACTGCGTCAATCGAATTTCAGCCTTGGACCTGCTGGTGATGTCCATGCGATGCTTGACCACAGGTTCATCGCCAGTTCGGATACTGAGCATGAGGTTGCCCTTCTTGAGTACGACCTTTTGCCCTTCGACGAGGACAACTGCAAGGCACAACGCCAGCAGAAGTAGAGTTGATTTCATAAAGGTTTATATAGGATCCACGTAATAGGAGGTCATACAGGAGATCGCATATACGGACCTTTCAGACTGTTCGCGCCGTTCGCACTGTTCACCAGGATAATCGGGTTGTGATGGGCCCTTTGTAACCGTTCTTTGACACCCAAGAGGCACAGCAAGTATTCCTCGTATTCGGAGAAGGTCTGCGGTGGAGACGAATCGGTGAGGTGATCCCTCACCGTGTTGATGGTATCCATGTTTATCCTGGGCTACTGATTCTCCTTGATGCGAGTGATTCCCTCTGTTGCCGCCTTCTCGCTGACCATTCGTAAGAACTTACTCACCTTGGTGATAATCCTCTGCTTCGAAGTTCTGTGTTCGTGGAAAATATTACCTTTCGAACAAAAGTTACTACTAAAGTGCTGCAACCCTCCGATTAAGTGAGTTAATCTCCCTCGACCTCTCGGGCTCCTACACAGTAGTCTCAGGCTACCGAGCAACGGGTGTCTGTTGTTGTCTTCGCATTTTACTGGGTCTCTCAGGCAGTTCCTCAGGCTCCTCCACCGTCGGAGGAGATGCTTTTCTCTTGATCTTGGAGAGAAGGTCCCTAAATAATAGAATAGCACTACTCTCGCCCCTTGAGGAAGTATCGGTTCGCAAATTCATGGATCGACAGATCCTCTCTGGACTTGTGGAAGCCGTGGTTGTTGAGCTGTCGCACAAAAGACTCGAATTTGCTGTGGTTGAAGTGTTTGGGAATGAGTTCGCTGGTAAATCTTGGTTGATCCTTGATGAGGATTGCTCTTCCCTCATCGGTCCAGTCGATGAGATCGTTGTTGTTAGGGTCCTAGGTTCCATTGTTGGTACGTTGATCATCTACCAGATTGTCCAGACGAACGCAGGGATATCCTTATTCCTCTTCGTCGAATTCATATTTATTAACTTCTAATCATAGAAGAAGAAAGTGCACTGATAAGTCAGTTCTTGAACAGCAGAGAATTGTAGTCCTCGACGATCGAACGCTTGCTGACGTAGTTGAAGTGGAACTTGCGCAGTCTCTTCAACCGCTCCTTCTTGCTGTCCAACTCAGGTGTCTCCTGCTTAAGATCTGGAGTGTATTGCTCGGTTGGCTGTTTTCGGTAGCGGTGCTCCAGTTCGGGCTCATTGTCCATTTCAGTTGCTACGTTGCCAAAGGAGGGTTGATGGGGCTACTGCTTGATAGCCTGCACAAAATTTTTGCTAGCCTGCTTCAGGCTGTTGTTCTACTGCTTCCTTCGCTCATGCTAACGCATGCGCTCGATGATTTCAAGTTTGCGTTGCTACTTGGCCTTCCGCTCTCGTTATTCTCTTATTCGGGCAAGCTCGTTCATGTTGTCAATGATACTGTTATCAATGCGACCGAGCCCATCTAGCATAGACTTTTGCTTCTTCTCTCGCTACTTCTTTAAGCGGTTGACAAGCTGCACAGCGCGTACTCGAGCCTCGTGATCATCGGAGATCCCAATAAACTCGCGTATTTTATTCTTGCGCCCACCCACAGGCTCCTCGATTTTCTTCAGCACGTCGATTTGTTCGTTCAAGTTGTTGAGTTGGTCCTACAGCAGTCGTTTGCGTGATTTGGCTTCTTGGAGCATCACTATCCGCTCCTTGTAGCTATCGATTTCAGTGTTGAAGATATTGCTGCGGCTCGGTGTTCGAACGCTCTGATCGTCCTTCCGGGAGCTAGCAAGATTCTTCCGACTGATATTTTGGCTTACGCTTTGGTCTGTATTCAGTCGACTCTCAACAGACTCTACTCGCTGTCGGCTGTCCTTGCTCTCTCGGGTGACTTCTTTTTGTAGCTTAACCTTATGTTTTTTAATGGCAGGCATTGAGTAGGGAGTCGGAGATACTTGCGTCTCCTCAATCTTTCTCTATGTAACTGCCGATTCAGGATGTACCTATTGGGTGGGGGTGGTGGACTTCCTGAGATCCATCGACTGCTGCTCGATAGGTACCCTTTGCTTATCCGTACTATCTTCGGGCGAGTTGTCTTCATAGCGTTCTTCCGGCTCTAAGTATAATTGGGACTTCTTCTGAAGCTCTTCCACCTCCCTCTTGATGACCTCTAGCTTGGTGGGTCGCTGAATCTCCTCAGTGTGATAGCTCAAGGGGCTGTTTGGTTCGAGCTCCTAAGCAGTGTACTTCAGCTCCTGGGGGATAAATTCTTCTGGAATCTCTTCGAACTCATGCTTCTTCTCAGGCGACTCGGCACGCCGATCGAAGCTATCGGCTCGGTTAGCAGTAAAGTCAGCCATCTGGGTCTGAGTATTGCTGTAGTTGAGGGAGTCGTTATTGAGGTAGGATGATTGGTTGCTGGGTCGCATCATCGTTGCATCGATTCGCGTCTTAATTGTGAGGTTGAACGGCTATTCCTCCTCAAGACTGTTTTAGGTGAGCTTGATGGATTTGGTAGAACTGCGATTAGGTTTTTCTGACTTCTCCATTGCTTTGCTAGCCTATTGGTCGTCTGCTGGTGAATTGAACTGGGTGCTGTCGACTCTTCGAATAGCAGAGATCTTGGACTTGAAGGACTACCATTGACTACTGTTCTTGGACAGCACCTGAGTTACTGATAGTGATGCGAACAGAGCAAGCGACTTCTTGTGGACACCAGATGGCTGCTCCGAAGGTTACTTTTTCTCCAGAGCCTATTTCTCGACTTTGATGCTAATTGTAGATTTGCTGTTCTGCAATGCCTGCAAGCTCTGCTGTGTTCTTTGGCTCACAGCTTGCGCACTTCCCAATACAAACTCCAACAACCGGTCGGCGACCGTAACCTTACGAATGGGCTGGCTGCTGGGCTGCTCCAGCATCTTAGTAGTTGTATTATTTGGCAACTCGGCCCTGTTACCTTGTTGCCCCACCTAACCCTCAATTGATTGTCGAAGCTTAAGGTAGTTCAGGCTTTCGGTTGAACGTTCCTGCACTCTTTGAAGGGCCTGCTAGAAAAATGTGCCAAGCTTGCTGAGACTGGTTGGCCTGGGTTGGCTATTGGTGGAGTGTTCCATAGTGCTACGTTGCGGGTGATGCTATGCGTCAATCTGGTTTTCCGCTCGGTTGGCTGGTGATTTATTGGTTGATTACGGTAGACTCTCGCTGGGCTTCATCCGACGATAGAGTTATAATATACATCAAACAAAAATTCAGTTCACCCGATGGTTTGGTCAAGGTCGATTGTACCACTTTGATCGCGTACGCTGGAAACCGCAGTGCGTGCTCATCAGTTGATTATTCTTAGGTGGAAGGTGTACTTCAGTAGCCTATTACTATCGGCATTCAGGTCTACATATCTTCGAGAGGAGTCCATCAAGGAACTGACCAGATTGCTGATTTGGTTGTTAGCGTCGTTCCTGACGACTCTGCTCGTTGCTGAACTTTGAGAAGATATTTATGCCTGTCGAGCCAAATGCAGTGCTATTGAACTTGTTTCCTTGTTGCTTGTTGCCGACTGCTCTCATGGATATCTTTTGAGGCGCTTTCAGGTGCTTAACCATTGGAGTCAAGATGGTTATGGCTTTGGGTGAACCTATTTTATAGGAAGGTTCTTTCAGTTTGGGGGCTGCATGACGAACCAAACTTTCAGCTGACGTGCTTTCGTTGTAAGAAAGGAGCTTAGCCGATTGCGAACTGCTGCTATTGTTATTGCTCGAAATAGAGGGCGAGACCACCCTTCGATATACCCTTGAATTGTGCCGAATGGGTTGGGCCAATTTCACTGCTTGATAGATTGAAGGCTAATAGATCCTCAGTAGTGATTCCTTGCTTACTATTGGAAAGCTGTGGAGGTTCACAGCACTGTGTGCTCTGGTCACCACCCTTTACTCCAATTTTAGGACAGGTTTAAATAGCACAGGTTCAGGAGAATAACGGCTACTTTCAGCAGGTTTGCCCTGTAACGTGACTAGTGAGGACGCCCGAACGAATGTTCTTGGCGGATCACCTCTAGACTGGCTGGGGAGTGGTTGTGAAGGCTATCTCCTTCGGAAGCTGATCTCATAGCTTGGCTTCAGAGGCTCCTGTTAGCTTCTCCGGCTTTCTTATGGTGCTAAGCTGCATCGAAGCAGTCTCGCTCCACTGGCTTGGTTGTTATCCGCCGGGAAGCATTTCTCCAGCAGCTTGTCCCGAATGTCCTCGCGGTTATAGCGCATATCCCAATATTTCACAATAGCCGGCATCACGATAGTACCCTCTTCGGCAGCTGCTTGTTGTGACTACGCATGGGGAGAGACTGCCGTGCGTCCTTGCGGCTTTGCTCGTTTAACTCGCGATACTTCATGCGCATCTCGTACAGGCACCCCACCAGGAGCTCGTTTTACTCGCCACGAGTCTGATTGTGCTCCAACAGGATCTCCTCGAGCTTCTTGTTCTACACCTCCAAGCCGTGTGCTTTGTCGGCCTCGCGTTTGCACCTTTCGAGCTCCCTCTCGAGTGATCTGATCTTCTTTGTGCCCTTCTCAAGGTCAGCCAGCAGCGTTTGGTTTTGCTCTTTCAGATGAGATACGTCTCCTTGGTTAATCTCAGGACAAATCTCTGATAGAGACTTGGCACTCTTCAAAGGAAGAGGGTTGTGGATCAGCAGCTCACTTCTGGTTCTCACAAGCTCGATCTCTCGGTACAGCTATTCGATTCGAGTATTCTTCTTCTCGAGTTCCATTTTGTCGTAGACATCGCGTTCCTCGAGCTCATAGATCTTCTCGGTGAGCTCAGTGATCCGCTCCTTGAGCTTCCTCACAAGCTATTCCTTTTCGTCGGACTGCTTGGCAAGCTTGGCCCGTTCGTTCTCCACCTTTTCGAACTTGAGTAGGATCTGTTTGCATTCCTCATACTTCTCCTGATAGTATTCGACCTGTTCCTGCAACTGATGCAGACGAGTGAACCCACTTCTCTCGAGTTCCAACTCCTCGCGTAGTTTTGAGAGCTCCTTTTCGTGCACCCGGCTGACCTCCAACAGTTTATTCTTGAGATTTTGAATATAGTTGTCGGTCTTTTCCTTCTCAACCTCCTTCGATTTCAGGTCGTTGGCGTGACAATTTTCCCTCAGTAACTCGTTCAGCCGTTCGTTCTAACGCTGTTCGTTACTGATGGTGTCCAATGCTGCTGCGAGTTTGTTCGATAGGAGTCCTCGTTCCTACTGGAGTTCCTTAACCGACACGTGCAACCGATCGTTTTACATTTCGAGCTATTCCAGCTTCTCCAGAAGACGCTTTTCAGCTGATTGTTCAACTTTGGGCGAATAGCCGTTAAGCTAATCGTTAGCACGACCTTCCCCTAACGCTCGTTTGATGACGGTCACGAAAGCAACCTGTGATTCCTGAGGAAGTGTGAGTATCTTCTCGATGAATGTCTCCTTACTGTCGCTTTCGATGGCAGCTGCCAACACCATCATAAACAAACTCACTATTTGTTCTTCGCTTTTGTGATGGGCTATTTCGATCAGGTCGATCGACTAGCGCTTCCAGGGTCGCTTTAGTGCTCCATAGAAGTTTTCGAGGCTTTGCATGATTAGCTTCAAGTTGGCCAGTACTGAAGCCAAACTACCAGGCTCCAGGTTAAACGTTGAATGTGGTTCCACCAACCCATTAATGCGCTGCATTATGAGCCACAGCACAACTCCATCCGAGAGGTCGCTGAGGGTGTTGCATGGACGTTGTGGTTCAAACCTGCTGATGAAGTCGATGATTGCCTGGTGAGTGGTTTATGTTCTTTCCGCCATGGTTTGTAATATGCCGGTCGTTATTAATAATATCAGTTAAGCAGCTCCAGCCATATCAGGTTCAGAGCGCCGCCGACGTCTGAAGTCAAGTAAAAGTAGCCGCTCCGACGGTCCCGAAAGGGAGGTGAAGGTAGTCGACCCTCTTTCATCTCCTGCAATCGAGTCAGTAGCTCCGACTTTTCGGGTGGTGCGAGCATCTCTAAGAGCTATTTGATTAGTCGCAGCCGGCATAGGCCAAGCTCCTTGCGCTCTCTTAAAGGCAAATCTAACGATATTGGCGACTTGCAGCTAGGATAGTGGTAGTCAAACTAGATTCGGAAAACGTAGCGGTAGCACTCCACACAGAAGAATAGATCGTTCACTCGCAGCTTCCATAGTTCATTGGTGTGACCGTTTTCTTGCCGTGGCTTTATCGGCAGAGGTTGATCCATAGGTTTCACTATGCAGGGTTACTGTTTCAGTCCTGATGTTCTAGAGAGTACTTTTGAGTATTGGGTAGAGGCTAGGTCTTTCTTCAGATCAGTCGTCTATGCTGCTGTAATCCTCCGGTACTCATTGATTCCCTTGGGTTCATAAAACAGTGAGGACGAACTAGCGAGAAGAGAATTTCTTGGGCGATAGGCTGGTTGCTACGTGCGAGGAAGCTTTCTTAAGCTGCTGTTAATGATCTATCTCCCCGGTTCGTCTTTGCTTCTTCTGGAGAGACTGCGTATTCGGGTGCCTTGTTCAACCTCGCTATGACTGGCGCTTTGGCTGTGGTTATATTGCCGGAGGTTGTTAACAATGGCCCTCATAAGCTTCGATTATAAGGTGGAATACATGAAGTGCATCAGCATCATCAGAGGAAGAACCGAAGTGTGTTGCTGCAGGCCTTCTTGAGTCCGTGTGAGACTCCCTCATCGAAGAGGTAGATACGTTTGTTACGGTAACCGTTTCCAACCTTGACTGGCTTGTACAGATAGGGATAGCGCTCGTTGTGCATGAGCTACTGATAGGTGTAGCCGGTAAGCACCATATGGGTGAGTGTGAAGACTCTCAACAGTTTTTTGATCAACCAGAAGTAGCACATCAGGTACATCGGAACTCCAGTTATGTAATGTGAGCTGTTGTAGAATAGAAGTTCGAGTGCCTCAAAGTGACGGAGGTAGGTGGTGGTGTACAGCTTCTCCAGGCACTCCAAATAGAGTCCCACAATCATCCAGTAGATGATCAACCACAGAAGCTCTTTGATGTACCATCTTCCTTGATTTCCCTCGTAGACGCATACACTACCGGTATGCTCATGGAAACGTTTGACGCAAGTTCCACACTTATTGCAGTGCTCATAGCTTTCCTCTTTAACCTGAATGCAATCTGGGCATATTTCCATTCCGGCGGGGAATGTCGGTGGCTTCATCATAGCGAGGATGTTGATGGCTCGTTTGGGTGGGTGCACCACTGGACTGTACATGAAAATGATTGTGGCGAACTGCAGCATGACCACCACATTGAACCACAGCAGATCAGCGAATTCAGGGATGCTGTTGACGACCAGGAACAACAACAGCAGCAAAAATATCTCTCGGAAGAAGGTCGGTTTCATCACCCTTGAGTCGAGGCTCTCACCGTAGTTGTAGTCTTGTTTGATCATTTTAAGCTTGCGGACCATGGTTGGGTTATCGTTAGCGGCTACTGCTTCGAGCAAATCGAGCTTGTCAGGGTACTCCTGAGCAAGAAAGTAAACTGCATCGTAGCTGTAGTGATGCGCTGCCACTCCCAACGGCGTGATACCTCCTGGATTCTTTTTGTTTAAATCGAGTTTGAGGGTGCGCAGGAACCGTAATGCCCACACATCGTTCGCGAATGCTGCAACGTGCGGCAGCTCATCATCAAGATGCCCGTAATGTGCACAGAGCATGAATCCCGCACGAAAGCCTTTCTTGATGGCTTCCATGGATGCCGTCATGTTCATGTTATCGTGGTGATTGAGTTCCTTTTAGTGCTGTAAGCACCAGTTCACGGCCTGGACGTCTTTGGATTAGATGGCAAAGTTCAACGGCGTTCTTCCCTACTTATTCGGAGTGAATTCAATTTTCTTACCTTTGAGGAGCTCGTCGAGTGGTAAGCACAGCCCGCACAGTTTGTGTAGTACTGGTGTATTCTCGTCCAGCATGTGGTCTAAATCCACGTGTTCGATGCCAGCAATCAGAGGGAATGGGTTCCCAGCCGCCAACTCAGCATACACGTCAATCACCTCTTCGTCGTCGGCGTCAACTGCATGCTCCTTAGATTTCTCAGGTTGTGGCTTCTCACCAAGTAACTCTGTACTGTCCAATAGGTCTACGGATGGCTCCATTAAATATATACCATGGTACTGTTGACGCTTCCCTGTAATAATAATTGGCACTCATCTTCAACATGCACCAGTAAGAAGAAATCGTGGTAGAGAAGGACATACTCATCCCACTTGGCGATCAACCTCACGAGACCGGTCATACAAGCAAGGACAACTTTGAGATGCGTTCCGTTACCATTCCTCCAAACAGAATGACAGCTGTTCGTAACAACTGGGACAAGATCTGTGAAACTGTGGTGCAGAACATGAAGCTGCAGATCCGAATGAACACTAAGCGCCGTGCTGTGGACGTTCGGTAGTGCGACCAGACAGAAGACAAGTCATGCATTCAGAAGACATATGAATTCCTGAAGGCATACATGTTGGGGTTCAGCCTCGAGGACAGTATTGCGCTTCTGAGGTTGGATGACCTCTTCGTTGAGAGCTTTCTGATCAAGGATGTAAAAACTTTGCATGGTGATCATATGAGTCGGTGCATTGCTCGACTCTCCGGCGAGAAAGGGAAGACCAAACACGCTATCGAGAACGCCACAAAGACAAGAATCATAATCGCCGATACCAAAATCCATTTGATGGGCAGCTACACCAACATTCGAAGCGCTCGCGACGCCCTCTGCAGCCTGATTATGGGTACGCCGCCGAGTAAGGTGTACAGTCAGCTGCGGTTCATCTCCAAGCGCCTCAACGAGCAGTTTTGATCGGTTGGCCGCACACTTAAAGCAATATCAAAGCTCGGTTTTGATTGGCTGACCGTCGGGGCCTTCGTACTTGATGGAACAGCCTGCTTTGGACGAGTTTAGCGTGTCGGCTGACCTGCTGCCGGATTCTTCGTTCGTGAACTTCACGACGACTTGGTTACCGTCAATGCGGATCTCGCGGATGAAGACCCGGTCCTGACTAAACAGCTTCCATACGCCGCTCTGGTCAATCTTGTCGTTGGATTGGAATGCCAGTTTGTATGTATCATCTGTTGGCCGAATCGTAGGCTTTTCAGGAGGGCTGTCTTCGTGATATGAGCGGCGTCGCTCATGCCGCTCCTTCCTACGAACGAGTTCGTTGAAGCGGGTGTGCTGCCATTTCCGTTAGCTGAACTAGCGATAAATGGTACTCTTTCGCAGGCTTGTCACTGCTCTTCTTAACGATCTTGCGGATAACTCCACGCTAGCGAAGCTTCTGCTCCTAACTGCTGGACAGTTCATCGAGGTTAATTTCAGGCGGACAATAGTCCTCCTCCTCGTTCATCTTGTCCGGTTTGGAAGGTGTCTGACTGTAGATGTCAGGCGTCGTGCGTTCGGGATTCTTCGTAACGTAGGCATTGATGTCCTTAACGATGGTATTGAAGTTCCTTTTCTTCATGGTTCAGACGATTATTATTATTCGTGGTGCAGCTCGTTTAAAATGGCGAGGAACTCCTAAAAGGCCCAAGCTATGCTCAATCGTTGGTGGACCATGAAGAGAAACCTGGTCAACAAGGAGGAGGATGAACGACCAAAGGGGCTTGTTCGTATTCGAGAGATCATGGACGTGCAGGAATGTGAGCGCTGGAGAAAGCAAGTGGCAAGAGAGGTCATCAAAAATGTGGAGATGATTCAGAACAGAGCTCTGCAATAGGCGCGTATTCGAGAAATCAACGACGATATCAATCGACTGCTGAGGGAGATGTACCATTGGTAGGCTCGGATCAAGGAGCTTGGTGGTGCTGACCATAAAATGATCAAGAACGCTAAGATGTACGATGCGCAAGGCTATTAGATTCCTGGTTTTGGTGGTTACCGCTACTTCGGTGCTGCTAAGGACTTACCTGGAGTGCGATAGGTATTTCGTAGGGAGGTTCCCATCGCACCCGAGAAGACCAACCAGCAAATCCGCAAGACTATTGATGAGGCTTACTTTGGTTAGCAAGAAGCACTCGACGAATAGCTGCTGCGGGAGGAAAAGATGGAGGAAGAGTTGAAACGAGAGAAAGCCCTATTCGATTGGATTGAGCAGAACAAGAAGAAGATAGTGCAGTACTTCAAAGGGCGCGAACCCGATCTGCCGGAGCTGGTCGACAACATTGACAACATCGAAGACTTCGAGGTGCAGCTAGAATAGTGATCATGCTAGTTGGAGAGGAATGATCATTTGCCCGTAATCTTGTTTACTCGATAGACGATGCCTACGATGAGGGCAGCGAACAGAATGATGATTGCAATCCATAGCCAGATCTTTATGCAGATGGCTCTGCTGTACATTTCTTTGGTGACCTTATCAGTGTACTGCAGTTCCTTGTTGATCTATTTGTTCTGAGTAGACTGGAGGTGCTACCGCATCGATGTTTCGTTAGATTTTGCCGCGTTGGTCGCCAAGCTCTCTCAGAATGCCAGTAGAGGTATCCTTGGTGGCTTCGGCGACTCGCGTTATTGCCTTGATTTGGTTGTTCTGGTCAAGGATGCGCTGGTTGAGATCAGTCATCTGAGTTTGAGAGTCCCGTCGGCTCATTAGTTGGCGTCGGTAGGAAAGATTAATAATGGAAGTGTAATACACTACGTTCAGTATCGGCTGGGCTTGACGAATTTGCTGGTACTGCCAAGAAAGTAGTTGTCACGGAATAACGGCTTCAATACCTTCTTGAAGCTCGTGGAGGCATTGCAGGGTTCTTGCCGGGTGGACTTGCCCTTGGAAAGCTTCTTGCTGAAGCTTTTTAGGGAATTGCACTTTATAATGTTTGACTTCCGTTCCTGTGAGAAGCTCTTCTTCAGGGAGCCCTCGAGATAAGGCGATGAGTTGTTTCGGTGGAATGTTCTATTCTTCATCGAACTGATGCTATGGGAAGCATTCAGTGTCCGCACCTTCTCCGTTTGTTGAAGTAAGGCACGATGCTCCGGACGAAGATTGGGCTCCGCAATGTATTCGAAATTTGGAAATTCATAATCCTTTTTCGAAAACTTTGCACCCGCATCGTTAATCAGCGCAGCGGTGAATTAAGGCTCGTCGTCTCCGAGCTCGTTCTCGTCGAAGTTGAACTCGTTGATATCAGGTACGTATGGCGGTTGAAGCTGCTTGTTTAGAATCTGTTCAGAGTTGACCCGACCGAGCCATGGGTGAAACAAAATCTCGCGAATGCCTTTGAGGCTGCCCAATCGTAGCTTCTGATTCTTTGCTAGCAGTCCCTTCAGTAGCAGCTTGATTTCGTTGGAGAGTTGCACCCGCGAGGGGAAGGTGAGTTCCTGGTTGACTATCGCATCCTTAATCTCCTATTCGTTTCTGGAGTAGAATGGTGGTAGTCCCGTCACCAATTCGTAGAGGAGAGCCCCAAGAGTATAGAAATCGACTCCGAAAGAATGTCCAGTTCTACATAGATATTTCCCCTTACTTGAGGATCATTTCTGGGGGCATGTATTCGGCACTCCCACAGAACGAGTAGGTGAGACTGTCGGGCTCGATGTTGGACTTGGACAACCCAAAATCACCAATTTTGATATGGCCGTCAGCATCGATGAACAAATTCTACGGCTTGAGGTCGCGATAGATGATGCCTTGCTCATGCAGATACTGTAGCCCATAGAGTATTTCTATGAAGTAGAACCGTGCCTGCTCCTCACTCATCCTCTTTATCTTCTTGAGGTAGAAGAAAAGTTCCCCACCGGGGCAATCTGCATAAGCACAACTGGTACAGTCAAACACGAAGCACAGGAAGCTTCTCGTTTCAAAGCAGTGGTTGAGCTTGACAATAAAAGGATGCCTGACTGCCTGACATATGTCCTTTTCGTTGGAAATTATCGTCGATTTTTCGTTTTCGAAAATGAACTTTTTGCTCATTACCTTCATCGCATAGAAGCGACCATCAATGAGGCTGCGCACCAGATATACTTTGCTGAATCCACCAATCGCTAGGCACTTGAGAATTCGGTAGCGTTCCAGAGTTCCCTCTCGGCGGTATCGTAGGCATCGGAAGTCGATGTTACGGTCGAGGATTCCATTGCCAAGCGAGACGCGGTAGTCGAGCAGGATGTCTCCATCGGCTGACTAGAATCCCACGGTTCGAGCAACTTCGGCAAGAGGGTCCTAGCTACCGAGATGCTGCTCATAGCGGTATAATTCCTGGTGGAAGGCATACTACAGATACTTGGTCTAGACGTAGAGAGGAAGCTTCACTGGAAGTTTGCGTCCCTTGTAGTGCAAGCTCACCACTGCTATCTCCTTGCCGAATAGAAGTTTGATGGGCTATGGGTACAGCAACCGAAAGCCCTTCCCACCAACTGAAGCATCCTCGATGTCTTTGGATGACTTACGCTGCTTTCGCAGCAGTGTGGTGCGGCTCTGGCTTGTGTTTTCCTTGTCATTGTCCTCCCGGAACCTCTTCTTGATCATTTCGATTTATTAATCTACGGAAGCTCATGGTATCCTCCAAATGGCTGATTGCCGATTGCTGGCATAAATGGCTGGCTATATCAATAAATGCTTAATTCGTTTAAGGAGAGGCTATTGAGGACCATCGAACAACTTCAGCAGCAGAAGCCACAAGTAATAGAGGCACTGCAGGGCCTTTCTTACTAGCAACTGGCAGTCGAACTGGTCCATTTTTCAGACGCCAAGTCAGTCCAAACGCTGCTCTCAGTACTGGAAAGCGATTTCGACATGCAGCAGGATAACATCTAGTCTCTCTATTCCAAGCTTGAGCATATTAAGAGAGAGTTGAACAAGCAGCAGGGAGGAAATGGGAAGGATGAAGCACCAAGGACCAATACAGTGCACATACAGCCTTATCTCAAGCAACAATAACTTGAAGCATTCGACGACGACAATAACGAGTTCTTGAAGGAATAGGCACTCGAGCCGCTGCAAGTCAGTCCAACAGTTGACATCAGTCAAGTGCAGTCACGTCCTCCAATGAAACTACCCCGACGAACCAAGATAACACGACAGCTGCTACACAAATAAAAACTCAAAACGGATGTCGACCCACACATGCAATCCTTCACGCAGCAAAAGGTGCTAACCGAAGCCAGCCAAGACCAGCACTACTACTCCGAGCAGAAAGTTCAGGACTGGCGGCATATTGACGGTGCGGAACTACATTGGGAGCGGGTGTTTCAGCACTATCACAAACTTCCACTGGGAATACTTAAATAGAATTCCTTTGAGGAGCGTTCACAGTCGTACAAGACTATGAACTACGAAAAGATATTGGCGTTTTTGACTGATGCTAAGCTGAATCTCACAGCCGATGGTCGCCTCACCATCATCAAAGTTATGAGGAAGCATGCGCTCAACCATAAATTCATTACCAAGAGCGAGTTCAAAGACATCTACGAAGAACTTTGCTCAACGCTCAACGTGAGGGACGAGCAGATTCATCAGCTACTCACCGACAAGGAAGCAACAATGGCAAACCCAAGGGACCTCTCTCGGAGAAAGATAATATCGGTCTAGCGCACGATTGAATCTCTCACGAGGAAGGACCCTTCCAAGACTCGAAACCGACGGGCCGTAGTGCTGCCCTACTAAAGATAGAAAATCTAACGGACTTATACCTCCAGCGCAGCTGAGAAGCTTAAGATTAAGTAACTTACCTGGTAGGTGCTATTCAATCTCAGCGATGCCAGTCTCTTTGTGAATGCCCACGTACCAGCAGTCGACCTGAACCGTGGCAACGAAGACGAGGATTCCTACTATCTACAGGAGTACTACAACAAAAAAGACGACAAAAAATCATCACCAATCAAGGAACTATCAAGACATACCAAAACCAAGACAGTCTTGCCAGTTATACGTTCGCGCATGACACCATTGCGTCCCCACTGATAGTTAATAAACACTCTTGCAAATCTTAACCTGAGATGGAACCAGCATAACAACCTACCATCTAGGCGGCCTAGCAACCCACGACAGAGAACTCTGAAGACTTAATTAAGGAAGGTGACACCGTCGTCATCTACATGGGCATCAACAGTATGAAGATGGAGAAGATCAAAGCCAAGCAGATCCTTAATGTGAGTGTAGGATGCTTCCATCACGACAGTATGATCGGTAGACCTTACGGCAGCAAAATAATCTCCTTCGGCAAGGGCAAGGAGGCCTATGTGTATGTACTCAGGCCAACACCAACACTGATTACGGAGACACTTGCACGCAAGACCCAGATTCTCTTTTCGATGGACATATCAGCAATACTGTTGAAGCTCAATCTACTACCAGGAGACGTGGTAGTAGAGGCAGGCACTGGCAGTGGTTCGCTGAGCTGCTCCATTGCGACTGCAATCAGCCCGAACGGCCATCTGTATACCTTCGAGTTCAACGAAGAGAGAGCAAGATTAACACAGGAAAGCTTCAAGGAGCTTGGCTTCACTAATATTACGTCTACGCACCGAGATGTAGTTGCTAACGGTTTTGGACTGGAGACGAAAGATTACGAAGCCGATGCCTTGTTTTTGGATGTTCCAAATCCCTAGCAAGCAATTACCAAGGCCAAAGCTATTCTTAAATCAAGTAAGCATAGTACTAGCCTAGATGGTCGCATCTGCTGTTTTTCACCCTGCATCGAGCAAGTTCAACGAACCTGTTAAGAACTCCGGAAACAGGGCTTCCATCGCGTGCAGACCCACGAATGCCTCAACCGGACCCTGTAGCGACGAGAGCACTATAAATCCGAGAAGTAATACACGTATTCAACGGGACCGAAGAGCATTCGTGGCCACACGGGCTATCTGACATTCGGATATTTGTGAAGTACAGCGAAAATCAAGGAGACTCAGATCTTCAAGGAACGCAGCAACGGTGACACCGAGGGCAGCAGCTTCGGACTCTTGTACGATTGGTGGTTGAAGTCTTCCTAACAGTTGTCCTTGGAGTAGCGGGTGGGTGTTAGAAATAGTAGGCTAGAGAATCCAGTTTTTTCGGGTTGATGCTCACTGAGCTCAACAGTAGACTCGGCCTCGCCCTCACTTCGGTTGGGTTTGTAGAGAATCGGCTAGGGTTACTCTTGATAACACCTCGGATGATCCTGCAGTGAGTGCATACGGTGAAAGAAGAGTTCACCGAGAGGCTCCCTTACTTCGAAGCCTTCGCGGATGAGATCCTTCTTGCTACTGAGCTTCATGTTTTCTTATCGGGTGAGATTGCGACAGCGATTGCAGCTGTCCCTAAATGAGTAGTTGAGGTTGTTACAAAGCAGGCACACCCAATCGCCCTGCCGCTTATTCTCTTGTTGAACTGGACGAGTCTGCTGCTGTCGAGAGGGCTTTAGGGACTGTTGGCTTGAGCCGTACCGGTTCATCGATATCCGCCCTTTAATATTAATTTTATAATTATTCCTCATCGGCAGTGGCGGCTGACTTCTAATAAATTTAGCAATAAAGTTGCTGCTTGGCTGGGTTTCAGCTTCCAGAGTTCCCCGACACCGGAAGTTCCTACGAATTCGTGATAAGCGGTGGTTCCCCAACCTCATCACAAAACCTCCGGTTCGAAAGGAATTCAAGTGGAGGCCGAGGATGGATGTGCAGTGGGAATATTAAGAATATTTCCGAGGTATTATTAATATGCGGCAGAGAACCCGAACTTATTATCAGCCATAATTATTCGAGGTTCGTTATTCAGTAGCGATTAATATATTCTTCGACCGTTTGCTGTGTGATACGCTGATGGCTCTGGCGCAGCGCTTCCGTGGGGATACTAGCTCACTGCTGGCCCGCGCACAATGAATATTGCGTACGTCATGGTTCCGATGGGCATTAAATGCTCGAATTGGCAAGTTCAAATATAATTTCTAAAATAATGAACTTCAATTCGATCGATCCCACATACTTCCAGATGGGTAGCCAACTGCCGGCATCCTTCGGACTGCCTTATCAACCACTTACCGGTTATCTGCCGCCCCCAATCAACTACTTGTACGGTTTGAGTCAACAACAACATAACCCCTTCGGAGGGCTCGCCAGTCTCTATTCTAACATCGGAAGTCTCGATCAGAACCAAAGATAGGTACATTCGAGTGTTATCACAGATCCTCTTTCCGTTTCTTCGCGGTTTCCCCACGCGTAATCCAGCAGCTGAAACGATCGGACAACATCAACTCAGTGGAGCCACCATTGTGATACCTCCGACTGTTGATACCTCCTCCAGAAAACAATGGGCTTCGAACGAATTCGGGAAGAGTTTCGTCAAAGACCCACAATTTCCGGAGAATTTCACTCCTAACACGCGCCAGCTCCCCTTGGCGCCACAACCTCTGCCTCAGGCAAGAACTCAAGTGGAAAAATCAGCAGAGAAAAGTGCAACTGACCTGCTCAAATATCGTGTGGAATCCGTGAGTGGTCGTGACTGCATCGTTCTGGATGAAATAGATGTGGAACCTTCGCCATCGCCACCTGCCAGCCCCATTCAACAATCCAGTTGCTCGGCAGATACCGCGGCCAGCCAACCACCACCAATTAAAAAGCCGAGAAATAAAAAATAAACTCGTGCGAAGGATGTCCAACTCAGCAAATCTCCCAAAGCTGAGAAGCTTGAGACCCCGAACAAGGAAATTCGACAAACAAAGCAAATTCGAAAGCCAGTTACCGGATTCAAGACAGTCAAAACTCGCTTAAAGCGATAGCTCGCTTATGTCCAGCAAAACCTGCCGAAGGTTCATACCTCTGAAAGTGATAAACAAGCGCGAGAGGCAGAGCTGCCTGACCTTATCATTGAGCATGAATGTACCATGACCCCTTAAATTAGAGCGAACACTTTGGAAGGCAGAGCTGATCAGAAGCCTGAAGGCGCGAATGGTGGTTAAACATTGTGAATTGCGGCTGAACGAGTCAGCCACATCTACCTCCTAAATTTCCCTGAAGTGAGGAGTCAACGGTCAACCAACGAAGGTGATGAGTGGTTCACTTACTTTCTCTCGTTTGAATTATAAGAGATTAATCAATTTTTCAGCGTGGCTTGGAAAGGCAGTTCGGTAGGTGTCTGCAAGCTAGTTCGGCAACTTCATAGACGATAGCAAGAGTTAAAATTTATTTGCAACATCATCAGGAAATTTATAAGCTAGTGTAACCAACGTAGAAATCTCCCTGGCAGTCAATGCGAAGTACTGGCTGCTCGGAAGGTATTTACGTCGGGCTGAACTCGGGAATTTTTAAACGTGTGAATTAATTTCGAAGCAGAAGGAATATCACTGTCCAAGTAGATGCAATTTTTATGTCAGATTATGATCAGGCTTGGTGGACGGCTACTGCCACTGACTACCACTGGGATTGCGTCGATCTCAGCTGCAGACGGTAATTGACGAACACCAAGTGGCTACGGCCTCAGCTGCGAAGAGAATCTGACAATAGGCTTAGAAAGACACTATATACAGGTTGTTGGTCTCTCGCGGACTGAATTCAAATGAGTACCGATATTGTATCTGTTGCACTGCTGGCACTTAACATAAAATTGATTTCTCCTGCTGTTGCAGTTAGGGCACTTCGGCTCTTTTCGATACCACATCGTTAGGCAATTCACGTGGAAAGCATGGTTGCATGAAGTCACTATGTTGGGATTTCCTTCCAGGCAAATGCTACAGATTTCCCTGCTCACATCATCGTCTTTTATAGGCTATGGAGGAGGTGGAACTTCCAGAGCGCTGAACCCAGCAGGATAGATTCCACGACCGCGGCTCAGCGCAAACTGCGATGGCATTTCCTGTACGTCTAGCATATTTCGGATTCTCGTGTTCAACCTTTCATTTTGTTTTCTTCTGACGAGACAAAACACCACGATGACGATAACAGCGACAAACACAACCGATCCCAATGCTACTCCCACAATAGCTCCTACCGAAAGTGATTTCACTGAGGAAGAATTGCTTGAGGAAGAGCATTAGAGTTGAGATCCGTCAGTGCAGCTGTAACAGATCGAGGTCTTGCAGGTGGAGCAGCTTGAGGTGCACGCAATACAATTATTGGTACCGTTTGAATAGTAGCCAAAGTCACAATACCGACAGTAAGGAGCGGCATAGCCCCCGCTACATGTTTCGCAAGTGGTGCTATTTGTGACGTACTTGGCACAGTTGCGAGTCAATGCACCACAGTTACCGGTTTTGTACTCGAAGTACCCAGAAGCGCATGTTGTGCAATTACTTCCAGTGTAGTTCGATTTGCATTATGAGCAGATCGTTGGGTCGGAGCTGTTGTAAGTCTGGCAGTTCGGAATTGTGGCATAGCATATCCCGAAGTATACGAACTTGGATGTGCTGTTGCACACGACACAGCTTTTGCTCGTAGAGTCGATCGAGAAGCCATTAATGCAGGACGCACAAGAAAGCTGCACATTCGAGGCATAGTTGCACAATCCACAGTAGGGTATCAGTGTTGTCTCGCATGTTTGGGTATTTGGGTTGACGCATTTTCCGCTGGGGCAGCTCCAGTAACGACTGAGCTGAAAGGTGGTGGCATCGATGTTTAAATAACAGCTGCTACTGGTGCAGATAAAGCTGTCCCCATCCCCCTTGTAGTAGAGATTGTTACTGATGATGTCAATGTCGAATTTTTCATAGGGGCTATTATAGAAGGTGAGTACCCATTCGATGGTCCGGGTTGCTGGTGTGTCATAGTTGTAGCCCTTATAGCGAACGGTAATGTTGTCGGGAGTTGATTTAACGATTAGCGAAAGAGCAACGTTATCGCGGCCTTAGATAAGAATTCTGGGATAACGAACACTGGTAGTAAGGTTGCTGCGAGCGTTGCTGAGACTTCCGAAGGTGATGTAGCTGTTGGTATTGACGTAGAAGGTTCTGTAGGAGTTGTTTTGGAAGATGATGCTAAATGGGGAGAAGATTGCGTAGGCTGCGTCATCTGAGTTAGTAACTGAGAGCAGGGTGCTGGCTGCGTAGGATGTGTAGTTGTTGGGTGGTGGGTTGGTGACAACCTCAGAAAGTGCTAACAGTAGGAGTTCTGCGATGACTGTGGCACGGATTAGTTTGATCATTAGGTCGTTGGAAAGAAATAAATGCTTAAAGGCGTTCTCCATGCGTTGTGAGCCTGAATTCGCATTGGGTGAATCTGTATTGTTCAGTCAGCATTTTTTAAATTCTCATGTTCATTCTGATAAGTGTAGAGTGTTGCTATATGCTCAGAAAGGCAAAACAAGGGAATCGGTACGTCTATGAACTGTTAGTACTTGCCAATGTCTTCCGCAATGAATTCAATCTCGTCGATGTGTTGGTTGTTGGTTGTGGAGTATGATTGTCAAGGAAGTAGAAGACGGGTACCTCAAACCTCGAAATAGGAGCCATAATATTTGTCTTTTAACTAAAGCCGATAAGTCTTCAAATAAATGTTCATTCGCTCACGGATCAATGATGGCGTTTGCCTTCTTTGCTCTCATGCCTGCGCTCCTCGCTGCTCTCGTACTTGCGCTCACCCTTGCTGTTGCTGCGACGCCTTACTTCCTTGTAGCCCTTCTTCCATTGACCAGCAAATGGACCTGCGATACCATAGGCTCGAGTCTCGACGGCAACTCGAACTGGCTTGGCTATCACTGCGACACGCTTGATTTTCTCGCCACTCCTCTCGCGACTTCTTCGTCGAGCCCTTTCCTCATCTTCGTGTTGCTCCTTCGCAACCTCAGCTCGCTGAGCCTCAGCACGCTCGTGAATTTTGGCAAAACCTTGAACATTCTTCCTTTGCAGGAGTTCCTCTTGCTCGTGGATGTCATGTAAATCCTTCTTGATCACTCGGCGGCTGTAATCTTTGGCAGCCTATGCGGCTCCATTAGCCACGATCGGGCCCACTACCACCTCAACTACCTTTGGTTTCCCATGGGAACGCTCACGGTGGTGTTCACGGTGTTCCTCCTTGCGTTCTTGCTTCTCAGCCTCGATATGAGCCTTAATAGCTGCCTTTTGATTCGTCTTGAGAAGAAGTTCTTGCTGTTCGTGAAGTTGTCCCAACTCCTTCCTCACAATCCTTTTGGTGGCATCTCGAGCAGCATCAACGGCCTCATGGGTAATGACAACCCGTTCTCGAGATAATTCCCTTTTAGCTGGACTATGGTCCCGAATAATCTTCACGATTGGTTGGGTCTTAACGACGACGATCTTCTTCCTGTCATCATCGTCATGGGAGTGTTCTCGGCGCTCCTCTTGGCGGAGGAAGACGACTGGCTTCACTCGATGATCATCATCGTCGTGGTGCTCGAAGACAAGCTGGTGAGCTTCCTTCTGATACTCGTTGTGGGCCAATCCGAGGGAAAGGATGAGGGCGAGTGCTGTGAACTTCATTTAATGTTTTATAACTACGATGGGACTTTCAGCGCTTTAAAATCAAACTCCGCTGACTTTATTACCCGAATAGGAACAGGCTGAACAAAATAATTTTAGGGAAAGTTGAGCTAGTTCGTTAATAAACCCCGTATTCGAATCCGGCAGATGAAATTAGCTGATCTTCTTGTCTATTGATGCTCATCGCGAATTCTCGTGAATTGTGGATACTTACTGAAGAGAACTTTGAAGAATCATGTTCGTTATTAATAGTGATCGGCGTCAGTTGCTCTGATAGACACTGGATAACATTAGCTACCTCCCAAACCTGCTGAAACCGATTGAATTAGCTGAAAGATCAACTCCGCGTTTGAAAGCGAAGAGGCACTTAAAGGGATTTATCCAAGAAATCAACAAAAGTGCGAGAGAATCTCTGAATAAATGAACGTTAATTGTGGACAACATCAAGCCACGAAGTCTTTGGACGTCGTTTTTTACTTGTAAGTGTGTGAATACCTCAGCATCTCAGGCTTTTCTTCCTATAAAGGTTTTTAACTAATCGTTCGGTTTGCTGAAGAATGCATGTCTTTTGAGTCCCCTCCCAATGATACTTACAGCTGAACGTGGTGATGTTGGCACGAATAATCCAGCCCTTGATGAAGATCAGTGATATCGAAGAACGTACCTCGTGTCCTGCCAAGATTTCCTTTGAGGGTTGCACAACAGCCACGGTAAGCATTCCTCAGAATATGCTTCAAGTAGGAATTGATCGGCTTTATGAGCTCTTGGCTGACAGCTCCTTCATCTTAACCGGAAAGAATAAGCAGCGCTTCTCTGAACAACCCCAAGACGTTTATCTTCCAGTCTTCCACTGTAGGGACTATGCGCGCTCATATTTGCAGTGCCTGTTCTTCTTTGACTTCTCCTGATGATGTTACACTAACATCATGATGTTCAGCTTCAGCGATCAAATCGATAAATATTGAGCGAAGATGAGCGAAGTCAGTTCCCATTGCGCTGCTGAAGAGCTTGATTCTGTTGCAAATGCTCTAAATCTTGACTACAGTCCATAGCTCTCCAAGAACCAATCTGCATATTGTTTGAGGCAAGAGAAGGCCAAAAGTACAAGCTGGTGGTAAGCTGGCAGTCAAGAGAGTCAGCGAGCAAGATTTAGTTTCTCCGTTCGGGCATTCAAGCAGAGGGTTATGTCTAAAATGGTGCCATTGTGCTGTGGAAGATTCAGATTCAAGGTTGTGCTTGTATTTCCTCTCAGGTGGGGAACTGGTACTGTGTTTTTCATAGCTGCTTCTCTTGATGAAGGTGAGAGGTCTCGATTAAATATTTATCGTCGTTGCTCCAGCGTTCCCAGCTTGGCTAGTATGACTCAAAGTTAATTTCAATAAACTAACCCACCGATTTCCAGCCTTCATTTCTTCAGAAATTGCAACAATACATTCGATGCTATCATGCTCAATGACCTTCAGAGTGGCCATCAGTCCAGGCCTTTCCGCTCCAGCCCTTTCCGTTCCAAGCTTTGACGTTCCACACCTTGTTGTCCCAGACCTTGCCGTTCCATTCCTTTCTCTCCTTCTTGCCATCCTAGCTCTTCTCTCCGTCGTCATCCTTCTTCCTGTGGGAGACCACCTTAACAGGAGCGAGCTTAATCGAAGCCAGCTTCGCGGATTTCTCATTCCATTCCTGGATGTCTTCCTTCCATTCGTGGATGTTCTTCTGGGCAGCTTTCCCGTTCTTGTGAATACCAACAGCATTGACCTTCTGCTGGAGCTTTTGTTGATCCTTGATCTGGTGGAATTCAGTCTTGGCGACACCCCTGGCATACTTCGCAGAAGCCTCAGCAGTCTCGTGGGTCACAGCTTCAACTGGAGCAACACGGAGCTAGACATGAGCGACTTTACGATTTTCCCAAGATCCTGCATGGCGATCATCGCGCTTCTCCTTCTTTTCGGCCTCTTCGTCAGCCTTCACAGCAGCCTTCACAGCAGCCTTCTGGTTGCTCTTGGCGAGGAGTTCGGTTTGCTCATGAAGTTGATTGAGCTCGGTCTTAACAACTTTCTTGCTGTAATCCTTAGAGGCATCAATAGCCTCGGCCCATTCGTGGCCGTTCCAAACTCCGCGAGTAACTGGAGCCTTGGCGATAACAATGGCCTTGCCGCGCCAATCGTCATCATCGTGACGAAGAGAGAAGGTCTTGGCCTTATGTCCATCATCGTCATGATGTTCCCAGCTATCATTATGTTCTGCCTTGCAATCGTTGCATGCGAGGGCGACTGAAAGTGCGAGAGCAATTGCTGTGAACTTCATTAGATATGTCTTATTCAATCAACAAGCCAAGGCTCACATAAATCGTACTCCCGCTGACTTTAATTCGCATCTCACCCATTCAAATAAAATGAGCTAAACTTAGCAAGGCCCAGACAGAGAGCAGTTGAAGGTATTGGCGGCAAGATTTTCATGTTCCACCTCGGTTTAAGTGGTTAGAGCAGGTGGTTTTGAGAGAACGAAGGATTTTCGAACGAATATCTCGCCTTTCTCTTCCTATCGTATTGTTCTGTGAAGACGAGTTGGCTGGAAGTTAGCGGCTCTAGCTTATGAATGTTTTCCTTGAAGCTAAACGGAAGCAGCCCATCTTACAGCAGCACCTGTGAATTTCCAGAAGTGCTGTTCAGAATTGCGAACTGGAAGGGCACCGGCTTATTTAAATAGGTGGAGAAGCGCCTATCTGATACTATTAGGCACTGTTTTAGATGATGGGCAGATCGTTGGTCAGGGCGAAGAGACAGCGCCAACGTTAATGAAAGATTTCCATGGTCTTGCCAACAGTTCAGTGAGCCTTTGAGACGAACAATTATTTCGAAAGATTAGCCTCCCCGCATCACTCGAAACTGATCCCAAGGGTATTTGCGTATCACCAGTTCGATACCCTCTGTCCGTTAGCAAATATCAGCACAGACAGACTCTTGCCGATTAAGCTTTTTGGCAAGCCATAGCAACCTGTTGAAAATGCCTGTAGGAATACAAACGAGCAACCGTGATGTCTCCAGACAAAAAGGCAAAGTTAGAATTTTCTACCGATGCATCAATCTCAGGAGGATTGCTCGAGCTAAACAATTGGATTAGACGACGTTCCGCAAGAGTGAAGCCAACGAGGTCGTTGGCTGATCTCGCCAGGCTGCGGAACGAATTCATAGCGAGCGGTAGTTAAAGGTTTATGGGATCGGTAGTTCGTCTTTGAGTAACTAGAACTCTGTGATTGCCATTGATTGCTTGTGAGGAGGCCAGAGCCCTTTGTTTTCATTTCGTTACCTTCAGTTATTTGACTGTTGATGTCGGAAGACGAGACAGAATGCTGATAATTTGTTCTGGCAATCTATCAAGGTTTCACTATATTTGTGTTGACCGCTTTTAAGGACTTTGGCGAGCCAAGTCAGCTGAGTGAAAACGCTTCCTTCTTTGCTATACTAATGCCTCGAAAATTCTTCGTTGGTGAACTGTGGCGAACAGATTTGAATTGGATTCACATCTCTTACTTTTTGGGTTCCTTTGAGCTAACACTATCGCTGGAAGTTCACACGCTTGGCTTAGGTATTCGACGATTCAGACTGGTGGTCGTTATTGAAGTGCAAGCACTTGCGACTTCGAAGATGATGTTCTGTCTGCTTCGATACGTTTTTGTGATCGAAACTGTCCTCCTTTCAGTCTGTGCACTATCTTGAGATGGTATTCTCGAGCTTTTGAACTGTTATCTGCCTATTGGGTTCGGGTTATGATGTTGTGAATGTAGTTCACCAGCATAGACAACCGACAGAACTGGTCATGTTTTCAGCAAGGGTGCACTGTTAGTTCTACACTCTATTTGACCAGCTAAGATTGAGAGAACCCTCCAGCCCATCGACTTCCATTTAAAATTATCATTGTTCTAATTTTTTGCAGCCGACCAGCCCATTTAAACATTTGTGGGGGAGGGGGAGCTGACAGTGGAATTGTAATCCGTGCATAATTGAAATATTTTACTCGGATATTGCCAACGAACTTCGACCAGTCCACAAATATTATCAAAGATGGGAACGGTAGACAAATATGAGATTGAGCTCTGCTGTATACGGAAGATCAACAGTGCATGTTTGTTATGCTTTACGGACAGGGAACACAAACGCGATCCTATCTGCGAATAAAAACTGGTACGATGAGTTTCTAGCAATAGATTCGATTTCGATAACTGCTCAATGGCCATCACGATAGTCATCATTTCCTTCCCAGGTATTTGCGGTCCACTCTTCCATTCTCGGCCTTGGCAGCCCATTCCTTGCCTTCAGTCTATCCCTCCAAAGCCTTGTCGTCCTTCTAGCTCCAAGTCTGAGCAATCTTCTCGATACCAACAGCGTTCTTTTTCTCAAGAAGTTATTGCCGGTCTTGAAACTGATGAAGTTCAGTCTTGACAACGGCACTGCTGTATTTTGCCGAAGATTCAGCAGACTCCTTGGTCACGACAGGGGGCAACGTGAACCTCAACTGGGGCAGCTACAACCTCGACATGATTGATCATCTTTCTTGGTGTGGTGGATTTCAGGAGTTGCAGCCTTAGCGACTGTCTTCGCAAGAAGGGCTTGCTGATCATAAAGTTGTCCAATTTCAGTATGAGCAACCTTTTTGCTGTAATCTTCAGATCAATAGCCTGAGCCCACTTGTGGCAATCATCGCGTGGGAGTAAAGCTTGGATCACGACCTGGATAGGGTCAGGGTGGTGGATAACAGACTTCGATTCCCAACCAGGGGTCTTATGCTTATCATCATCCTTCTTGGTTTCCCCGTGGTATTCTCATGCCAAGCAGCCTGATGGTCATCAACTCGCAGATTGGACTTGATTTCACCTTCACCGTGACCCGAAGCATCACCTCCTCAGTTGGTACCGACGATTCCGAGAGAAGCAATCAAAGTGACTGTTGTGAACTTCATTAGATATGGATGATAGACACGCGCAGCAGCAGCGCATTTAAATCGGGTCCGCTGACGTAATATCAGAGCCTGGTCGGCTAAATAAGTCTTCGATCAGCATTTGGCAAAAATCCGAAGTGGATAAAAACTGCTCAAACAATGAACGAGTCAGCTGCCGTCGGGTTATGCATGGGAAGTGTTTTTTCAGAGAGAGAACTCTTTAAATGTTCCTCCCACATCTGACTGCACCCAAGAATTTCATTCAGCGAAGCGATTGCTAACTATACTTCGCTCTCAACTCATTTGTTTTGCTCCGCGATTTAGTCTTCGAACTCACGAGTTATGTTATGGTTAGCGGTATCCAAAAACCGGGTCTGGAAAGTTTATGGGAAGCTGTGTTAGATGATTTCTTAACGTTTCTGATTCAAGGGGGAGGGGGCTGGAGCGTTTGCCACTCTACTTTCGAGGGGTTAGATCGATTTCTCGATACATAATGTCGATATGAACGATATCAGAAAGTGCCCACTTGCTTAGGCAAGTAGCAATCAAATTTTTCAAATATTTTGAGATCGACCTTTGTGACTGACTGTATTGCTCTGCTTTGGTGTTGTCTCTGCGTGCGGCCTCCGAGATCGGGGGTGTACATGATTTAAAATGGATCATGATAAAGTCTCAACGGAAAAGCTTTGCTGTAAATTCAACGCAGCTTACCCATAGGTACATTATTTCAATTACGGAAAACAAGCACCAGATGGATTTGAATTTTCCATGTTTGAGAGAATACAAACGGAAAGATTATAGGTTCCATGAAGCTGAGCTACTAAAAGTATTGAAATGCGCGACCGACCTCTCGTATGTGAAATATCTGGCAAAACGGCTAATTAATCTTCGATAATAATTTTGCTGGTTATCAATGGCAAAGGCTGCAGCTCTTGTCGTTATTATGCTTGTGGCGGCGACCTACTCCCTTGGCTGGCACTTGGGTAAGCACTTGGCCGAATCCCATAAAGTCGTTTTCATGATCCTTGGCCTATTGGACAGCATCCTTAACAGGTGGCGACACTGTGAAGCCAGCTGGGGCCTGATAGTAAGGAACCTTCCCTTTATTGGTGTTAACCGACACTCGGAATAGGGTGGGCTTATATGCGAAGGTTGGGAAAGCCTCTTTCTTTTGTTCCTTTCTGTGATGTTTTCCCTCTTGAGATTTATGGACAGTCTTTGTGGTGGTAGTTGTGGTAGTTACAACCTGTGTAGGGGGAGCCACTGCGATGGGCATTGGTGTATGGACTGATATTGGTTGAACAGTAGTCTCTCGCTCATTTAAATCATTTCTATGATGATCGTTATCTTCCTGGCGAACACTAGATTAAAGTAGGGTCGCTGTCTGAACTGGCTAGACCGTCTCAGTGTAGATTGGCCTGATAGCTGCCCTGAGGATAGGGGTAGTAGTCTCAGCGACAACTGCTGGGGTGGGGTTCGAAGAAGTGTAGATCGGTCGAGGGGTAGCAGTGTAGATCGGTCGAGGGGTAGCAGTGTAGATCGGTCGAGGGGTAGCAGTGTAG
>ERZ724508.502-NODE-502-length-27847-cov-5.256513_pt1 | contig 27847 bp, 38 predicted proteins | sample MGYA00376041_ERZ724508 | MGnify/ENA primary metagenome ERZ724508 (study PRJEB28724, sample SAMN07190887) | wastewater metagenome | isolation source: effluent of sewage treatment plant in Hong Hong | place: USA: Christiansburg, Virginia | collected 2016-03-01 ...
CATTCAGCCGCTTTATCGCCAGCATACATTACACAGACGCTTTGGTAAACACAAGCAGCATGGTGCCTCCGAGGCCGAATGTCGGAACTGAAAGTCTCCAACATCTTCCATTCGTTGCGTTGAATGTCGTATACACTTAGTTCGCTGTAGTAGCAGCGGTCTTTCAGTTTCGTCTTGAATTCGGAAACTCCGCCGAACAGGATAAGCTCTTTATTATGTGCACTGAGGCTGTGTCCGTATCGTGTGGTCGGTTGGTAAGTGGAACGGGGTTGCAGCTCGTTCCACTTCTTCTTGTCAATATCGAATTCGTAAAAATAGTTTTTGAGGCCATTCTCAAGTGAGTTGTTGCAGGAAATGCCACCGTATACGAATGCTTTGCCAAACGCAGCACTGTATGCCATTGAAAATCCAACGCAAGACGCTGGTGTGCTGCTACCCTACCAGTAATCGTGACCCACCGATAATCTTTCAGCAGTTAACATAGTAAAGTTCTTCTTCATCGGCAACCCAAGGGTCTACTATTGAAAGTAGGTTGCTTTGGGCTTTAGTTCTTCCAGTTTCTCCTTCCTGCGCTGCACAACTTGTTTCTGAAGCAACTTGGGCCTACTTGCCAAATTGGATAATGCTGCATTCTCGAGCCGTGCCACTTCTTCGTGAAATTGATCGACGATTCGCTTATTATCGTTCAGTAGTTTCCGTACGTCGACATCATTCTTGGGCAGGTACTTTTGGGAGCGGTTGATCATCACTTTCTTCGACATTCTTCTTCTATAATAACACCCAAATTTCCAGCAGGCACTCATCATTCAAATATCGGGAAGAACGTGTTGAAGGCTAACTCTGCGTATACTCCTGGGTCATTGAACCGTCTGTTCTTGTTCAGGTTGTCGATCAAGTTCATATCACTCTCTTCCAACTGCCACCCTTCAAGTTCGCGGTTCTCACGAATCCTCTCGATTTTGCTCGACTTTGGGATCACTGCAAGACCCTGCTGAACTGCCCATCGTAATATTACTTGCCCAGGTGTTCTCTTGTGCCTCGCTGAGATAGATTGGATAACGGGGTCGTTTAGGGTTTCATCACTTGCAGTGGCCCCACCTAGCTGAATGTATGAAGTTGCTCCAAAGGTTGAGTAGGAAGTTACCTGAATGCCGTTTGAGCGACAATAGCGGATCAACTTTTTCTGAGTGAGGTAAGGATGAATCTCAACTTGATTAACAGCAGGTCTGATATGGCAGGTGTTGAGAAGATCACGAAGCAAGGAAGTGTTAAAGTTTGCCACCCCAATGTTCTGTACCAGCTTTTCTTTTATTAACGATTCCATAGCACGCCATGTCTCCATAATGGGTACATGATCCTCGATTAACTTTGGGTGTTTAGCCTTTGGATCGTGAAGCCATTCTGGTGGGTAACGATGCTCGAAAGGAACAAATTTCAGGCTGATTGGGAAGTGGACCAAGTAGAGGTCAATGTAATCTAACTTCAGATCCTTCAGAGTTCTGAGGCAGGCATCCCTAACATGTTCCTTTCTATGATAGGTGTTCCATAACTTTGAGGTTATGAACAGATCCTTTCGGCTCACAATATTCTCACTTATCGCTTTTGCTATTCCCTCTCCAACTTCCACTTCATTTCCATAGTCACACGCGCAGTCCAGTAGTCTATAGCCTGCCTTGATTGCTTCGTAGACAGTAGAAGCGCAATGCTAGCGCTCAATCTTCCAAGTTCCAAATCCAACGCAAGGCATGAGATCTCCTGAATTCAGCACAAGGTTGGCACTCTTTTTAACCTCGGCCTTGCCTTTCATCAAAGTTGCATAAACCTTTCTGATCCCCTCAAAAGGTTCCCGTGAATGAGCAACCAGTTCATTATCAATGAGGATGAAATCTCCCTTACTCCAAGGAATAGCGGTCATTACTTTGGGAGCATGCAAACAGATATCCTCAAGTACAGAGAGGGGTATTTCACTATCGTCTCCATAGCGAAGGCAAAGCGTTGGACTGTTTTTATGGTCAATCCATCCTTTGAATACTGCCAACATTTGATTGCAAAACACCTTTTCACCATTCTTGGCGATCCGAATTGCAGGTAGCTTCTTGCTAGACAGTTTGCAATCATTTGTGATTGAGTCAAACCATTCCCATTCGTAGCCTCTCTCCTTCATCACTATCTCAGCCTGCTCACGAGTCTCCACGTTGAAGATATTGCGCCAACCTCGCCCGATCGGGCTCGAGAGGTTGTCGTTTTCCTCCACCACTCGAATGTACCGCACACCCTTATTTTCAAGATCCTTGATAAAGTCGGAATGATTCTTTTCCACATAATTGTAGAGCTCATGGCAGTTTATTATAGGTGTAGATCCTCCACTCTCAGCTTCGGTATGGCAGTAGAAGCTGATGAATTCCGGATAGCTTTCATTCTGGGCTAATTCGTTGTGCAATGGAATCGGTTCATGAGGAGGGCTTTCGTTGGTCGTAAAGACCTGAAGTGACTTATTGGTGTGTGAACCAACTACTAAGTGCCTAACTGCAGCACCGCCGATATACTCGAACTCTGCCAACCCGAGTTTATGCAATACAGACACATATTCGTTGGCACTTTGGATGTCGAACCCTCTGAATAGTACTGCACCAACATCCGAGACCTTATGAAGGATTTGTTCTCTGTATTGCTCAAAGAGCTCTTGAAGTGCCACGAAACCTTTGAAGTGAGGTGCACCGGGTCCCCATATAACTGGAAACTTCCCCTTGTGGATTGTGGTTTGTCGGTTGTCTTCGAGCTCGACAAATGCTCCCTTCAACAGGCTGGCTTCCATTCCGAATAAGATATGAATTATAATGGAAAGCATCATTTGTCATTGAGCTCAATTCTTACCTTAACGAACTGCTGTTACAGCCGAGTGAATTCTTCGATGAGCTGCACGAAGTCTCGGTCGTTTTGACGAATTTTACTCGATTCGATGAGAGTTGCGAGTGCGCAATAAAGCTCACTGTTCTCTCGTAGCATATGCTCGTAGGGTTTTGCCAAGTAAGGTTGCTCCAGCACAGCCTGTGGAGGAATCTTCAAATTCAGCCGCTTGTACTGGTCAATAACTTCCTGCAGAGCTTCATTCTCCTGTCGAATTAAGTCGATTGGCATGTCCAAACGACACATTGGAGTCACAAGGCTTTCAATCAACGCTGCCTTGGGAATCTCATCGTCGGAGTATTTGAGGAAGTACAGGAAATTGTGGTACACTCGTTCATATACGTCCTTGATTGTGAGATTTGGAGAAGGTTCCCGTTTGACCTGCTGAAGTTCCTTGATTGCCTACTCGATGCTTATATTCTTTTGTGTGAGTTCATCCAAACGCAATGCCAGATTCTGTTTCTCGTTTTCCTTGTTCTGAGTCTCTTCCTCAAAATGCTTTTTAATTGAGCTGCTTTCCTGCGTCAATTGCTCAACTTCGTCCATCAACTTTTGCTCTCGCTCGCTAACTCCTCGGTTTTATGGCTTCAATACTTGCTGTGCCTTTTTGAACTGCGAGAATTTCTTGATGAATTCGAATCCAAGAGTCACAATTCGCTCGGTTTTGCATTTCATAAGTCGAGCAACGCAACGGAGAGCTTTTGAAGGATTTTGGAGATTGTTCAGTGATTCCTGTCTCAGTTTACTCCAAGCCTCCGCCAATTTGACTCGCAAAAGAATGGTCAGGAACCTGAGTTTGCTGTTCCTTTTCAGTGTACGTACACGGTCGAATAGTCTTTTGTTGGATAGGAGAGTGTGGAAGGCATGTAGGGTTGTTCCTAAAAACTTTCCATTGAGCAGATGTAGGAAAGACTCAAAGGATACCCTTTTAACTTTTTCTTCCAACACAGATTTATTTCGAAGATATCCCACTCGATTACGGGCTGCATGGGCTGCCAGTCTTCTCAGCGAAAACATCTTCAGTTCCAACTGTTTGCTACGAAATAACCTCTTGAGCTTGGAACTGAAGAGCTGGGTTCGATTACGAAGCTTCACCGAGTAGTGTCTGAGCAGACCAAAGACCAGTCCAAGATTTTTAAGACGTTTGCTCTTCACGATGAGACTAAAGTAGTGGACCCCCTTGATATATTCTGCGTCGGGGATTTTTGCTGATTGTTCAGTTTGAGGTGTTGGCAACTCAGTCTGAGGCTTTGGCGGTGACGACTCCACTCTGAGCTGTCCGGGTTCGGGTGAGTAGAGGGGTCGAATTCCACGATAGGGCCGAGCATTACTAGTTCGTGTGAATGGCCCCTTCGGTCTAGATTCCTCCATTGAATAACTAATATCAGCACGGAGGAGATAAATCCAATAAAGTTTCTTGCGGCATAAATTGTCCAATATTGGATGTAGTCTGAAGAACGGCAATCGGCGTTTGAAGGAGAGAGTTCGATTTCGTCGACTCGGTCTAAATTTCAGTGAGGAGCATGAGCATCCCCAATTTCCAGCTCATTGTAAGGGTTCCTCAATCGGCTATAATACCCTCGAGCAGACTATTATTAATACAGTTTTAGCTTGTTTGATGAAGGGAACTCGCTCCAAGGAACCAAACCATACGTACGACAGTGATAATTGAGTGTCGAAATTAAGGTGGTAACCTGGAGCAAGGATTCTCACGGACTCTTTGACTATGAGAGCAAGACACTCGATTACAAACGGTTCACACTTGACAGCACCACCAAGTTCTTCCGCAATCCCACCAGTAATTCGAGCATTAACCCAGCCTCTGACGTGGAGATTCGAGCGGGAGATGATCTCAAGCCTCAGAAGCAGCAGCCCATAAACGTGGAACTGCAGCCGCTGGCAGAAATCGTTAGGAAGGAAGCTATAGCTCCAGAAGGTGACTACTCGGAATAATTCAGGTCGCTATTTCTTCAAGGGCGGACCACGCCGGGAGCTCACCCACAATATGGACATCGAGGCTCCCAACGAAAACCCCTACTTGATCGTGCGTTCGCTGAAAAATCAAAATGGCGAACAGAAAGGCTACGCTCTTGGTATTTGCGTGCTTATCTCAGAAATCGGTGACATCATCAAGCTAGGTCGTATAGAATACGTCGTTTCGGAGCTCAAAACAGCCTCGTAGACCTTAAGCAATCGCCGCATCTCCAACGATGCTATGAAGGTCTATGAGCTTAACGAAAGGCTTGAGGGTCAATGCAAGATCTGTCTTGCTGAGGAAGAGCAAGAAGATAACTTTTTTGTGTCACCTTGCAGCTGCAAGGGAAGTTGCTCAATTGTGCATATCAACTGCCTCAAGAGATGGATCGAGTCCAAGATGGTCGTCAAGCAGCACGATCTCGCCATTTCCTACAACTTCACGAAGTTTGAGTGCGAGATCTGCAAGGATCCTTACCCAAAGATCATCAAGCGCAATGATGTCGGTCACGAACTGTTTGTGCTGAAGCGGCCCAACAATCCATACATCATGCTCGAAGGCCTGCAGCAGTAGACTAAAGAGAACAAGACGATGTATATGATCAGCGCAATCAACCCTGGAGAGATGATAAAGATGGTAGCTAGTACAGCTAACTTAGGGACGTGGCCACCAATGCTAAATTAGGATAACTGATATCTCTGTGTCGAGGTAGCATGCGCACATCCGTTATGACAACCAGCGGTTCTATATCTTTGACAATAACTCCAAGTTCGGCACTCTTATCGGCATGCGGAACGACCTACCAATTCGCTTCGAGAAGATTGCTGTTCAGATTGGACGGACTGTAATCACCTGCACCCTTAAACCCGAGGAGAAGGAAGTTACCAAAGCACCACGAAGCTTAGCAACCTTCTCTGGACAGACTCTCGGCTCCAAGAAATGATGTACTCAACGCAACTCACCATACCGCGCTGCACAATAATGGTGCTATCATTGAGATAGATCAGCTGAGGCTTTCAGTAGCGGCGTTTGCTGCTGGGCAGAGGCTCTTTGGTGTACATCGAGTTGTCATGGGGAGGTTGCGCAGGTTGAAAGCCACTGTTTTGGAAGCTCATGTTATTGTAGGGTACGTTGACTCGGCTGGAATTTGCATGAGGAAGGACCCTCACTCCCGACTGCACAATTGGGGCACTTCTGGAGACGTGCTGTTGGAACTCCTCACCACTGAATTCTGGGTGCTCTTCAGGAGGATAAAAGATTTGTCGTTCGACTGGCACATACTCAACACGTTCTTGTATCTTTTCGACAGGAACATACCTACGTTGGAATGAATCTTACTCAATGACCTTCTCTTGATAAACTTGTGGGATGTACTCCGTTTGGTATTCCACCGGATAATACTCAACCACCTTGCGCTCCCTCGGCACGTACTCGATCTTGGTTACCGGTTCGTATTAGATTATCGTCTTTTCGTATGGGATATATTCAATGCGCTTTTCGCCTTGGATGGATTGTCGACTCTCACTTACCTGCCTGTTCTGCCCTTCCTGGCGGATTATGGTATGCGATGCTGGTGGTGCAGAAGGCTGCACGTGGGACTGTTGTGGCTCCCTCCGGAGATTTGAATTGTCCATTAATAAAATTGTCGGTCAGTTGCAATTTGTGGATACCCACTTGCAACCGTCCGAAATAAGATAGAAATGCGGTCACGAGAAATCGTCGACGCTGAAGACCGTGGAGTTGATTTTGCTGTCTTCCGTCGAACGAACCTGCTGCACAACCAAGCTCTTCGATCGCTGGAACTTGTTCACCTGAATGGCAAGAGTATCCCCTCTGAGTTCCTCCTAGGAAGCACTATTCTTCTTCTTGAAGTTTCTCAGCACCGTTTGGTACAGCTATCTGGTGTGCTTCTTATCGAAATTTTATCGGCAGTAGGGACAATTCTAACTCAAACTGTCTGTACCTGTGTCTTAGCGAACCATCCCGATAAGCAATCCTTGTGGAACAGATGGTTGCAGTAAGTCAATCTCACTTCTTCATGGCTCTCGATAGGACACAAGCACACTACGCAGTCTTTGGTGGGAACACAGTCGTAATTTCCACACACTTCCTCTCTGAGGCCCACAACTCCCAGCTTTGAAGCCTCTAGAACAGGGAAGTATCTTTCAATTTACTCGTTGCTCAGGGTATTATTGTTCTGCTAAGGTTGCTGCTGTGAGGCTGTTCCAACTCGCGTCTGCTCCCTTCGCTTGCGGAGCACAAATACAATACCGAATATCAAAGCAGCAAGGATACCCACTCCGATCACAATAATAACCACCAGCAACACTCCCAAGGAAGCTTCGATTAAGGTATGCTGTACTATCGCGCTTGAAACTGCAAGATAGCGAACAGTCGGAACCTCCATTATTGATGAAGAGTAACCAATAGTCTGACCCGACCTCCCCAAATGCACTGTTAAAACCGGGAGTAGTCTAACTCAACACTTGAGCCTTTGTATAGCTGAATGGGCTTATGAGCAGACCACCCGAAGACTGCTGCTTCATGTACATGTTAATCTCGCAATGAATGTTATCCAGGTCGATTTGAAGGATGCTTTGAGATTGGGTGGTTGAGGTGCTGCTACTGGCGAACTCCGACTGCGGAATTCTGAGATAGGTGAAGCTCATTGCCGATGCATTCACTGACAGGTCCTTATCGTTCTGAAGTTGGTAGGGAATCACGGAGCAGTCATATCCGATGTAGGAACCAGCACAGTAGCATGAACCATTCGACTGGCACACTCCGTTGCCGTTACAGTTGGCTGGACAGGGTGCATTCTGCGAAGTGTTAACAACCAGATCGTATGGAAGAGTGTAGGTCTCATTAGTATCGTAGCTGAATATTTGGACTGAGCTGACATAAGCTATTGCGTACAGATTGACGATGGAGGTATCTTTGGGGAGCACCACAAGTTGGTTCTTGAGCATTGAAAATCCTACAGGTAAAATGGTTGGTACCATCGGGATCGAAGTACAAATAGTTCATGTTGGAGTAGCTAGTTCGGCTTGAAGCCGTACTGTTGTAGCTTACCTGCACATACGTGTAGATCGGAGAAGTCAGGTGCGGTGAGTAGTAGATGTTGATGTATTTGTCGCTTCCTGTGTAGGGCGAAAGGGTATGAGTCACATTCACACCTGGGGTCTCACTTAGTCGGCTGCATACCAGCGGTGGGTCGGTGTAGCTCTTGGGGATCGTATCGAGTGCTACCGATGCTCCGAGCAGCACAAGTATGAGAGTGAATGACTGCCACTGCATAGCAACGATAATAAATAGTCGTCAATGAAGCGGCTGTTGCTGAGGGACTTCATCTTCGATCGTCTCTACCATCCTTCGGAAGGCTACTTCTGCCGGCCAGACTTCCAGATCGGTGAAATGAAGCAACCTTTGGACTTTAAGAAGATGATTGGCTACGACGACTATCAAAAGGAACTGCAGCGTAACTATCCCGAAGATGCTTGGCTGACACCCAGTGAAATCTTCAAACCTTACTACGGGATGACGGTGGCCAACTACATCATGCAGGCCCACCTCCGCTATGAGTAGAAGTTTAAGCAGAAGAAGTAACTACGAATTGTTGAGGCTGGTGCTGGTCTGGGCTCTGCTGCTGAGTCCATTTTGAATTACTTTAAGCTGTATGAAAGCAAGGTGTACGAGAAGCTCACCTACACGATTGTGGAGATATCGCCTGTCTTGTGTAAGAAACTCAAGCAAAAGTTGGAAGCGAGTAACCCTCGCATGGCAGACTCAGGCAGACTCAGGATTGTCAACGACGACTTCCTGAGCTACCGAGCGGAGTCGCAGTAGCTCACATACGTTCTACTGTTTGAGGTGTTGGACAACCTTCCGCATGACAGGGTGGTCCTTGACAAATCCACTGGAAGATACAAATCATAAACACACGTGTACACAGAGAACAATCAATAGGAGCTAGTCCCTCTCGCCGACAAGCTGATCGTGGACTGCCTCAATTACTACAGCCATACGCCAACGATTGAGCCGAAGAGTTAGCGGCAAAACATCCTCGATAGAATTGCAAATTTCTATGTTGAAAGGTTTATCAAGAAGCCATCTACCAAAGACATCCTCTTTCTCCCCACTTACTGCCTTAAACTGCTTCGTCGACTGAAATTCTCAATTCCCAACAACCATCTCATCATCAGCGATTTCAATGATCTTCCCAGTTTGATACCTGGCATCCTCGCACCTATCGTCTCCCATAAGGGGAAGAAGCCCAGCTAGAAGAAAGACTATCCAACCTATCTGGTTGATCGGGGAGCCGCCGACATCTTCTTCCCCACAAATTTTGAGCTTTTGAAGGTCATGTACCAAGGTGAATGCAACAAGGGGGCTCAGCATTTGAAGACCCACCAATTTGTGAAGGAATTCAGCAAGGAGGGTTGGGGACAAACCCGAAGTGGCTACAACCCCTTGGTCTAAGATTTCTTGAATACTTCGTTCTTCATCACCAAAGTCTGACTGCACTCAAATATGGAATGATCATGCTCGTTCTGATATCTTCAGTTTAGGGTTCAAGGAGATCTTGGAGTCGGTTTCATCTGATTGTGATAGTATGATATCGATGGCGGAATCACAAGTTCATTATAATTAGCGAGTCATCGATGGGAGGATGTGTCTCGCGCTTGGATAGGGACCCGAAACTTCCTCGACCACACGAAGACCTTGAAGAGCCTGCTATTGACAATGCCATCATGAAGACTTTTAGTCACCTCGAGCCGTCATCTGCCGATCTCGCTGACAGCTTTTGTCGAATTCATACCCCCGAGCATCGAAAGGAACGAATCGAGAAGATGCGTTATGAAATGTGCGGCTACTGGATCATCGATGAATAAAACCATCGTAATCACGTGCATCTCCGCAGCTTTATCTATAAGAAGCTTGAGGGTGTTCCTCTAGGAGGCTCCAACACCGGTGATGTTCCTGAGCAACTGAAGGCGATGCAAACCATCTTAGAAGAACAGATGTCGGTAAAGATAGATCTGCAAAAAGTGGACTTATCAAAGCTGAAGTGGTTCACCCAAACCTAGCCCCTCCGACTTTTGGTAATGGAACTCACAAAACGCCCCAACCCTGCTGTAATGTGGAAATATCGATTGCTATTCAGCAGTCTGCTCAATCTGATGAAAAGCGACAATAGCAGTCAAGTAACATCTGCATTCAAACTATGTGCGATGAGGAAGGAAGAGATCACGCAAATGCAAAGGAGTATCGGCAAGACCATCGAAATACTCGAGTTCTTGGAATTGAGTGTAGATCCTCCACCTAAGGCACAACCGAGACCAGCCGATGTTGACTAATCTTGGGTTGAGGTTCGAGTTACTTTTCCGGTGGTGGATCTCGAAAGCGAAATCTATGCCCATGAGGGGTACTATGTCTATTTGAATCAGATATTCATTAAGGTTCTCAACTACTTCACGGTCAAGTCAGTCACAAGAGAGTCAAAGCCTTTCGACAGGTGGGTAGTCGAGCTAGACTACGGGTTACGAGCAGCCAAGGAAGGGGTCTTCAGTGATCTGCTACTAAGTCACCACGGAAGCATCAATACACTCAGGAGATCTATCAGCGATAGCTCTCAAGATCCTTTAGTGGTATCTGCCATCAAGAAACCACCTTCCCTGATAAGGCAGCGAAGCAATGAAGACGCACTGGTCTACTTCCTGCATCGTTAAGAATAGTTTGAGGAGGCTGGAGACCTATCCGAGATTATCAGCATGATTGGCAGTAAAATCGGCCAGGGCAGTAAGTTCAATTCATAGATCAAAGGAGTCGATGAGTTCATGAAGGAGTATGAATACCAGAAGGCCTAACAGCTGCTCAAGAAGTAATAGGCAGAATTGCAAAAGGGGGTCCTATCAAACAAGCTCGCTGAAGTGTGGTATCTCATCGGTCTCTGCCTCCAGAAAATGGAGAGGTTCAAAGAAGCAATCACTTATCATGAAAAGGCAAAGGAATTTGCAACGGTCTACCCTAATAAGGTGAGCAAAAAATCGAACTTGCTCTACAAATGTTCGTACGCAGCGTGTCTGAGCAACATTATCAGCCCTAACACCACTGTTAAAGACTAGCAATCGAATATGCAGAAAGCAGCATATATAATGGCGGAGTGCTGGGCCCAACTGGGAGCACTCAAAGCAGAACCGAGAAGCTACTGTGAGTGCGTCCGGATGATTGCTCAGTACTTCATCAGGATTAAGAATCTAGATCAGGGCAAGGAGGACATCATCAAAATGGTCGGTGATGCTGCCAGCATCTATCGGATGGTCTTCAATCCCAAGTAAGAAGCAGCAGCATTAGTGCTGCTCGCATAAGTCCTCTATAGTTTTGGCAAAAGATAATAGGCAAATTAGGTTTGCAATAGGGCCTTAAACCTCATCTCCAAGGCATTCGGGAGTCTTGAAGGAAAGATAGAATGTCTGTCGCAGCTGTACGCCTTTGTCGGGGACATTAATCAAGACAACAAACAGTACAGTGAAGCAATCGACTACTACAATAAGGCAATCAATGCAAAACCACAAAAGTTCCGGGTGGAAGGTAAAATTGTGGAAACTTGTACTGAAAAGCTACACTTAAATATCGGCGACTGTTATCTGAAGTAAGCCTCGCTGATGAAGGAAGCAGCACAAAAGAGGGCAGCAGCCGGCAGCCCTTCTGCAGAGCCGAAGAACATCATCATTTCGATTGTGCAGAAAGCAATTCAATAGATTTCAGTTGCAATGATTCAGGAGGGCGAGAAAAGGTTTCCATTGGTGGCCGAGCAGAAGCTTCAAATTGCACAAAAGCTCAGGGACGAATTGGAAGATGATTGAAGTGCTTTAACAATGTTCGCGAGTTATTAAACAGGGTTGTTTGGCTTTCGCAGTGATGCGCAAGTGCGCTGTGTTTGGTTAGCAACCACAGCAGTAGGACTGGACGCTGCATTGCGGCAATGTTCTATATATTTCGCTGACCGATCGATGGCTGCAAAGGCTATCAGCTTTACTTATGACATACACTTTCATCGGAGGAGCTAGTTCTCAACGAACAGGTAATCGCAGGCGCCGCCATTATCAGTAGCGTATCTTTATCAGGTCGATGCTTATAGGGGCCGTCGATATATAGTGCTCACAGTTTGGTGATGGCGGAAGCCCAGTGATATTCCCACCTGGCGCGTATCTCGAAATAATTTTTATTCTTGAAATCTTTGCTGGAGGAGTGGCCCTGCAAATAATATTTGATTTAATCATGAATAAATCCTTGTTGATCGGCACGCTGATGCTGGTACTCCTCACCGGTGTCGCGGCCAACCCACCCTACAACGCTGCCAATAACCTTGCGGCTCTTTAGGATAAATTCAAGACCTACAAGCTCGACCTCAAGAGGCTGCGAGAGGCTGCAAACAATATCCGTCGCACTCTCGACAACAACAAGGCCAACGAGACTCTCGGTGTTGCAGCCCTTCAAGAAGGTATGGCCAACGAGCGCGACATTCTCTTCAATATCGAGGGCTACCTAACGCTTCCGTTTGGTGTCTCCAAGTGCAATTGTTATGAGATCACCGCAGCTGAACGAACTCGTCTCAATGGCGACATCAAGAACGTCAAAGACGGGCTTGCCTCTTTGTAACGAGTCATTTCGGCGTTGCAGAAGCACGACAAGGTAACGGAGCTCCAGTCCGAGGTTCTTCGACAGAAGCAGTACATCAACATCATCGAGCAGTCATTCAACTCACCATGTTGTGGTGGATACAAGATTAAGAAGCTACATCCTCAGACTGCAAGCGGAGAGACCGACCTTGCTGTCAGTACCTACCAAACCAACATCAAGGCCAAGAACTGGATATACGGTGGGATGACTCAGAGCCAGCTGCGCCTTCGTTACTTCTCGAGAAGTGCCAGTCGAAACATCACGAACTGTCCACTCGAAACTCCGTTCTTCAACGGTCAGAACTGCATCAACTGTGTAGGAGACTTCCCGTTCTGGGATATGGCCAAAGAAAAGTGCTCGAATTGTGCAGCAAACTTCAAATACAGTGAGAGCGATCGGGATTGCATCCGTGCCAAGTCCACCAAGAGAGAATCAAGGGAGACCACAGTAATAGTGAAGCCACTGCGACAGAAACAAGTGAGCTAAATCGTCGAGGCGATCAGGGGTCCGAAGATCATCAACACCATCCGCACAACGAAAAAAACGGAGAATCGTAGCAAGCGCCTCAGCTCTTCGTGGTCATCCGAAGAGAACCGAAACACCCGTAGCCACGAGTAGCTCGACGCAGCCCTCGGCGACCTCTTTTGATGCTCTGATGCTAATGATGGATGGTGTGTGGTATGTTGGGGCTAAATTCTTGCAAACCGCCATTGAACTGCGGTTCGCTGTGGGTAGCCTCTTCCCTATCGTCAAATTGCTTTCCCAGGAGACGATCGGTAGCGTCTGCAGGAAATTGGTTTTGACTTGGCATTCCTTGTTGAAAGTATTATTGAGTTTGAATTAAGCCATGACAGAAAGCCATCATAACAGCCTGCTGCTCAAAAAGTCTAATGAGGCCAAACTCAACGGGCTCATTACTAGCTTTGGAAAGGCAGAACCCAACCATCTACGGTTCAGCGAGCTGCTCTATATGCTGCTCGACCGTTGCATCTTTATCAACCGTCTGTCGTTCAGGAAGTTTGTGCAGATCTTCGAAAGCGCCAGCAAAATTGTATCAAAGACACAGAAGAAAGACTCACAATCACCCGCAGACCAATCTGAAAGAGCACTCAGCCGTGAGCAGTTTGTGCATTTCATGGGTGAGCTCGGTCATTTTCTGTATCGCGAAGATAAGCACTACCTCGAGAGGATATTTGAAGACCTACTCACTCAGAAGGTCGAGGCCAACAGCGACAATGATCTTTCCCAGCCACGAGTCTTGACCCTTGATGACACTAACCGTAAGCTATTGGTAGAGTCTTGCGTGGTAACACTAGCCAGCTACTAACCGGACATCCGTGCACTATTTAACACATACCTCACCGAGAACTACCTGTCCATAAAGAATTAGAAGAGGCTGTTGTTAACTGAAAGAGAAATTGACTTGCAGAACAAGAAGCTCAATACGAACAGCTTCGTCACTTTTCTGAAAGAGGCAGAGATATGTCCGCATATGATTGGTATCGACCACGTCGAGGATATCATGAAGCTGATAATCCCGCACGCTGACATGAAGGAGAGTGAGTATTACCACAAACATTGCTTGGTCGACGCCTATACGAATACTGAGATCTCCGAAGACAAGTGGAAGCATGTATCTGATCCTGGCATAATGTCGTTTGAGTTTGTGCTGATCCTGGCAAGGATCGGCTGGGACACATATCCCAAGGACATCGACAAGAAGGGGATCGAAGCTGTCATGGATAGGTTCTTTGGCAAGGCTCTGTCGCTCCGCTCAGAGCAAAATCGGCATTCGGAAGTTGTCGCCTACAAAAAGCATTTAGCGAAACTCAAAGAATACGATGAAAAATATTCAAAGACCTCAGAAGTACTTACGATCAAATCTTCGCCTCCACAACCACCCAAGGACATGAGATTGGTGATGGCAGAAAAACACGAAGCTGAGGTCACTAATATGCCTCAAGCTATGGTTGACGTTGTCGAGATACTCAAAGTGCTTGAGAAGGAGTTACCAAAGCTACCTCCAAAACCAGTCGTCAGGCAATAAAACCCTCCACCCTTTAAGGACTAAAAGATCATTATAGGTCAAGTGCCGCCACCTGAGGAGAAAGAAGATGACAAGGGAAAAGGAGGAGGCGACGCAAAGAAGGACGCTGGAAAGAAAGATGAGGAACCTGCTCGAGTCTTCCCTTGGGCCAAACCTCCTGTCTACATCAAATCTTCCGAAGACTACTTGCAAGAACTTGCAACAAAGCTATCTTACGAAGTGCAGCCACTATCATCACTGGGTCGTGGCACAATAAACCGCTCTCCATTGCCCTGCCTAATTTCTGAGACTCTGTACCCACCAGAGATTCCTAAGGAAGTTGAGCCTTTCATCATAGCCGGAAGAACTTGCACCATCGAGAAGAATTACTTCCTCGCCTTGGAAAATTATAATAAGGCGCATGCTACTTGGAAGCAGTTTGCGAAGCGCAAATCTGAGGATCTTCCCGATAATGCAGAGCTATACTTCTAATACACTCGTGGTTCATTATGCTGCAGTGCAGGGAAGGATGACCACGCACTCTCCTACTTCTTCAACTGTCGCAAGCATATTGAAGGTGGCAAGCTTGGCTTCGTCAATCCTGACCGAGCACTTCCGTTCTTTGGCATTGGATAGGTACTCTACGAGGTTGGGGAATATTAGTTCTCTGCCAGAGCATTTCTAAAGGCTAGGGAGATCCGAGAGAGCGTACTCGGCATCGAGCACGTTCAAACAGCTACTGTATTCAACAACCTCGGGGCTTGCTACTTTATGCTATAGCGTGCAACTGAGGCATTGGGGTATATGCAGATAGCAGAAGCAGTATTCTCGGCTGAGCTAGGTACAAAGACTCTGAATATAGGCCCTTACCATGAGCGTACAATGACTGCACGCTCAAACCTTGCGAAGCTAAACAAAGGTGAGTTTAACAACATCCCATAGTACAGGAAGCTGTGGGAGTGCTATGAGAAGGACGAATATTAAGGCGGGAAGAAAAAGAAGAAGGCGGGAGGGAAGAAGAAATGATTTAATATCGGCACGCAGTGGGCTCCCCATTTAACATTAGTCCAAATAGGTTGGTCAGTTGTATATCCTATAATTCAATACGTCATATGAAGAACACTCTCGCAGACGAAAGGAAAAAATCGAAAGTTAATCCCGTTGAACTTACCAACTTTATATACGAGAAGGAAGTGTACAACGACATGCTCAAGGAGATTTCTTCCAGGCCTATCGAGAAATTCGACTACAATATCTATGGGCTTGGTCGGGCATAGATGGTGGTCGACTCCATGAGGTACTCCCGAGAATAACGAAGGGTCGTGTTGAGAAATTTCAAGAGAGAAGACATCCATTTCACACAAGGGCAAACTGAAGCCAGTATCCTGAGGTTTGGCTATCAGTTACCTGGATCAATGCATACTGGCATGTATGTCACAGGCATCGAGATGCTAGGTACTGAAGGGCAGAAGAAAGAGTGGATTGATATGGTTGTCAACGGCAATATGATCGGCTGTTACGCTCAGACTGAAATCGGTCATGGCAGTGACGTTCAGGGACTTTAAACAACTGCCGAATACGACCCAAATACTGATGAGTTTGTCATCAATAGTCCATCTGTGACTGCCGCAAAGTTCTGGCCAGGCGACCTAGGTTTCTACTGCAACTATGCCATGGTGTTTGCAAAACTTATTGCTAATGGCCAGCCACTGGGGGTTCACAGCTTTATCGTCCCGATTCGTGACAGTCAGCAAAGGCCCTTGCCTGGTATCGAAGTCGGTGATATCGGACCAAAGTATGGCTTCGTGACGAAGGATAATGGGTACTTAATGATGAAGAATATTCGAATTCCCCGAAAGAATATGCTGCGAAAGTACGTAACCCTCAACAAGGACGGGTCACTAGAAATGAAGGGGAACCCGAAAATCGGTTACGCAACTATGATGCTGATTCGAAAAATGATTACCTGTAGCTACTACAAGGTGTTAGGCCAAGCGATCACAATCGCAGGTAAGTACTCGTTACTGCGTGTCCAATTCAAGAACGAACAAGGCGTCGAACAGAAGATTATCGAGTACCAAACTCAACAGAATAAGATCCTGTCCTGTGTTGCCGATTACTATGTGTTGGCTGTTACGGGCAATAGGATCGGAGCAATGTGCAATCAAAATTTTACGATGGTAACCCAGAAGGACGACGACTCGATGATGGCAGAGACCCACAACTGCCTGTGTTTAGGGAAGGCATTCAGCACAGAAACCGTGATCAGAGACATCGAAGTGAGTCGACTCGCCTGTGGAGGTCACGGATTTTCACAGTACTCCGGATTACCGAGCCTATTACAGGAGATTAGTGGTTTTACTACTCTCGAAGGAGAGAATACTGTTCTGAACTTACAACTTGCCCGATACTTACTTAAGTCGGTACACTATATTACTATTCAGCACAAAGGAGCAGTTTCTGGCAAGAAATCACCCGATCCCTCAGTGAGCTACTTCCTGAATAGTACTGAGCTTCTCAAAACCCGAATAGTTTCGCCTCCCAACGATGAGTGGTCAATGAAGCAACTCGAAACCATTATCAGCCAACAGGTGTGTTTCATGGTCACCCAAATCAATGAAGCTGTTCAAGAGAACCTCTCAGGGAACCACAAGGATACAAGAAATTTCAATGCTGCCATCAGGCAAGTCGCAGCTGCTCAGATACATGCTGGCCATTACTACCTCAACTCCTTTAGGGAAGCTACCGAGAGTTTCAACGGATGCCCATAGATCAAAAAGTTGCTTGTTGCGCTGGGTACTCTTTTCGGAATTAATCAAATTCTCACTAAGTCTTTCGTCCTTGTCCAGACGGGGTTGGTTGATCCCGACGTGTTCGGTTCGTTCCAAGTATGCAAGGAACGGCTATTCAAAGAGCTACGTCCGTCGCTGATCACTCTTATTGACGGCATTGGACTCCCTGATGGTGTGATCCGCTCACATATCGTGGGTGATAACCTCTACGAAGTAATTGTGTTCTAATCTAGGACTTGCTCACCCAAGCTAAAAAAGTTGAACTCAACAAAGAGGTCATTCCTGCAGCTATGATCGTGAAGACCATTCACACCCTCAAACCGCATCTATGATAGCGAACGGATGAGAATTTCATTGGCTATTTGCTTCTTCTTCTACCAACACATGAACACGTTATTTATAATTCCGTTTCCCGATGATTGCCTCAGATGAAGATGATGACGGTTGGGGACTACCAACCTGCGACGAATTTACCATCCTTAAGACACTCGGAGAGGGAAAGACCTCGAAAGTTAAACTGGCCAGAGCACCTGACGGCAAGCTAGTAGCTGTCAAGCGATTTAAAGAAGATATGCTTTCCATGCCTGAATACCTAAATGGTGAGCTCAAGTTCATGCAGATGATGGACCACCCGAACATCTTGAAACTGCTCTCAGTGAGGGAACACGCCACTTATACGACTAAGTTCAACCAGAAGTATGAATGCTTCTGCATCGTCATCGAGCATAGTGGAGGTGGTGACCTCTTCGAATACGTCGCACAGAGCGGCCCCTTCAAGCCAAACATCTGCCGCACATACTTCCTGCAGCTGATGCACGGCTTGCAGCACATTCACTCCAAGGGAGTGTGTCATCGCGACATGAAGCTCTAGAACGTTCTACTTTCTCAAGACTTTGAACTCAAAATTGCTGACTTTGGGTTCGCTACCACACTGGAGGGGCCAGATAATAGTTTTATGCTCAAGGATAAGCTTGGCACTGAAGGTTACATGGCTCCGGAAGTCATCATGGGCAAATATCGAGGCACAGAGGTCGATATCTTCGCTTGTGGAGTTATCCTGTTTACCCTCTACTGTGGCAACCCTCCTTTCCAGAAGGCGCTAGTCACCGACCCCTTCTATAAAACCCTGAAATAGAAACAGTACAATGTGTTTTGGGAGGCGCACTACAAGAACAAGCCAGTGGATTTCTTCACGGATGACTTCAAGGACCTCTTTGTGAGGATGGTGGCCTACAAACCTGAGTAGCGAATAAATATGGAGTAAATACTGTCGCATCCATGGTGCCAAAAGACAACCCTAACAAAGTAGAAACTAATCGAGGAAATGCAGGAGCGCAAACGAAAGGTGGACGATATCAACGAAAACATTCGCAAGCAGAAATAGCAGAAGCGCTTGAAACGCCGCTAGGCAAGTATTCCTTATCCTATTTAGTGGAGAAACATATTAGCGAGTAAAACAAGAGAATCAACCTCGAGGAAATCGATTCGGCCCTCAAGCGGATCATCTCAATGGTGTTCGTTAAAAATTTAGAGGAGGAGCAGTGTAAGGTGCACCAGCTCAAGACTGTCAAGAAGCTGAAGCCAACTGACTACGTTATCCGTGAGGAGTAGTCGTTTTTCTTCACTTGCCTGCACACCATGCTGGAGGAACTCAAAGACGGTTTTGTGTTTCCCATGAAGTTCGGAGATCATCACGAGTTCAAAGTGAAAGAATACCAGGAGCTCAACGACCAGGTACCCTCCCGTTAAATCTGTAGGTGGACATTACAGTCTAATACGACAACGGTGGCAAGAACGAGCATGTTCGTTTGCGATTGGAAGTGCAGAAGACAAAGAAAGGTGATTTGGTGCTGCAGTTCCATTGGCATTCCGGTGTCGTCCTCTTCTACAAACGATTTGTTGATATGATCAAGCAAGAGTTTTGCTGCTGCCATATCCGCAGACCATCGCCAAGCAAAACCAGCCTAAAGCCTCAGTCGCCGTGTCAAAAAGCAAAGGAGAGTAAGAAATTGTAGCAACCGACAACACCGCACCAGAATTCAGAGCATGCTTGATTACACTTGCATATATATGTTGTGGCCTCTGATACAAAGCAAGGTGACGCTCGAAGGCAGCCACATCACACGCCAACGATACAACCTATTGTTCAAGGTGTTGCTCATCGGTGATGTCGGTACAGGGAAGTCCTGCATGCGACTGCAGCTTATCTAAAAACGACTTCCGTAGATCTACGAAAAGACCAATTCAGTCGAGTACGCTGCCAAGACCATTGACCTAGCGGGGAAGAGGATCAAACTAGAGATTTGGGACTACGGTGAGGACGCATTCAGAGAAACTCTCAAAGCCTCTTAGCAACCGCCTAACAGTATTGGTGTTGTGCTGGTGTTCAGCATTACCAGCAGGTAGTCCTTTAAGGCTGCGCATGACTGGCTCCAGTACCAAAGGATGCGTTACAATCCCTTCTGCAAGATTGTATTGGTGGGAAACAAGGCTGACGAAGCATATAAACGAACCGTATTCGAAACCGAAGCAGAGGCACTAGCTGCTCACCACAGCATCCCGTATATCGAAATAAGCTCAACGTAGTACTCGTAGGTGTATGAATTATTCGTTGGCTTGGCTCGAAGAATCTTTAGCGATGTTCAGGAAGGAAAGATACCAACGAACTACCAGAAGTATGGAGTGAGGGAGGTCGATGACTTCTTGGGTGGGTTCACTACTGTGCACAGCCCACGCACAAGAAAGGCCAATTGCTGCTGAGAGTTGCATACTATGCTCCGTGATCCCATCAAACTTTCGTAGCACCAATGCGAGACTTAACCTTTCTACTTATCTAGGACTGATATGAGTAGGCCAGGTCAATTTGCATAATAGCCGACTATCTTGCAAGGGAATGAATAAGATAACGTTAAGAATCACAATATTGTCAGCAGGGGACTCTACAGTCCAAGGCGTGACAATCCCTACCAATCGAATCCTTCGAAGAAGGAATGCTCCCGAATTTGGTCGAAGTGGTTGTAGCCCAATCTTTCTGTTGGATTGACTCGCAGCAAAGAGTCTATTAAGTTTTTTGAAGCTTTGGATAGCCTATTGTGTTTCCATATTCTGTGCTTCTCGTCCTGAGCGCAGGTTCTTCTGAAGATTCCGGATTGGATGGTGTCCTCATCAGTGTAGGGTGGCTCATGGAAAATCAGTTCGTGAGCGAGGATGCCCAATGACCACAAGTCGGAAGCCATGCTCGCAATTTGATCCTCAACTATTTATGGAGCCAAATAGACCAAGGTACCGCGGGCGGAATCTTGCTTGTACGTGGAGTGTTTCGAGGAAAGCCGCTGAGCGAGTCCGAAATCTGTCAGCTTTAGGTAGCCTCTTTGACATATGAGAATATTCTCAAGCTTCAAGTCACCGTAACAGACATTTTTCTGGTGCAACTCTTCCAGTCCAAGCACAACACACGCAATAATGAACCTCACCTGCTCTTCAGTGAAGAATATCTATTTCTACTGGAATCTTTCTAGGCACGTGAAGAGGTCTCCATAAACGGCTAACTCCATAACCAGATAACAGTACAGGTCGTCCTAGAACTCATCCTCCAGCCCAACCAGAAAATTATTTTCGCCACCACCCAATATCTACTTTTCGAGGCGTAGACTCTCCACCAGCAGCTCCGACGGAAATTTCTTTTTCGGGATTACCTTCATCGCACTTTTGTGCAGTTTCTTCGGCTCGCTCTCCGAATGGCTCGTTACGAGGTAAACACTTCCGAAACCCCCCTGACCTAAAAAACTTACCTTTTCGTACATGCATTTTCCACTCCTCACAGAGATTCTGTGGTTGCCTACCCTGCTAGCGTCCGCTGATTGCATTTCTGTCACGCTCGAAGGCTATTAGTTTTGTGCAGCATCGTTCACTGGTTCCTCCGATGTTTCAACGGAACTTTAATCACTTCCCGACATGCTTCTTTTCAACGATTCTACGGGACGTTGCACCTTGCTCCCGACAATTGACTTTGTGGGTTACGCAGCTTCTTCTGAACATAGGTTGCCCATAAACTAGAATTCCTACTTTATCCGAACCAATATAGAAAGCAACCATACAATAATCACTTATGCGCTCAGTCCATAGAGTAACAGTACGAGAGAGCGCCGTCTCCGCTAAGTGCGAAGATGTTGCTTCGAGAGATGCGAATCTCCTGCACCGCAGGTGGTCTCTTGCCTACGTTACTAACGATAATGTACTCGACTTAAACGGTTTCAGGCAAAGCAGCTCCTATCCCTCGAGGTTAAAGATGCGTAGTTCTCCCTGCGTTCCTCCGAGGACAACACGATGAGAGCTAGTGGTGAGGCTGCTACAACGATTGTCGCCTGCTGTCATGCTTGTCGTATCGAACCGGTTGAGGAAACCTCGTCTAACATCAAAGATGCTCACATCGGCTTTCTTGATAACGAGCAGCTTTCGACTTTCAGGCACATACTCAATGCCAATTGCATTTGAAACACGGTCCTTATAGACGCAACTTTTTGCTGGTGAAATTAGAGGGTCATAGACCTGAAGCAGTGAATCCTTGTTTGAAGCTGTTGCAATTATGTTGCTGTTGAGATAGGCAAACTCGCTGATGTTTGTCTTCCGGAGGAGGAAGTTTGGGGCTGCACTATAACTGTTATCGAATCTGTAACTACTGAAGTTCCCATCAGAATCACAACAGCCGATGAAATCGCCAGCCGAGTCCATTTTGAGTCTGGTCAGCTCTCCCATGCCATTACACTGCATCTTCGCAAGGCTTTTCATGTTAGAGAAAGACAGCACGTCAATTGATGCCTTTGCCCCAATCATGAAGACTGGAAGGTGTCTGTGCGCTACTACGCTGTTAAGTTCGTTGAAGTCAGTATAGGTTTTCTGCTCTTGCTGACGCAAATACTGGCTGGCGTGTAGCTCAAGCTTTCGATAGGAATGGACAAGCTCAGCCTTCCGGTCAATTTAATTGTTGAGGAACGATAGGCATTGTGCCAATACTTGACTTCTCACCTACAACTTTTGCCCATTGTCGTTGGGGACAGTGTATACGACATCCTCATCGAGCAACGTCGATCCATCCTGACTACGATTGCGGGTGGCAACTGCAGCATATAGGTCAATCTTCTTAATACTCTTTTTAAACAACACTACTGCTTCTCCGTATTGTGGGTTCTCGTAGCTGTTGACCACAAAGAATCGAGCCAGTTCAGTCCTGTTTTTGAAGATTTCGATACCGTTTCGGAATATGATCTCTTTGGCTTCGAGGACTTCTTTTGATGTGCGACGACCATCCCTGAGTTGTCTCCCAAGTGAAGACTGGAGACGATTGCCAATGAACCGCTCACTCTATATTAGAGTTAATCGTTCAAACAAATCCTGACGGTCGGTGGTTTGGTTGAGGTTCAGATATTTAGTCTTCCCCCAGAAGAAGGCTCCATTTTTGAGGAAGTCCCTTAACTCAGAAAGTATTTCCTCAAACCTTTCCTCCTCCATGAGAGCGTCTATTCTACACTTAACGTGTTCCTGAGACTGTAGCAATATTTCCCTAACCCACGGCTCAATAGTGGTCCGTTGGGTAAGTGAGCCGAGCGTCACGAAGTGAAATACCAGCTTGGTACAATACTATTCATCGATAGGATGTGACTGCTCCTTCTCTTCCTCCACCTGCCTCCGGAACGATTCTTCGAGGATATCCATTCTCTTGGAAGTTTTAGACGTCTGAAGTCGATGTCTCCGATCAGGCATAAGGGTCTGCAGCTCTTCGAGATCCTGCACAGTTAAGTGCAATGCATCTTCCTCCACCAGCAAAGCCTCGTTCTTGTTGATCCTATCGCAAGCTATGACAAGAAGCTTCAGAGATTCATTAAGCCCCTTGATGGATTCCAATCGAAGTAGGAGCAAAGTACGACACAGTTGTAAACAGATGAACAACTGTCCATAGAGCCTGTTGATCTTTGGTTAGGAACTCCGAAGATCAGTTCCAAGGAGCTTGAGATTCTCTTGGAGCCAGAATATAAAGTGCATGGTAGTGAGATACCACGCTTTGGTTTCCACTTTGAAAGGGGTGAATTCCTCCATGAGCAGCTGTCGGACCTGCCCAACATACTTTTACAAGTACTCCTAGGCGAGGCTAATTTTGCCGAGTTTGAGGTACCATGACAATAGTAGCTCACCGCAATCCACGAGCACAAGCTTGCGAGTGAAACTTTCATAGAAATCTTCGTTGTGGATACCTTCAGTCAATTTTTTGAGGTCGCCAATACGACGAAGGCTGTTATCGAGCTTGAGATGCGTCACTGAAGACGCGAAGAGTTGGTTGACATATTTCTGGCAGACCAGCTGAAAGAGTTGCGGTTCTTCTTGCAGGAATTTTTAGTGCTGCATCATCAACGTCAACGCTAAGTAGGGAATGTTGATCATCAGGTAGTAGTTTACTGACTTTTGAAGGTGCAGCCGCTCGTTGGATTGCAGAAACTTCTCTTGTTGAGGCACTTCCTATTCGGTGGGTTGGGTGGCATCGTTACCAGATTCGAAGATGTCCTGATTGTTGCTTCTGCGCCTTCGACTTTACTCGTGCTCCTGCAGCTCGCGCTTAATCTTGAACGAGTCTTTGATGCGATCCGCAAGAATCATCACGCTGGGGTGGAACACTGATAGCTATGGCTGGAATTCCTGCCGCCATGTTTCGCAGCTAATTTTGCTGGCCTCGTTGGATACTTTGGTGTCATCATAGCATTCCTCGTACAGGCAGTTGTAGGAAGTCACATGCTCTCCGAGCAGGTAGTAGCCACAATGACGAATCCAAATATCACCCGTAATTTCCCCAGTCTTGAGGAAGTTTTATCGGTAAAGGTTTTGGAGAGGCTGACGACCCATTTCGGTATCGAACAGTTTACAGATGAGGATAGCCAGCTGTATGTCCTTGAGTTGGTTCAAGCAGATACTGAGTGCATCCTGGAAGCTCGTAGCGAGGATGAAGAATGCAATAGCATGTTCATATCTCTTCTTGGAGAGGAGTGCATACGCGTTCTTCGAGGCGGCGGTGCGGTGCTGCTGCTGGCTAAAATCCCTCTGCAGAAACTCGTAGGTCTTGATTTGGTCCATAGCTTTTTTGAAGAGTGCCACCACGATATTCTTTTTGCCGAGCAGCACATACCAAAGAAGGCAGTCGAATGGATCTTGTGCACGCTTGTATTCGGCAAGTGCAATCCGCTCAACCCACTTGCGAATATGTTGGATATTTTAGTACCAAAGCACAGCAGCGTACTTTGTGAGCAAACTCCAGCTGAGCTGGTCCTACTTCTGCCTCAATGGCTGTTCGATCAGCAGTTAGAAGGCTTCTTCTTTGTTGTTAGAGTGCATAATCCAACACAGCTCCTTCGTCGAGAGGCACTGGGTTTTGTTCATCCACAGGTGACGGGTCTGGCTAATGAAGATACTCGAAAAATAGTCTAAGCTACGAGCATTTTCCTGTCGGTATACACAAAAGTCGACTATGCTCGACAGCATGAGCGGGTTGTTTTTGTGCAAACCAGTTCTGCCAGTGTCCTACAAGATTAGTGTTGACAGTTCCTTCAGTTCGGTGGTTCTTCCCGTCTGCTCAAAGTCAACAACCTCTGAATATCTCTTGACTATTGCCAGCTCTGGGTATTTATCCTTGTTGAAGATCTGCAGAAAATCGCCGAGCTCCAATCGAAATTCCTCATCTACCGAACCATTCTTCGCGATTTGGCTGTGTACAGCCCACAGTATAGTCTCGACCTGTGAGAAATTTGCCAGTTGGAGTAGTTAGTTCAGGAACTTCGGATGGTGCATAGGAACGGGGTTTCGCATCATACTGAAATTCAACGGGTTGCTGGCTGTCAAGAGCTCCGGTCGGTTGGTCACTTCACCCATGTACTTACCGAAGTAAATGATTCTGTTATCAGTTCGCACTGTTAGGTCTCGGTCAGCCAACACAACCTCCAGGGAGTCTGGCTTAGCTAGCCGGCCGACTCTTGCCATGAGAAGCTCGACTGTATGCTTGTTCCTTCGAACAGCAGTTACTGTATGTTTTTGCTTTTTGGTATCGAATTCTACATGGAGAAAGAACACGTAGTTTTGAATCTGCAGCTGAAATACGTCATCGCTGACATGGTAGATGCGATAAAAGAGCACTTTTACGTCGTGCTGCTTGCTGATCGCTCCAAGGAACTGTCCAATAGAAAAGCTGACGACTCTGTTGCTACCCGTACCAAACACCACTTCCGACTCGTATAACTCCGCCCAGTATCCACCACCATATATCAGATGTCTCGGGCTCTTTCTTATCTCCTACACTTCGAAGGACTACCCTGCTAAGCTCATTTTGAGGCAATACAGGACGTACCACTTCGGGTTCTTGACCAAGAGTGTTTGGTTCAGAGAGTTATACTCGAGCTTCAGAACTCGATTGAACGGTACCAAACTTTTGATGACTGTCGCTGTTCCAGAAGAAACCCGCACAACCTAGCCGTCACACAACAAGTAAACTCCTGCTTCGTTGGAGCATAAGGCGAAGATCTCCCTCAATGAAGGCTTGTGGAAAGCTATCTCGGAAGACACACTGTTCGACGATAGATTCAGCACGTTTAATTTCGAGTTCGTCACCCAGTAAATGCAGTTCTTGTATAGAGCAACCTTCTCTTTGGTGTTTAACCCTATCTCTGATGGCTCCTACTCCATCCCGTCCCTGACCTTGAGCCAACCTTCGTGCCTAGGCAGTGTGTACAATCTCCCCTCCGCTCCTTTGAGGATGATCTTACTGGACTCCTCATCTGCTAGAATCCCCTATAAGGGTTGTGCCCACCCAAGATATTTGCATTCCAGTACTTGATCCTCGAAGTACATATACAAGAGTCTGCACAGGTTGCTCTGCCGACGTCCAACCATCGACAAATGTTTATCTCCAGACTTGTGGGTAATTTGTAACAGCTGGTCAATGCCCTTGAGATTAAGACGCTTGACCAGTTTGTAGCTACCGTTAGCCCTTGCAGAACGTAGTCCATACAGCTCGTATACGCAGAACTCAGTTCCACAATGGATACAAACTGTATCGACAGATTCCTTGCGACTGTCCTCCCTTGGTTCATCCTCACCATTAAATCTGAAGGAAGCATTGAGTCTTTCAACCTGCAACAGTGCCCGTCCATTGTTGAGCTCAACTTCAAGCAACTGCACGAAGGACGACTGTAGGTCGTCAAGTTTAACCTCCTGGTAAACCCGCATGAACTTTGAGGTGAGTATGTACAGGCTGTTGGGTGTCTTGAGATTGTCTTGCTGACGAAACTCGACTCGGATGATTGGTTGGTCGCACCCAACTACCTGGTTACTCTCCACAAACTGCTCCAAAGTCGCTGTTTTGTGAATTAATTCTGGAAGCTTCTCGAGATCCCATATCAGCACCTTCCCACCTTCTGCCCACAACGCGATGTATCGCTCGTCAATGGTTATGGACATCTCAAACAGGTCCTGCTTGATTTTCACTACCCAGTTCATTGAAAGCTGTGCTCCGCAAACTATCCCGTTCTCTAGCTTCAACTCAACACCCAAGCCAACTATCTGGTGCGATGTCAGCAGCACGAGAACACCAGCTTTCGAACAGTAAATAGCATTTCGCACTTGGTAGTCAATGGTTTCGCTGGCACATTTTTGCCATAGCCTGTCTCTTCTCCTGGTAGTTATCAGTGAATAGTAAACGACCTCCTTGCTAGCAATAACGATGAGATCACCAGAGGGAGTTGGGAGCACCATTTGGATATCAGAGTAGAGGTTTCGGACAGACTGAGTCGACAGAAGATGGTACCTGGAGACAATCAAACACGTTGTTTCCGTACAGCTCAAACCGTTATGAGTCCCAGGCCGCGAGGTACTGAATCCCGTCATGGCAGAAGATTCGGGCATTCTCCATTTTACTGCTAATATTAGATATCAATACGACAGATGCACGTCATATTCGCAGCGTTTTTTTGAGAAGTTACCTGCTCCGTACCATCTCCTCGAACTCAGCGATGAGAGATTTTAGTTCACGCTTGTACTTCCGATACTATGGGGTACTTTCGCTGGACTCCTTGCGAGTCTGTTCAAGCCTTCGCTTTAGTTGCTCGATCCGATGGAGATGCCGTTCCATTTACTGCTGCGTGGCGGGTTGTGGAGCCTCTGTCAGTCCCTTAACAGTATTCTTGAAGTCCATTTATTGTAGGGTGGCCTGTTACTTGTACTCGCTGACCAACTGGCTTATGAAGTTCTGCTCGACCTCCAGCTATCTCTTTAACTATTGCTGAATCTGTGCAGTCCGCTTATTGTAGTCCTCCCACAAGGCAGCTGCTTCGACTCGCCGAGCATTTTCAAAACGCTGCAAGTTTAGAGAGTTGCTAGTCTTTTATAACCTAAGCACTGTCTCAACCGTCCTGAAATGTGACTAAAGTTCTC
>ERZ724508.503-NODE-503-length-27836-cov-5.176596_pt1 | contig 27836 bp, 33 predicted proteins | sample MGYA00376041_ERZ724508 | MGnify/ENA primary metagenome ERZ724508 (study PRJEB28724, sample SAMN07190887) | wastewater metagenome | isolation source: effluent of sewage treatment plant in Hong Hong | place: USA: Christiansburg, Virginia | collected 2016-03-01 ...
CTTGGCGAAAGAGGTAAGACGGTGGTAACGAAGTCAGACAGTTCGTTGATTGTTCGGCAAGACTGATGCAGGCTGTACGACCCGAATGGCAGCGTCCCATTCTCAGCGAGTAGCAGCTCACAGAAGACTTCACCGAGCTATTCATCAACATGTATGCTGAGTTCTTCGAGCAGCTTAGTGGATGGTTTGAGTTCAAGCTATCAATAAGGCAGGTCATACGGCCGAACAATGTAAGGCAACGGTACTATTTCAGCGTACGGCGGTGGTTGATTTGGTGAAATACTTGGTGAACTTTACCAGGGACTACTATAAGCAGCTGTCGCTTCAGTCGCAGTGTAATCAGGATACCATGGTCGGTGGTAGAACCCTGCCAAATATTGATAGTGCCACAGCTATTGTTACAGTCGGCAATGCTGGGACGAGTGGCACCGTCAATACTACCGGCGGTAGCCCCACCAAAGCATACTATAGCCAAGTCATGGAAAGGAAGGGATCTGCAGAGTTCAACGAACAGTTCGTGCCTACTCTAGTAGTACGTCCAAGGAGACCCAACATGAGCACTTACGAGCTCCTTCAGCTGTAATAGCCGGGAGGTATCTATCAACGTCCACGACCACAGCGCAACACAACCAAACAGGAGCGTTAAGATCTGGCAATATCAATTTATCTCAGGTTAAAAGACCTGAACTGTAACATCCGATACAGATGTTAACAATGGCGTAACTGTCTCACTGGCAACCAAAAGTTTCTACCTTACAACTACCACAACTTGTATACACAGCAGGAGATCGAACAGCTGCATGCTCAGACAGAGGGTGCACCCATCCCGCTTCAATCCACTTCCGATCTAAAAGAGGCTGAACTGAAGAGCTATATCAAAGCATACATACATAGCGAGGTGCAGAACCAAATCAAACCCAAACCACTTCGCAACCGGTTAGGTACACATCGCTATCGGTAGCATGTTGTGTTGCGATACGACCATCGCTATCCTTTGTAGCTGGTCAAAGCAGAGAAGCGGCACGAAAGTGTCGGAGGATAAATCCGAAGGCAAAGCCATGCCAGAAGCTCCATCGTGTTGTCGTTGCCAAAGGAACGACTTGCTTAACTATCTGTGAAGAAACACGAAATAAAGGGAATCTTACCGAATGCTCAATCGTCTCAGTTGTTTCGTCAGGAACATCCTCAAATCAAGCTCAGACCCCAGCAAACGCCAAGGGTCGATATGTGCATCGTTGATCGATCAAAGGTGTTACGCATCCGTCGGGACATTTTATTGCCCGATGTGCGAAGCCCAACAAGAACAGACATTCTTCACGGAAAGCAGCTGACCAGCGATAGCACTGAGGAGCTTACCCAGCCATACTCCAGCCGCAGTAACCGCCGACCTGAGCATCCATTCACCCCTGCAAACTACAACCTTGAGGACGGCTTCCGGAATGTGCGTACCTTCGCCCTGAGCAAGAACACCTGCTAACCTCCTCCAATTGAAGTACTGCGCCTCTACCAACAGCAGAGAAATTTTACCTGATGTTGCCTCCTTGCTGTAATTGTTAATGATGCTCAGTAGAGTGCTGTTCTGCTTTGCCAGAGTAAAGCCCAACCGTACAAAGCAAGTCACCTTCCAACGCTGGCACATTCTCAAGGGGGATAATGTAGTGATACGTAATGGCAGTGATCGCGGCAAGTAAGGCATAGTCACCCAGATCTATCGTAAGTCAAATCAGGTCATTGTGGATGGCGTCAACATCAAATTCAAAGCTATCCGCAATCAGGAAGACATAGTGGAGAAGAAACCAAAGAGCTGTCCGCTGCATGTCTCAAAGGTCTCGCTAGTGGATCCTGAAAAGAAAGTTGCAACACGAATTTCATACGGATTTCGTAAAGACACCGGAGAAAAGATACGAGTGGCTAAGAAATCGGGTACGATCATTCCCAAACCCAACAGAGATCAGCTCGCTCGGGCAGTCCGTGCAAAAGCCCGAGAAATCGGCCCAAAGGACACGATAGCCTCGAAAGTATTGGAAGTAACTTACACTGGGGAGGACCTCTAATCCATAATGAAGGAATTCTAAGCTGAGATCGCCGAGAAGTAGCGTCGGGAGAAGATGTTGATATTCCCCTGGTGATGATCGACTGTTAAAGCCGGATAGCTTGACTATGTTGATATAATAATTCCTACGATGAAGATTCTGCTGCTGTGCCTGTTCGCAGCTGCCTTCGCAATGAACGTGGACATCTCCATGTATTGCAACCATAAGCACAACTACAGTGCTACTGAACTAAGGCTCACCGAAATCAAGAATTATGAAGGTACATCTCTAATGTTACGCAGTATCGGCACTTCCTACTAACTTCTGGTGGGGCAATGTCAATGGAACCAACTACCTCACGTTCCAACGCAACCAGCATATACCTATCTACTGCGGTGCCTGCTGGGCCTTCGCAGCCACTTCTGCTTTGAGCGACCGTATTAAAATTGCCAGGAAGGCTGCTTGGCCTGATGTTAATCTGTCCCCTCAAGTGCTCATCAGCTGTGAGCTTCCCGATGAGGGATGCCACGGTGGTGATGCAAGCACTGCCTACGAATGGATCCACCGCAACAACATCACTGACGAGACCTGTTCTCCCTATCAGGCCTACGGCCACGATAACGGAGTTGGATGCAGCAGTGAAATCAAGTGCAAGAACTGCCTGCCAAACAAGGGATGCTGGGCTCAGGAGAACGCTAAGATTTATGGAGTGAAAGAGTTTGGACTCGTTCAGGGTGAACTTAACATCATGAACGAAATCTATCAGCGTGGACCCGTGACCTGCGCCATCGCTGTCACCCAAGAGCTTGTGAACTATACCGGAGGTGTTTTTGTTGACAAGTCTGGCAAGAAAACTCTCGATCACGATATCAGCGTTGTTGGATGGGGAGAGGAGAACGGCACCAAGTTCTGGACTATCCGAAATTCTTGGGGAACCTATTGGGGTGAGAAGGGTAACTTCCGTCTCATTCGTGGTATCGACAATCTCGGTATCGAATCAACCTGCGGTTGGGCTGTCCCAAGGGATACTTGGACTAATGACGAGCGAAATACCACCAAGCCAACTGACTCACCTAAGCCAGAGCTGATGAATGAGAAGCAAGTTCACACTTGCAACAGAACCTCTCCCAAGCTCAGCGGAAAGGAACATGTCACTAGCGCACGTCCTCACGAGTATCTTGATGTGAAGGCTCTTCCAACTGCATGGGACTGGAGAAACATTAACGGAACGAATTATGTTTCTTGGGGCAGGAATCAGCATATTCCCACCTACTGCGGAAGCTGTTGGGCTCATGGTCCTACAAGCTCATTGGCAGATCGTATCAACATTGCTCGAAACCGATCATGGCCCGATATGACCTTGTCACCTCAAGTCATCATTAACTGTGAGGCTGGAGGAAGCTGCAACGGTGGTAACCCCATCGAGGTCTACGTCTTCGGAAATAAGAAGGGTATTCCCGAGGAGACTTGTCAGGCTTATCTTGCCAAGAACCCTGCTTCATTCAGCTGCTCTGATATCCAGACCTGCATGAACTGCGCTCCTCCCGCTGGAGTTAAGCCCGGAGACAAGGGTAACTGCTGGGCTCAAAAGACCTTCCCCAATTGGAAGGTGAGCCAATATGGTTCCGTTTCTGGTGCTGACAAGATGAAGGCCGAAATCTTCGCTCGTGGACCCATCTCCTGTGGTATCGAAGCCACCCTCAAGCTTGAGGCCTACACTGGTGGTATCTACTCTGAGGTCAAGCTTATTCCTCAGATCAATCACGAAATCGCTGTGGTTGGTTGGGGTGTCGAGAACGGAACCGAATACTGGGTTGGTCGCAACAGCTGGGGATCTTATTGGTACGTTTAATTTCTAATTCAGGGGCGAAACTGGCTTCTTCCGCATTCAAATGCACAAGAACAACCTCGCCATCGAGACCGATTGTACCTGGGGTGTTCCCATCCTGGCTTATTGATTCGTCATGTGCTGAAACAGCTGTTGAAATATTATGAATCAGCTTATCAGGGACTTTAGGATTTTGGCGTTGCCTGCCATTGAACTGAAAACGAAGTGCTCGCTCGTTCACTTCCCGCTCTCGCAAGAAACTGAGGAGGATATCCTGTACCTCAGATCTTGTCTTCGCAAGAACTTCGGAAAGGTCAGAACATTGGGAATATCTGCACCGCAGGTCGGAATACTCAAACGCATATTCATCATGCCTTCGAACTGGGAGATAATCAGGAGTTCACACAGACTTGTGCCACCGTCGATGCTGAGAAAGTTCGATGTCTTCATAAACCCAATGGTCCTCGAAGTGAGTAGCGAGACTTACTTGGTACATCCAACAGTCTACTTAGGATGAAGAACTATGTCTCAGTGTACCGGAGCTTGGTGTTATGGCTATTCCTCGACCAACCAACATCCTCGTGAAGTACAATACACCTGACGGACGCTAAGTCGTAACGCAACTAACCGAGACAAAAGCAAGAGTATTTCAACACTAAACCGAACATTTAGACGGTCTCACCATCGACCGCTTCCAATAGAAGAAGAAATGATAACTTCGCTATACAGTTTTGGCAAGGTCATCAGTACCTCCAGTCAGATTTCGCTCCTTTCGACCTCAGGTGTTCCGTAACTGTGCCATGCCTGCCCTCTACAGCATAGTTTAACGGTGTTTTTTTGTTATTGTCGACTGCGTCGTAGTCTCCACCGTATTCCACTAGCAGTTCGACGAACGGTTTGCAGCCGTACTTGGCAGCGATGTGCAATGCTGTTTGCGACTATTCCTACTCGCAGTAACTCGTCGATGCTCCATAGTCCAGCCTACATTGTCATCCACCTTACAGCAGTTTCAGCAATTCAACAGGAGGGTCATTACGAAGGTATTCCAAGGAATTACATAGACTCACTACTGCCTCCTCGCAGTTGCTTTCAAGCTCATAGCCATTTCTGAGAAAGTACTCGATGATCTGTTCGTAGCGCAAATGTAGCGCTTGCACGAAAGCGTCGTCGAGGTACAGTTTGAGGAATGGCAGCAGCAACAGGTTGTCGTCTAACACCTTTTCTAAGTCTTCCTGCAATCGACCATATTGCGTACCCTGGCCTCCTCGTTGACGGCTGATGTGATTTTGCCGCCGATTTGAGTGACAGCCACAAACCTGGGATAGTCCTTCATCTTGAGGATGTCGAGGTTGTGCAGTACCTCTTCAGTGCTGCTCAGTGACTTCAGGTGGGTGGTGGTTGGTTGAACTTTCTGCGGTCGCTCCTTGGTATTGCTCTTTAACATTTTAAATATCGTCGCACAGACTGAAGAACCGCATTGGAGGAGGCCCAGCAAAACTAAATTTCGATTTGACAAGTGCCGGTTCAAGGGCAAAGCTTCAATTCTACACACACTTAGTGAGTGCCTGGAGTGACCAAAAGAGATGAATCAGCCATCTTCAAAATTGGTGTTGAACTTGCTTGCCCAATTCCATTCAAATCAAAATATCGCGAACTCGCATCTGTTCCATTTTAGGAAAGTTGCTTGCAAAACGGGCATTAGGTTAATATGCCTGTCCAAGTCTCGATTAGCTTTGATCTGCCTGATGCAACTACACTGCTTGCTGCCTGTTAGAGTTCCTATCCGACCCCATTTAATTTTATGCGCAAAACCTTCGGTTTATAACATGCAGTTATCGTGAAACTTTGACCTCAACTGTCAAGTAGCAGTCAATTTGCATCCACCCTCCAACAGCCTCGTTATTATCAACGCTCCTCGACTTCAGAGAACCATGGAATTGCATTTGCGAGTAAACTTCAATTTTTTTAACGATGTCTTTCTCTGCAGTTCTGGCCGACAAAACGTCACTAACGGCTTAATAAACAGCATTAACACCCAATCTCCCACCTTTGTTGCTGATCAATACAAGATCGCGATGAAAGCCTTGAACCTTCAATCTCTTTTTATGCCGATTTCATTGAGCAACAATCTCATAGCTGGTTCCTCTGCTCCCAAACAGTTGGCTATCCCAATGGTGTCAGAATACGTTGCCAGCATTCAAAATTTAGCCATTCGGTCTTCAGAACAATTATCCGTTCCGTAGAATAAATAGAAGAAATCAATCAAATGGAAAAGCAGCACTCGGGCATCCTAAAGCCACTTCGCAATAGCCTCAACAATAAGCAAAGTTCGTCTTGCGAGGGCAGTGGTAGCTCAGGGATGGAAATTGAGATGGAAAAACACAGAGTACAAGTACACGACTACCAACGTCAAAATCCGTCTGGCATGGAGGTGGAGAGCGTCGGGTCGGCCGAAGGAAACTATACAATGTACGACGAGAACACAAACCCTGCCGACCAGAAGAGCTCCACAGAATTCGAGAGGAAACGCAGAGAACGGCAGCTTATGGAAAAAAAGCGAATCCGTGAGTCGTTTCGGGCGCAATACGAAGATGAAGAGGAGCTGAGCTGACCCTTTTAAAGTGATAGACTGCCGACTTCAGTTGCTTTCAGAATTTCCTTCGCAGATTTCTATAGAACCCGAATTTGAAACTCAAAAACCGAAAAGGTGTTTTTGTGGTCTCCTCAGTTACACTCAGGATCCAGTGGGAGAGATTTTTGTGTTGTCTCAAGATAGAGCATCCTCTGGTCTGGCTGATCGGTCTTTTCCCTTAGTTCGATTCATTACGAAAGATTTTGCTTGGAGGAGCAACCCAACTACAACAGGAGCAACTGCACCACCTAGCGCAATAATAATTATTATGGCAGAGTATCAACAACAGTCTCGCATCAGAGAGTTCGTGCCGGGATACGTGGCTCGCAGCGACTTCTTCCCCACTCAGGTAATCGAAGTGAGCGAGGAGGACCGCATCCAAATCGTAAGTGTGTAGCTTAGCCGTAGCTCCGAGACGTCGAGGAAGACCGCAGGCTGGGCCGCGTCACTATGCAGCGACCAATCGAGTTCAACCCAAACCGCTACGTATCGTACCAGGTCTACGAAAATGTCCACCTCAACCAGGTGGTGCCTCCCCAGGTCGTTCAGGGACTGCTGGCTTCCCGTCGTTATTGATTCCTCTCCATAAATGATATCTTTGGTATGGCAGCTGGCTCGAGATTGTTTAGAGAGCCAACATAGAGTGACCTTGATGGAGCCATTATCCCGCTATTGCTACTCATTTGGTCAGCAACGCCAAATTTCTATCACTGGCTAAACCTAAAAACATTGTGTGTTTGGACTTAGAAAATATTACTCACTGGTAGTTTGGCAAAGCTCGCACACTTTAACAAACACAGACGGTCACCTTCAAGGGTTACCAGTGGCCGATTCCACTGGGTTCCCTCAGACGGCCCTTTAAGCCGCCCCAACCAACTAACTTTATAATTATAGAACTTAATCGAAAGAAGTCAATGGAGGGGACTAAGCCTAGACGCGCCGCAGCCTTCATCATGAAAACCCACGAGATTTTGGAGGTACCAGCGAAGACTATTTAGAATCCTGTATTCGCTCATATATTATGCTGGTCAGCTGATGGCAGGATGTTCACCATATTGGACGCCGATCTACTAGCCAAAGAACTCCTTCCGCGCTTCTTCAAGCACTCCAAACTCGACAGCTTCATCAGACAGGTACTGCAACTGCTTAGTCAGCTCAACATCTACGGTTTCCGAAAGATGAAGAAATCCGTGGCAGTCAACAGCTTTCGGCATCCCTACTTTGTTAAGGGCGACCGTAGTAACCTCTTCAAGATCGAGCGGAGAGTGAACTCCCGCAAGGGATTACAAAGGACGCTTTCCCAACCGCAGCTTCCAAAGCCTGATGAGCAGACGAGCACCGCCTAAACAAAACATCAGAGCTCCCTGAACGACATTCAACTAATGCCCGTGGAAGCTGACAACACGGGAATGCCCTTTTCATACTACGAGGCTCAACATGCGACGCTGGAACTCGGACATCACGAAGAGTGCTAGGAAAATCATTCGAGTCGGGCTGATCTGGACTGGCTCTATCTACTGTGAGAGCTCTACTGCTGGTTGTTGCATGAAGCCTATGGATATTTATTGGCTAGGTGTTAGCGTAGAAATCGGATGATAGAACGAGTTGGATTTGCAGGTAAAGGATATGCATCATCGGAAGCGTGAGAGGCTTGGAGAGGATGCTGGTTGAACATTGGTTCCATGTGGAATTGAGCTTATCTGGCTCAGCTCAAACCGACTTTGAGTTGGTCGAGCACGATTTATCGAGTTTGGCGCGAACCTGCTGACGGCTTGACTGTTCTGTTGCGGAGAAATCATTGCAGTATGGTTTGATGCGACTAACCCGTATTCAGATTTCATCGCTATGCTTGGACAGTTCTCTGAACGATCGTCCCTTTCGTTTGACCTGATTTCCATCACGATGTCCTTCTTGATTCCCTCAAACTTGCGATCGAGCTGCTAGATCTTCTGGTTGATCTCGTTCAGGATGGTTTCAGTTGTGCGAAGACCGGCCCTCATGGAGACCTTACCGAAGGTTCGATTGCTAACGAAGCTGACCTAGCTCTCAGGTGAACCAAAGGTTTGATACTACACGATGGTTTCGGAACCATCACAGAGGACCCCGTACTATGGGTTGATTGCGTAGGCTGCTGACCCCATTGCTAGTCTATGCTAACGGTTAAATTAATCTGAAGGTATTGACATAGCACATCAAATGGGAAGTGACAGCATCAGAAGTTACCGTTCGTCATCCGAATGTGTTCCTTTCTGCGGGTCAGTACCATCTACCACATAATCTTGTCATCGTCTCGGGTGGGCTACCGCTGCTGGAGAAGACCAACTGAGACGAACTGCTGGAACTGCATATCCAGCTAGTCACAGAGTAACTAACCTATGTTGGAGAGGTACTCCCGAAGTTCGGATGGCTTGATAGTTATGGTGCGATTGCTGAAGGCAACTTGGAAATCAATGTTGTCCATCTCAGCGAAGCGTGTGAGCAGTTCCGAGGAACGAATCTTCATAGCTTAGCGTGCGAGCTCGGTGAGATATATTCTCTCGATCATGGTTGATCGAACGTGCCTACAGATAATTTCCAAATAGAAGACAGAGACCTGGTTGAAGACTGTCAACCCATTCTTAATCAGCAGTTGCAACAACCTGTAGGAGTAGAACCTATCGCAGTTTAGTTTGCGTTCATACCGTTCCTCCTTCTTCTCGTAGGCCAGTGCCAGCAACACGTTGCTAAAGAGGAAGTCGTACAGGTTGGTTGTGCTTTGGGTGGGGAGCTGAGGGAATAGATGGGATGGCAGGCTGGTTATATGCTTGTTGGTGCGGTTGTCCAGCAACAATGACAGCGTAAACAGCACAGTACTGTTGTATAGTGCCACATTTTTCTATGAAAGTGCCCTCCCAAGAAAATATGAAGCATTCTCCAGGTTCGCCTCGTTGTTGACCTTCACAGCTCGCTTCCGTAGGTCGTTGTATTGACCATGGTTAAAGTAGAGTTTTAAGAACAGCATGAAGCAACTATAGGCAAACCTTTCGGTAATCTGAAGGGTGGTCTGCGAACGGCTTATTGTCGCAGTTTCGAGCTTAAGGAACTCACATAGCACCAAAAGAAGGCACTTGTAGGTCCGTTCCAACTCATCCTTCTCGAGTTTCTCAGTAAAGAGTGTCTTCATCGACTACTAATCGAACTGCCCCGTTGTGTTAGCAGTAGGATTGCATTCCTCTAGCAATGCTTTGGTCTCTTCATCGAGACTGTTCCGGAGCACTTCGATATTGTTCAGTGCGTAGTAGAGTTTGGAGCAGGATAAGCTCATCAGCAACTCGCACAGTTCATCGAGGTACTTCCACTCGTAAACTCGAATAACTAGTGGGTTTTTATTCGCTACCAGCTCTAGGTTGCGCATGAGCTATCGAAACATGCTGAGTACTAACTGCTAGAAGTTGGGTAGGTACCATAGTCTCACTAGCACTGCATTGATGGACATCGCACCATCAGAGTTCGTTGATTGTAGCTGATCACGACGCAACCGTCTATTCAGCGTTCGAAGAATTTGATACGCTTCCTGTGGTTCTGGCTGCCGTCCCTGACCGAACTGTACGAGTAAGTGGTCGCATGCAAACTTGACGGCTTCGTTAGTCTCGGCTATAGGTCGTTCCTCAACTTTGGTCTGTAGGATACCTCCCATCTTGTGACCAATCGACAATAATTTCGAAAGATGTGATGACATATTGATTGGGTAGGGAATCAGGCATAGCAAGCGATGGCAGCTGCATTAACTTTCTTGCTGCTGGAGTTCTTCCAGCCCGACCAGCGAACGCGATCGCCGACGCTTGGCTCGTAGTCTTGCTTGTTGGCTTGGAGTTTGGTGCAACCTCCGACGTTCAGCTGAAGCTGTTCTCCAACGTTACTTGTGACGGCAAGGGATCCTTGGTAGATGCCGCTTATGACTGCGGTTTCTTCAACAGTTTCGCTGCCAGAGCATTCGAAGTTGGCGAAACCAGTAGTCCACTTGAGGACGAACGGATAAAGGTTCTCGCTTGAGACTCCACTGGTGAGAGAGTTGGAAATGTAATGGGTAAGGTCGCCAGTGGGAGCAGTCGGACGAACGTTAGGAACGTGGGATTTCTTCGTAGTAATGATGGTTCCCTGACCGGCAACGATAGTGTTACCTCCTGCAGTGGTTCCAATAACGGTGCCCTGGCTGGAGCCAAATCCAGAGATAACAAAGCCTCCGTTGGTGGTTCGACCGGTCACAATACCGGTGGCGCCAGTGCTTGTGCTGCCAGCGATGATTGGCACTCCCGAACTTGTCTTGCCGATAATGGTTCCTTCCTTAAGTCCTGAACCTGAGACAATCCACCTTCCTCCAGAAGGTCCTCCGGCGGTGATAACAGTGGTAGAAGTCGTTCCGGTGGTAGTGCCTGGAATAGAGTAAGGAAGAATGGTTGACCCTCCTTGCTTCCTGATTTGCTCATTGACAGCTATATCGGAGATTTCCTTTTCGGCACGAGCCTTCTCAAGAGCAGACTTAGCGTCATTGAGTTCCTTAAGGCTGGTGTGATACTTGACGTTGAGGGCATCAAGCACGGCCTTGAGCTGTGCATACCTATCGTTAGCATCGTTGCCGTCATTGTAGGCCTGGGTCAGAGCGTTGTTGTAGGCCGGAGCTTGAGCTAACAGGCTATTAAGAATCGTGGTACTCTTATTGATGGAAGTAATAATGCTGGTGTACTGAGCTGAAGTGCCATCGCGGTTGCGCTTAGAAGTGGCGATAGCGATGTCAATCTGCTGGCTTCTCGCATTGAGATTGGCAATGAGGGTTTGTATGGTGTTCAGATCGGTGGTAATCTTGGCGATGTTTGTGTTGGCATTGTCAATGATTGGCTGGTAAGTACCGGTGATCTGGATGTTGAGGGTTTTGATAAGGCTCTGCAATTGACGGATTTGAGCGCCACCGGTAACGTTAATGGTCTTGTAGTAGTTGGACTTGTTGCTGATGTCGTCACGTTGCTTACGAAGAGCAGCCAACTGTGCTTCCAAAGCAGCGATGGTGGTGCTGATGTCTTTCACCTGACGATCGTAGTTTTGAATGTAGCTGGGAGCGTTATCGATGTCCTGCTGGATTGAAGAAATCTGGCTTTGGTATGTTGAGATATTAATGTTCAGGGAAGAGATGCTGCTTTGAGCGTCTTTGATGGCATCGTTGGCGGCAACAAGAGCGTTTTGTAGTGAAGTCGCTCGGTTCTGAGCGTCGGTTAAGTTGGCAACAACGACGATCTTCAGCGAGTTGTTTCCGTCGATATAACTTTGTCCATTATTGAGATTGACCGACACTTTGGTGAGAGTTTGCTGGAATGTGGTAATATCGACTCGAACGGTCGCGATGTTGGATGTAAGCGTCTTGTTGGCATTCTCAGCAGCGACGATTCTTTGCTGAATAGTTCTCTGATCAGCTATAGCTAGGTTGAGGGCAGCAGTAGCAGCGGGGATGTCAGCTTGGACTCCATTAACGTTAGCAGTCAGTTGTTGGATAATAGACAGGAGGTTGGCAACGGCTTTGTTGGCGTTGATCTGCCTTTGGAAAATGGCCTGACTCTGTATATCAGTGACCGTTGCTTTGTACTCGTCCCTTGAGCTATTGACAGTATACTGGTAGTTGGAAATTTGAGTAGGAAGGTTTGAGGGAATGAAGTTGGCTGAGGGACCGGTTGGAAACTGCTGAGTCGGGAACGGACTGTTGGCGCCAGTGGGGTATTTGGGTTTGTAACCCACCGAAGGAGTAGACAGTCCACTGACTGTGGTTGAGCTGATCGTTGTGGATGAGACGGTGCTACCAGTTGCTGAGCCGGTGGAAGAAGTGGTTGAATCACTTGAAGTCGAACCTCCCAAAGTTACGGAAGGATTGTTGAGATTGATGGTTAGTGATCCCGAAGGGTTTCCAGTGATTTGTCCACTGCTGCCAGAGAAGACTCCATTAATGTCGTTGGTGCTACTGCTAACAGTCTTGCCGTTTACTGTTACGGTCGTAGTAGTGCTTTGGCTTGAAGAGCTCGAGCCGCTGACTGAACCATCAAGCGAACTGACTTGCTGACCGTCAACCAAAAGGCTGCCACTTGATCCTCCAACAACGTTGATGACCACCTATCTAACGTCAGAGTTGCCTTGATCGTCGTAGGAGCGGATCCATATGGGATACTTGCCACTGGTTCTGGGAATACCAGCAATCACGGGACCCTGGTTCTTGAGCCCGGCGGGGAGTCCATTAATCTCGTAGCGGTAGCGACCGCTACCGCCGATGGTGCGTAATTCGTGATAGAAGTCGGAATCAGATGTAGCGTTGAGTACTTCGTCACACACGAGCTGATAGTTGGAGGCAGCAGCCACGAGGGCAATTGCCAACACAACGGAGAGTAGTTTCTTCATATGTTTTTGAACAATAAATATAGATCTGGGTGTTAACTATCTGCCATTTATAATGGTCAGGCAAATACAATCTGCGGGGGTTGGCTAGCCGCTGGGGCCGAAGGAGCATCACAGAGGGGGCAGGCGATCAATTAATCCACCAAAATCAACCCCGACTGAAAAGCAACGGGCATAAGCTTTCCTGGGATTGGCTTGATACTTTGCCAGCAAAATCGCGTTGGGATGGCTGAGCCGATGCCCCAGGCATTTATTCACAGCTCTACTGCATTCCTGCGAAGCGTAGCAGTGCATTCGCATTTATGGTGAGTAGTTTTTAGCTCGATTTTTGCTTCGAATCCAAATAGCAGTAGTTCTTGGTGAAGTTTAACAACTGCGCTGTTTCACAACGACTATAATTTGAAGGCAAACGAAGCGCGACTGTATGGAACTTCTCGGAAGTAAGGAAGAGAACGGCTCCAATCCTCCAACCACGAAGGTTTTGGATCGAGTGATCTGCTGCTTTCCTTTGTTAGGGTCTTTGAATGTGCTAACATCACAAGTAATTCGAGGAATTCGGCGGAAACCATAGCACCAAACCTCCCCTTAAAGCCTAAATTATCCTCCTGACGAGCAGGTGATCGTCAAAGCCACATAACAAGGTATTATTGGATTCATAAGGCATTGTTACGAATGAGTGGAATTGATGATTTGGAGTTGACAACAATGAAACACTGAAAAAATAAAAATGGGATTGTTGAGTGCGAAGGACGCACTGTTGAACCTTCCGAGGGTCTTTTGAGGCATTTCTCTAGGAAATTTCCAACTGACAATAGCCAGCTCCACGACCTGCAGTTCAACGGATCGATATAAAAGAGGAGCGTTGGGTTGAACTCCCTGTTGTTGCTTTGGTATGCTCTGACCGGATGGTTATGCTCACGTGGTTGAGTTGTTCCATAATCCACCGACGCAGGATATTTGATAATTGAGACTGACCAGCCAAGGGAAGTTCTGGATTGTTCCATGAGGGGATTCAGGTAAGTCCCAGACGGTCTCTGGCTGTCATGATGTGCACTTCCCTCCACAAAAGAACCTGCCGAACTTGTACAACCATTGAACATTCGCATCGGCATACAGAGTTTGCCCAGCATATTGCCGCTTAAAAGCTCAATGGTGGGCAAATCCACTTATGATACCCTTCGTTTCTATTTCCAATACAGTGACACCTAACCAATTTCCGAGTCGACTTGTTCGAGGGCGACGCCTTCAACAACCACGCCTATATTTGTAACTGTCGCGCCAGTTAGCTGTTAATATCCAGCTTAAGAAAGCCGTTGAAAATATTTTCAATGATTCTGCACCATCATCCCAGTGTGGAAGAAGCAATCAACTCACTGCTTAGCATGGACCTTGTGCTGATAGTGGTGTGCACAGCCTGCGGGCTCGGGCTCCTGTGGGCGTTCATCAATTACCTTGGGATTCGCTCAGTGGATGTTAAGGCTAAAAGTGGCCTTGCTGATCACCAACAAAAACTCATCCTGGAGATCGGAGAGAAGATTGCTGATGGAGCTTCGGAGTTTCTGAAGCAGGAATATCTTGTCTGCTTGATATTCGTCCTGCTGATGTTCGTGGTTATTTACGGAGCAGTCGAGCAATTCAAGACGGCGTACACTGCCTCAGCATTCCTACTGGGAGCAATTACTTCAATGCTATGCGGACTCATTGGTATGCAGATCGCTATATATACCAACTACAGGGTAGCCTTCTGTGCCAGGAGGGGACTCGCCGATGCCTTCAAAACGGCTTACCGTGGAGGTACAGTCATGGGATTCGCACTGGTGTCCATTGCTTTACTAACTTTGACTCTACTGATAGTCCTGTTCCAAAGACTTATGGGACTCAGTAACACTTCAGGAGAAGAAAATCACTACTACCTCAAACTTTTCGAAGCTATCACTGGATACGGTCTGGGAGGCTCAACAGTTGCTCTCTTTGGGAGGGTCGGAGGAGGTATCTACACCAAAGCTGCTGATGTTGGTGCTGACCTCGTGGGAAAGATTGAACAAAACCTTGCTGAGGACTCACCAAAGAACCCAGCGACCATTGCAGATAATGTTGGCGATAATGTTGGAGATATTGCTGGTATGGGTGCTGACCTGTTCGGATCATTCGCCGAATCGACCTGCGCAGCACTGGTGATCAGCTCCAATACTCTCTTCGCAGCTAATGCAGACGGAGTCCATGCCGCTGACATACACCTTCAGAACCTCATGTTCCCACTGGTACTTGTTGCCTTCGGCATAGTCGTATGCATCCTAACCAGCATCATTGGAGTCTACGTCAACAATGTTGACTACGAGAGTAAGATTGAGAGTGCTCTCAAATACCAAATCATCATCTCCACGGTGTTGCTCGCAGGTGCCATCTATGGTGCTGCCATTATCTCTTACCCACAAAACTTCGTACTAACCGAACTACAAGGTGTCCAGGTTCTGCATCCCTGGAAACCTTACCTATGTGCCCTCTTCGGATTAGTCTCTGGTATGCTCATTGGCATGGTCACCGAGTACATGACCAGCCACAGCTATCAGCCAGTCAGGGATGTTGCAGGGAGCTGTGAAACTGGCCCAGCAACCAACATTATTTACGGCCTTGCTCTGGGGTATATGTCCACTGTTGTACCTGTTATTCTGATTGCGTTGACGGCCTATGGTGCCTGCCATTTCATGGGATACTACGGTGTCGCCTTGGCTGCTCTGGGTATGCTCTCAAATCTCCCAATATCTCTCGCACTCGATGGTTATGGACCAATTTCCGATAACGCTGGAGGCATCTCAGAAATGTCAGAACTAGGGGCTGAAGTTCGCCGACGAACTGATAGCCTTGATGCTGCGGGCAACACCACTGCAGCTATCGGTAAGGGATTCGCTATTGGGAGTGCAACCCTTGTGGCTCTGTCTCTGTACGGTGGATTCCTCCATAACTCTGGGCTCACATCCACACAAACTCCCATTAGCCTGACCGATCCAATGCTCTTCGCTATGCTTCTAATTGGCGCTATGCTTCCCTATGCCTTCTCAGCCCTCACAATGAAATCCGTGGGAAAAGCTGCTTTAAAGATGGTTGAAGAGATCCGTAGACAAATCCGTGAGAAGCCAGGAATTCTCACCGGAACTGTCGAACCTGACTACAAGGCCTGCATTCGCATTTCCACTCGATCATCACTTATCGAGATGATCGCACCAGGCTGCTTGGTAACTATTTGCTCTTATTTAGGTCATCTTCACTCCTATCCTAATTGGGCTTGCTTTCGGTCCAAAAGCTATCGCTGGATTCCTCCCAGGAGCCATCATTTCTGGTGTGCAACTCGCCATATCTGCTGCCAACTCTGGAGGTGCTTGGGACAATGCTAAGAAGTACATCGAGGGAGGTAACATGGTTGATAGCAACGGTCACCGCGCTGGCAAGGGCAGCGATATCCACAAGGCAGCAGTCGTCGGTGATACTGTTGGTGATCCTCTTAAAGACACCAGTGGCCCCAGTATCAACATCCTCATCAAGCTCATGGCAATCATTTCGCTGGTCTTTGCTGGGCTGTTCCGCAGAGTTCATCCAGCTTGATTTCACCCTTCACTATCGAAATTTACTATGTCGTTCCAACCAGAGCAAATATAAGAGTAGCAGAACAGTGAAAGAGCCCGACCGTCTGAGCTGTTAGCTAAGCTTCTGTTCCTCAGTAATTTTATGACCTTCATGGCTATCTGTGACCACACTGAACTGTTCAAGCCTGTGCAGCTGGGGTTTGCCTGTGTGTCTTTGGTTATCACTGCGTTCAATCGTTTTGGAAGCGAAACACTTGGGCAGACCTTAGTAGTCGTGGTGACAATCTCTCTTCATCTCTTACCTATTGCTACTGCCAGTCACTACATGCTGTATGTGCCAGTGTTGTACCTGTTGGACTGTCCGGGTGTGAGAGCTAAAACAACAACAATACTGAATGTAACCATTCAGACTATATGGATGCTCGTTTCTGTAGCGGTATGCTCATACGTGTTCGGTGGGGCTTCCTACGAGATATATACACGGAACAATCCGCACTTCAACGACTAAAAAATGGCCAGTATGGTATTTGTGCAACTCGCAACCCTCGATGACATGGGTAAAATCAGTAAAGAAAACCTCACAGATCGAGGAATCATTGCAGCTATGGCTACAGCCCTTGCTGTCCTGTTCTTTGCACACGGCCTGTTCAATACAAACACAGCATTTGTGCTTGCCTATATTTCTGATGAGCATCGGCAGCACAAGGAATTGCTGGACGTCAATAGAAACCTCATCGGGGAGTCTATTCCTCTCTTGTGGCGTGTTATGAGGCTCCTCAACATCGTCTGCTCCATCTGGGTCCTCTTCGACCCATATAACACGAATAGTGCAGGACTGTACACTTTGACTGCCATCGCTAGTGCCAGCCTGGTCCAGTATAGCGAATACCTGGAGGATAGAGTTAAGTGGTACCGTAGCCTCATCAACCACGGACTAACATTGATGGTATTGACAAGTTACCTGTCCGATTGGTACACCTTACTGTACATGACAATGACTCTCCGGATTGTACTCATACCGGAAGTCAAAGATAACTTCAGGAAAGTATACAAATCACTGTTCGAGGCGAGTTCTTTCTTGCTTATTGGGTTAGCGTTCTTTCTAATCTATGCATTTGGGATGAACGCTTTCAATCAAAACCGCTCTATTTACATCGAGATTATCGAGGCGTTGCAGCTGGCCTGTCTTGATTAGCAAGGTCGTATACTTCACGAGGTGAAGTGGTTCATTGCACTAGTGATGATAGCCTTCATGGTATTCTTCAATCACCTGATCATGAACATAGTGGTGGCTCAGCTGTTCAACGCTATCGAACGTGCAGATATCCTTCAGCGAGTCACCGAGAGCAAGATGAAGAGCCGCACACTGTCGGAAGTCTAGGACGAAATAGAAGCAGCAGAGGAGCGTAGAGTGGAGCAACGGGAAGCCGAGTCCCATCATCATATACCATGGGGTTTAGACGAAGCTTAATAATTCGGCGAGCTGATGAAAGAACTAGGTTACAAACCACTACACCGCTAATGATTGTCTGTATATTAGGGTTAAGAACGATGAATATTAGCTGCTCTGTCAGTAGATCTCGCTGTACAAGCTACGACGGGTGCGCTTGCTTGTCGATAGTGTTCGGTCGGTCTTGCCGCTAATGGTGTAGCCACCCACCTAAGACTTCCGATCTGTGAATCCGAGGCTTGTAACACTGCTGTTCCTCTTCTTTGAGAATTTGCTGGTGGTTGGCAAACTCTCCACCGGTCCATACCTCACGAAGTTGCTCTTCCGTTCCAGACTCGTTTCCAGTTTGACAGTATTACGCTGCAGATCTTCCAGATTAACTGAGGAAATGCGTACCTGTCCCTCTAACACCTCAATTTTCAACTTCACATCGAACACCTTCTTCAGGTACTCGCGATAGGTTACGATGTTGTAAGTCTCCTCGTACTTCTTCAACTGTCGCTCAATGGCTTGCTTTAGCTCTACCACTCGCTTTTGCATGTTGCTCAGGTTGTCCTAAACTAGAAAATGGTGGTACCTTCTTAAAGTTGTACTCGTTAGCATCCGCCTCGTGCTTTGCATTGAGTTCAGCAGTCTCGGCACGCACCTTAACCCCACGCTATAATTGATCTTCATAGCGAACGCGTTGCTGCATATTCTTCACCAGTTGTTAGTCGCGTGCCTTCCTTGCCGAATCCCGGACTGAGCGGAGTCCACCCTCCAACTCTCGAATAGTAGCTAGGCAATCTTTGATCTGTGTTTGTTTCTCCTTGTAGGCTGCTAGCCCCCTCTTCTGCAAGATCGATAGTTTCAGAAAATTATTGCTGGCCTTCCTATAGAATTCCTTGATGTTGGGTGGGATGAACTACGAAGCATAGAAATCTGTCTTGATGCTGATCTGCGTGTGAGGCTACCTCATCATGTTACTGGTTGCCTTGACAGCTTCCTTCTTCTCTTCCAACTCTGTCCTCTCACTGTTGAGCATCTCCGTGAGTTGTCCCTTGAGCTATATTGCTTCGCGGTAGGCTCTCGCCGCATTCGAAAACATGACCTTGAGAACGGGTACCCTCGGACGATTAGCACGCTACTGTTATTCCTTCTCGCGGATGCGTTGTTGGATCATTTCACTGATCCTCTGCTTGTCCGACTTGCTCATAGTTAATTTTATTAATCTCGAATACGAATTGTAAATCATAGCAGCCAGTCGAAGCTGGTGATGCTATCGACGGTCTTGGGCTGGTACGGTGGGTATATCGCTAACACCTCCTCATGCTGCTACTCGTAACGAACCTATTTTAGTGGGCGGATGCGCCTGGTCAAGGTTGTGCTAGCCTATCGAGCCTCATTACGGAGCTGCTGGGCCTCTTCGATGAGATTAGCGTGAATTAAGAACTGGATCAACTGCTTGGTTTATTCTACAATAGTAACCATGTGTACTTAAGGTGCCTTGGAACTTGTCACTAATATCGTTAAGGAGCGCGACCAGATAGTCTTCTTCTAAAGGTGAACCCTCCTTCACGTTGCGATTGAGGATACCTTTGACCTTCTGCCGCTTCTTTTTCATGCCGGTGGTTGTAGACACTGTATAGTTGCTTTGACTCACGTGGCTTGAGCTGTACTCACTGTACATTTCGTCTGCTTCCTTGGTTGCTATTTGTAAGGTTGGAGCCTCTCTCTTCTCCTTCTGAACTGCCAACAGCCGGGCATATTTCTCCTGGAAACTACGACGAGTCTTGAGAATATCGTTGTGTTGTAAACTAAAAGCTAATTTGCAGGCCTATCGAAGCTCGGCTTGGAAGGACGGTTTCAGATACTTAAGGAGGGTGGATGCACGGTGGAAGTAACCCTGCTTGATGCAAGTTTTTACAGCTAACTCATATTCCCCAACTGCTTAGTAGGCTCGGCTCAGTTACTTAGCCTCTCCCCCGCTTTCGATCATCTTCGGGAGTATCTCCTCAACCCTTCGCTTTTGCTATGCCTTAGAGATGGATAATGTGTCCATCAGTTGAAGCATTTTCTTTACTCTGAAATGGCTGGTGGATACTTCAAGCGCCTACTCAAGCAGGGAACTACTCTCTAGAATCGTGATTGCCTCGTTGATCTCTTCCTTCGACAGCAGATAGTCTGCCATCAAGCGCTTCACCTCCACTAAGTGGCGAGGATTGTCACGAAACACCACCACTCCCTTGTTGAACAGATGATGCTCTTTCACCATCTGCAATGCTCGCTTGACTTGCTATTCGCTGCCACGGGCAAGTTCTTATATGGCCTGATCATACTTCTTGAGGTCGAGACAGATGCGTGTTCTCCTGTCTAGTTCGTCAGTGATAGCTCGAAGCTCTTCAAGGTAAGGGACATACTCCTTGGGGTCCTTCTGGGTGAACTCTGCCGCCATTGCGACTAAGTCCAAGTCGTATGTGAGCAATGCAACCTTGTATATGACCTAAGGGTCTGCCAGCCAGCAAACGTACTCCAACACTTCCCTTGAGTTGATTGATTGTTTGGGTTTTTAGGCTTACAAATGTGGTGCGAGCTTTTGCTGAACCTTGTCGTGCTGCTTGCTTTGCTTGATTTCACGGAGAACTCCTGCAAGGTCGCCTCGTTTGACCTCACAAGTGTAGATCGACAGGATGTATCTCTCTTTGTCGATGCTACGAAGGGCAGCTGAGGCTGTCTCACATACCAACTTAACCTTGCTATCCACAGTCGCTAAGTGTTCTTTGATGGAATCCACCTCGCGAGGAGTCAAGCAGTACTTTACTTCATCTGAAATCTGTTCCTTAAGGCTGGCAATCAGTAGGTTGATGTAGTCGATCTTCTGGATACTTTTGAGTGCGTGTTCGCACTGCTCTACAAACTGCTGCGGGTTCAAATCAAACAGCAAGTTGAGATCCAGCTTGTGTGTACGTGCAAGCTAGAGGGCTTTCAGGTATTCCCGGTGGTCGATGCAATCTTTGACACGATAGAGGCTCACTATCTTTGGATAAATGGTTTCGAGATTTCCTCGAGGCAGTTGGAAAACCACCCGACCATTGCTGCAGCATACAATCCTTGATCCCCTTTCAATCATCCTTAGCGATAGCGATTTACTATCGTCAGCCGGGAGCTGTTTTGGAAGATCCTAGCATTCACCATCCCACAACCATCGGCTAAGCTCGAGATTGAAGACAAATAGCTTTTGGTACATGCCTGTGCTGTTACAGGTAAACAACAGGAATCGATCGTACAAACAGAAGGACGTACATTCATCTGACAAGACCTTGCCGTTGATTGTCAGTCGGGTGTGTTACAGCTCAGCAACAATACTGACCTCTCCAATCTGAATGGGCTTTGATTGGGGGAGTGTTGAGATATCGCCAGTTCTCTCACCATTGGTATAGACATCCTTGCCGATGCTGAAGGCGAGTTTGGGTGTGGTAGTGAGTAAATTTAAATTCCAGTATCTGTTGGTGTCCAGTTTGTTCGGCTGGTTCAGAGTAATCTTCTTCTGAAGGTAGTCGTATATCTGAATAGTGGAGTCGGTGATGAGCAATATCTCAGCCTACCTGATTGCAGCTGCATTGATTGGCTCTTACAACTTGACCTGAAGGTGTGACATCGGAGGTGGAATAATACCTCGAGAAAAATCGGTAATGTGGAGCACGTCACCGTCTACCGAGAAGTGCAGAGATCGCTTCTACTTCTGCTCCTTTTCCAAGCTTGTCCATTAGTTTGGAGAGAATTCAAGGGAAAGTTCGAGCTCTTCCACTTGGGTCGCACTCACAACTAACAGCTTGTTTCGTCGCTGTTTGTGCACCAAGTACAAATCACCAGCCGCAAAGTCGAGAAGGGTTTTCAGATACCAGTGGTAATTGGCTCGGTGGTATACCAACAGCTTTCGACGCTTCGTTAGTGTCTACACCTACACGTAAAGCACTTCAGAGTCGATGCTCCAAGTTAACTGGTTCACAGCCGAAGCAAAGCTAGGTAGGGGGAACTCGAGATGCCTCAACCCATTCTTCTACCAGAAGATAACTCGTAATGAATCCTTCGGGCCTTTTCTATCGTAACCAGCGATGAGTCCTCCAACTGGCTGCCATGCGCATAACTATCCCATTTTCACTGGTGCATCCCCAACCGACTGCACAAGTCCTTTTTCGTCGGTGTCACCCTTCGATGGGCTCTTAAACACACTTAACGCGACATCCCTTGTCAAGCATTTTCTACCGTCTCCAACTTGGTAGTTCACTGCGAAATATTTTCCATCAGCTTTCCAGCTCATGCTGCAGTTTGTCGCTTTCCCATCATTACCAGCATCATCCAATGGCATCTCACTCACTAAATCAAACTCACTGTTCAGCTCAATCAGGCTATGGTTCTTAGTGGTTAAGACAAGATGTTACTGAGAGGGACTCCAACTTGCGCATTGGATACCTTCCTCGTTGCTGGCCATTTCCTCACATGATCCAGTTTCCTCGACCTTAACGATACAGCCGTCTGAGGTTACCAGGCACAGTGCCTACCGTTCTACAAGATAGCGCATGCTCACAATCTTGTCCTTGGATAGCTCCTCTGCACGGAACGACCTTACAACATGGAGTGCTCCTGCATTGGTCTGCACTACCCATACCGTATTGCTAGCATCCAGCATGTAGAGCAGCCCAGTGAGTTCATTGAGACACACAGCTCTTACCTAGACCCCAGAGGCCAGTGGGAGCAGCCTACGATTGGTGAAGACAACGTTCTGCATAAAAGAATTAAGGTTGAATATAAACACACATGGTCAGTGAGTGATAGTGGCGCAAGCCGTCTGAATAAACTCAGCAAGGGTACTTCGAAGAGCTGTAACAGTTCTGACCGACCATTGAGTTCCTGGTAATAGTGGAGAAGTCGCAGTCTTTACTGCAGGTGTGAAATGCGTTGTATATCAACGAGTCTGCCCAACAGTGTTCGCTTATCAATCGATCGTTCTGAGTAGTGCAGGTTGTACATTGAAGTGCATACTCGAAATCCATGGCTTCCAGGATCCGACCGATGAGAATGTTCTGGAGTCCGGGGATTGGGCACTTAGCAAACCGGACTATCTGGCTCGTAGTTCTCTCGAAGTCCTCGTATTCGGGTTCAAGGGGCACACCCTACACTGAATTCTCGTAAATGTTGGAATACACCCTGGAGTACAAAAATTCTTCCACAACGTGCCGGCAGTAGGGGAGGATGCCATCCAACTGTTTCCTGGAACAGTTGAACCCACGTAGCATATCCCCACTGATTTAGTCCTTCATTTCCTCTAGCCATTTTATGTCGCGGCGCGACACCATCTTGGGTCTGCACTTTTCCAGAAACTATTGCACCTTGCCGCCAAGGGAATACTTGGTTTCGAGTAGCATTTTGCCGAACATGAAGTTGGCAGCAGCAGCAAGAGAGTATGAATCATCTCCGTCATCTTCGAACTATTCTGCTTATATTTCCTGCGCCTCAACGGAGGGACTGATTGGCACTTGTGACTCAGTGTACTTCTGCAGCAAGTTGCGGATCTTCTCGGTTTATTCGGCGTGCCTCTACCTCCAACAATGTGTACGCCATTCAGACTTTCCACTGTCAGCAGACGGGTCTTGCGGTATTAGTCGGTAGTAACGTAGCAACGCATCTCCACCGGTGTATATCTCGACCAGAAGCACCGTATTGCCCTCTTCAACCTCGAGGATATGGACCGGTCGGCAAGGAACAGTTCGTCCTCGAAGCTACTCACCACGAGGTATCCCCTACAGTTTACTATTGGGAGTACTAGTTGATTGCACACCTTGCCATGCCCTTGAGTATTTCATGTGCAGGTTGGTGAATAGGTAGTTGCTTGCTCGCAAAGTATCTCACCTCCTTGACCGGGGACCTTCCTCATACGATGCTGTACGGTTTTTCGTTAGGGCCATCGCGATTGCCAAACGACAGGTACGACTGCGTTCGGATGGACTGCTCCGTTGAGCTATCGTCCTTTTCTAGCGTAGTCATATGATGATAATATGCTCACGCTCCGAGCTGGCAGTTAGCCAAATTTAAATGAAGAGTTTCGGACAGAAACCACGCGTCCAGTCACGCTGTAACAACAAGGAGAACAAACAGTTGCAGGAGACTGCACTGAGCGTCAAACCAGCCCACTTTCAGATTCACATGGCTGCAGTTAAGAACAACACTACCAACATTCGAGAGAATAAACTGAGCAGTCCGACTAACCAGCACCAAAATCATACGGCGAGCAACTCTCTCGAGAAACCGCTGAAAGAGAGTTTGAACTTTAGTGTGGCAGGAAGGCAGTCGGTTGCTCAGGTGCTTTCTAAATCAACCTCTAAGTTGGTTGCTATGCGCCCAAGAATTGACTTCCAACCATCCACCACCAAGCATCGCTAAAGCCATTCCAAATCGTTTCTGCGAAGTAAAGAGGCCTTCCAACCCAACAGGCTAGCAGTCAAGGGGGCACTTAGTCGAGCTCTCTTTGAAGTTTCAAAGTATTCTTATGAAGGCCTGCACGCTGGTCTTGACAACTGCCTGCAGGAAGTTTAGCAGGAAGTAGAGCCATGTGATCGGGAGGCTATTGGGTTAGTCCGGATTCTGCTATAAAAGGTTTTTTAGAAGCATACTTAACACTACCGGGAAAAGATAGACGCACTTGAGGAGGCCGAGGAACTCGCCAAACTGTATAAGTAGGAGCTCAAGCGGAAAGGTCGTGAGCTTCTCTGGCTGAAACAACAAATGAGTTGCACGAACGAACCACAGTGGAAATTCCCAAAATCACCTTAGCCTCAGTCTCCCAGTCATCTAAACAACGAGGAGCATCAGCAATACCTCAGCGAAACTGACTAAAGCTCGATATGCTCCTACATTGTGCCTCCGGCTTAACCACAACAACCAATGGGCAAGCTCATAAATGACGAGCTGCGCAACAAGCTGCGCTTAAATATCCGCAAAGTGAAGGACCTCCGACAGCTGGACCACCAGAATCCGTCGGACTGATTCGACTTATGATTGTTACTTCCGTTCTGGACGGCCAATAACTAATTATCAATGGAGAGCAACAGCTATCAGAGGTCGGCTTCTCTGATGAGCCAAAACGATAGCGAAAGGGTGTAGTTCTTCTTTAGCTGTCGCAACCTGCGTGATGTGGACACCATAACTGTTACTGATTCGTTCATTGTGGTGAGGCTACGTCACCAAAACTAACCACCAAAGCAAGTGCTCAAGACTAAGACGGTGTGGAACAGCCTCAACCCGGACTACCATGAGACGGCCATAGTCGAGTACGAATTCGAAGGTACCACGTTTATTGATGTTAGTGCGCCAGATGCTACAGTTCGAAGTATACCACGATTCCCAGCCACCATTGTTGGTTGGGGCTACCGAAGCATCAGTCGGTGAGATATTCGGTAGTCGGGAGAAGCGGCTTATTCGACCACTTCTGGATAGACAGAACAAGCCAGCTGGTAGCCTCATTGTCAGATGTGAGGTTGTTCCCAAGACTGATGTTAGGATAATTGAGTTCGACCCTGCAGGCTCGCGGTTCCCTGATATGCGCATAATGTACATCTTTGGCAGCACGAGCCCATTCTTTCGACTTCAGAAACGACGCAACAACGAAAACTTTCTCGTCTACGAGAGCTAAGTCATCAACGATTCGCGTAACCCTAAGTTTGCAACTGTAAAGATTACCGAGCGGAAACTCTGTGACAATGACGATGCCATGCCTATTCATTGCCAGATTCTCAACTACAGTAGTCGAGGCAATCATGATCTAATGGGAGAGTTCTTCTTTACGCTTGCCGATTTGCGAGATAAGAATACCTTTGACCTCACCAAGAAAAATTCGAGAGTAGGAGCAAGCCAAATGCTGTTCAACAGGATTCGCAGGTATCGTAAGTACGATTTTTCTGAGTTCGTGAATGCTGGGCTGCAGATGCAACTTGTGGCATGTATTGACTTCACCGGCAGCAATGGAGCACCAAGCAGGAGGGAAAGTCTACACTACACTGGATCTAGCAACCGCACTGCCTATGAGGAAGCACTTAAACCTGTGGGTGAGATTTTGCTGGACTACGATGCTGACAAGATGGTACCACTGTACGGTTTTGGTGCGAAGGTACGCATGCCGACATTCAACACCCAAGGAGCCGTGCACCACTGTTTCCCACTGAACGGTCAGACCCATTCAGCTGAGGTGTTCCAGCTGGAGGGAATACTCAATACCTATCGCAGCGCAATATATAACCTCGAGTTCAGCGGTACCAATCATTATTAATGGAGGCCCGACCAATTTTGCACCATTACTACGCGAGGCCGTTATCAAAGCAAAGATTCTAAAATAGGAGGGTAATCAATATATGATTGTGCTCATCCTCACTGATGGTGAGATCCACGACATGAAGGATACTTGCCATGAACTGGTGCAGTGCAGTCACCTCCCCATCAGCGTTATTGTGGTGGGAATCGGAAATGGAGATTTCAAGCTTATGGAGGAACTCGATGACGACGATATGCAGATGGTCGATAACAACGGCAAGCGAACTGAAAGGGATTTGGTGCAATTCGTACCATTCCGGAAATTCAATAACGACGGAGTTTCGCTGGCCAAATAGGTGCTGCAATAGCTTCCGAGACAGGTGGTTGAGTACCACTAGCTATGTCACATCGAGCCTCAGAGGATTGTGAGGCCTCCAGTACGGAACGATATAGTTATGCAGAAAATGATGCAGCAATCGCAGTGATCTCACCCTATTGTAGTAGTGTCAAACCTTATTATGAAAAAGATTAGCAAAAAGGCGGTGGACCTCCGAACGAAGTAACCCGCAGGGAGAGAGAGTCTCACACCGGCTAAAGAGCGCAATCATCAACTGTCTCAGAAGCAGCTGAAGCATCCAACTAGTGGTCATTGCAGTAGCCGCCCCGGTCGAGCGTTATTGTCTTCACCCAAGCCGTTGGCAGCCACGATGAAATCACTCAGACCTTCTCAGATAACAGTAACTCCCGAGCAACGCCGACTCACAAAACCACCAACAACCAACGTAAGAACGAGCCGAACTCCACCACGGATCAACTTTAACTTTGATATTAATAATGTCAACTTCTTCAGGAACCCGGCGGATGACAGCAAGAAGAAACGACGTAGGAAGACCACAGAGGCACACAGTCGATCACCCGCTTCCGACAACAAGAAGGATGCTAAACACAAGGACAAACAAAGAAGTAGGGTGCCAGCCAAGCTTGTCCATCATCGCAAGAGTCGTTCACAGTAGATTATTCCGTTACATCCTGTGCATAAAGCCACAATGCACACTGAGGTTGAGGAGGAGAGTGCTGTGGTGAAGTACTCGATGAGGAGCAAACCAGGTAAGTGTGATAACAAACCAAAGGTTAATCAAGACGCCGTGATATGTCTACCAAACTTCCTCAGCCCGAGTTCTTCACTGTTCGGAGTGTGCGATGGTCATGGAATCAACGGACACTTCGTATCGTAGTTCGTGAAGGAAATACTACCGGACAATTTGGAGTACTTCTGTATCAAGAGCAAAATGTTTCGGCAAAGGAAGACGAACAAGGAGATCGTTAGTATTTTAGCAATGGCGTTTAAGAAGACGAGCCAGGATCTCTTAGGCTCAGGTTCCCAATTTGCCTTATCTAGAAATCTAGACGAGCTTTTCCGGAAGTACTGCAGTGGTAACCTTCACTGATAAGAACCGGCTGTTCTGCGCGAATATTGGTGACTCGAGGGCAGTGCTGTACAGACAGGACAACCGCGAGAAGTGGACGCATAAGATGCTATCGACTGATCACACTCCAAAGGTGCAAAAGGAGGCAACTAGGATCCTGAAATGTAAAGGCAGGCTGGAACCATATCGGG
>ERZ724508.504-NODE-504-length-27800-cov-4.972355_pt1 | contig 27800 bp, 12 predicted proteins | sample MGYA00376041_ERZ724508 | MGnify/ENA primary metagenome ERZ724508 (study PRJEB28724, sample SAMN07190887) | wastewater metagenome | isolation source: effluent of sewage treatment plant in Hong Hong | place: USA: Christiansburg, Virginia | collected 2016-03-01 ...
ATTCTTTAAAATGGTTAAAGTTCCTAATATACATAACCCCAGCACCTGTTTCAACAATTGTACCATTTGAAATACCATCGTATTGATTTGTTCTAAATGCTTTGGCTTTATATCGACCATTTTTGGTTAGCTTGTATTCAACGGTTACATCACCTGTGATATTTTTAGCATTACTATTAGAACTTGCATCTTGGCCTTCGATTGGTATGTTACCACCAATTTGAACAGATAAGCGTTCATCAAATAAGCTTTTTGTAACTCCAACTTCAACTTGTGTATTGCCCTGTTGTTTTCCGTCATTATAGGATTGGACATCCACATCTATTTGTAAGCCTTCAACATATTTAGAAGAAAGTTTATTAAGTTCGTTGCTCATCATTCTGCTTACACTGCGTCTTGCAAAGTCTGAAGAGCCGCCAGAACTTGTATTGTCAGGAGTAATAAATTTATTAAGTACCAATAAGGCAAAAACTTGTTTGTTTACTTCCGATTCATTTGCATTAATACTCGTTATTTTACCATAGACTTCACCACCTAAGGCTCCTTTTTCATTATCAGGCATATCTAATTGGAAACTTATTAGAGGCTTTAATAATTCACCTTCCATAGACATCACTACAATAAATGGCAAAGGTTTGCGTAAAGCACTAGAATCAATTATTGCAGAATTTGCTAACAAGCCATCAGGAGCAGTTTTGGTGGTATAGGTAGCTTTGATATCGACCAATGCATCTAATGGGTCTCCACTCCAAATGATTGTACTACCTTTACTTATTTTAAACTTTCGGACAATAAGGTTTTCTAAAGATGCTTTATAATCTCCATCAGAAACCACATATCTTCCAGTTAAGCTAGTTTGACCACTTGCATCCATTTTGAAATTTAAATCAGCATCTCCTCTAACAGAAAGCGAATCTCCTGAAATTGGATCTACTAATAATTTTAATGTGCTAAATTTATTGATACTTATTTTGGCTGAGACATCTAGGCCTGTGATTTTTTCAGTTTCAATTTGAATAGAATCTTGTCTCTGCATTATTGGATCTAAGGTTGAAGAGTTATTTTTAAATACAATAACTCCATCTCCACGATCTATACTAACTTTAGAGTCGGGTACTGCAAAAGTGAAATGACTACCTCTAACAATATCAATATCAGCATTGATGATTGGTAAGTCTTGATCGCCTTTAATCGTAATGCGGCTATCTAAAATTACTGTTCCATAATACAATTTGTTATTTACAGCCGTGGTATTTAAAACCATGAAATGGTCTGTGTTTATCTTTAAATTAAATTGTAATTCGTTAAATGATTTAATACCGACATAACCATCAATGGTAGCCTTATTTGCAAGTGTGTCATAAATAGTAAACGAATTAAAAGATACTTTTTCAGGCGTAACTCTAATCGTTTCGTCTTTCATGAAAATACGTTGATTGATAAAAGCTACTTTGGTAGAAGCATTTATGAATCGTATATCCCCATTGAATATTGGCTTTTTAATAGAGCCTGTTATTTTTATGTTTCCTTTTACCTTACCTGTACTATTCGAAATTTGTTCTCCACTAAAGGCTTCTAGTGCATTTAAATGTATCGATTGTATATCTGCATTAAAGTTTAGAGCACTTTTTTCATCAGAACTTAAATAATAGCCACTGATCGTTGCTTTGTTTGTAGAGTCGGTCAGTTCAATTTTTGCGGTATAGCGATCCGTTGTAAGGTTATCTGCAGTGATTTTTAGATTGCCAACCCGTGAGTTCTTATATGCTAAATTTTGTATATCTAGATTGGAAGTAAATGCAGGATTATTTTGAATATTTTTAAGTTGAACTTCTCCATTTAATACTCCTTGTATGAGTGTACTATCGTCTTCAATAATTTGTGATAGGGTGTGAAAATTGAATTTTTGAAATTTCAATTCTAGATCATCGCCATTTTTTGTAGATTGCAATTCAATTAACTGGTCATTATTATTAATTTTAAATTGTTCTGCAAATAAATAGTTTGTTGCAAATTCAATATAATTTTTATCAGATACTGTCCATTGTTGATTTTGTAACGATAAGCCATTTTTGAGAATACTAAAACGATAATGATTGGGGGAAGGGATATTTACAAATGCATTCAAATTAATCTTCTCATCTCCTGTAGTGTTTTTTACATTTAAAATAATGCCAATACTGTCGTGCTGTACATTACCTGAAAGTAATGTTTCTTGTAATGTAAATCCACCATTCGAAAGTTTACTCCATCCAGAGTTGTAAGCTAATGTATTTACATCTGAATCGATATTGAAATTCAAATTTTCAACATGTAGATCACCATAGGTAGCTCTTGGAACGGATGCATTGATTGTTAATTTTGATTCTGCGTTGTTAAATAAACCCTTAATGTGCATCGGACTATAATCATTAAGCGAAGGAAGTAATACTTCTCTTAATAATGGAGAATCATTTAATACAATATCAAATGTGAAATTTTGAGCCTCAGTTTTCTTGGGGGGAGTTTGATTATAATGGAAATACCTATTTAAATGATTATTCAGTGCATCTGAAATAGTCAATATATCTATCTTGCCGTCAATACTAGCAGCCAACATAGAACTATTCAATTTCATATTGGTTTTGCCAGGTTCATTAATAGAAACTAAAATTAATGAGTCTTCTTTATAGCGTGTTCCATTTTTTATAACTAATATGTTTCGAGTAGCGATATTTCCATTGATATTTTTTGTTGGATCTCCTAGTAAGTGAATCTGTGTATTTGCAGAGAATGTAATATCTTCTTTTGTAAAGCCCAATGCTTTTAAATCAATACCTTTTAAGTTGAAAACGGCATCGTAAAATTCAGTTTCTTTATTTAAGTCTGCGTTGGCAGTTAAGGTTGCTTTTAAATTTTCATCTGCAATATTACCAGTTATGTTTGCTACACTTTTATCAATAGTGCCATCAAATATGATATTGTTGTAGGAGTATGCGTTTAATTCAATGGATTCTATATCTGCATGGATAGATGCAATAGCAGTTGCTTTATTAAAGCCAATGCCCTTAGCATCCACAGATCCATTCAGTATTCCTAAACTTGATTGCTGCAATAATTTACCTAGATTGAAGTTGTGGGTTTGTAATGTGACATCATAACTTGGGTCTTCATTTTTAAGATTCTTTATGTCAGCATGTAAAAAAGCATTTCCAGTTGTCGTACTCATATCAACTGCTGTAACAAAATCCGACAAGGTGCCTTTGTAATTTCCTTTCAAATATATTTCCTCAGGTAATTGTATGCTAGCTGGAATGGTGCTGTCTGGTAGTATTGCCATTAAATCCGAAGAAGTAGTTTTAATGGGGTTGAATGTTAAATCGATAAATAATTTATCTACGTTTGTTAATGAACGAATTTGTCCTTTTGTTTCAATTTGAGTAGCTAAAGTGCTAAAATTAAATTTTTGAATGTTTAATTGATTTAAATTACCTTTTGCAATTAAATCGAATGACGCGATCTTATCTTTATTTCTTTGAATAATTTCTACTGTATCTAATGATGGTACTAGTAATAATAAATCTTTTACGGAAACAGAATTTCCTTTCATGGAACAATCAACTTCTAAGGAAGATGTTATATCATTGATAGAATTGTATCGTATTGCAATTTGTTGCCCGATGTGTGAATGATTGGTTGTTAGTGATAGGTCAGTTAAGCGTGCAGTATGTGCATCCATAAAAGCATTTCCTTGTAATGAGCGTACCCCAAAACCACTTTTGTCTTGAACACTCAACGATTCTATATTGGCTTCTATCTTCGGCCCATTATATGAAATATGGTTTACAGAAGCATTTAATTGTGTTAAAGCTAAATGATTCCAATCTATCCCTTTTGAAATGTGTGGTGTTTGCAACATATCCAACTTGAAATTATTTTCTTTCAAATTCAGATTTGCTAATTGGATATCCCACTCTTTATTCAACGTGTCTTTTTTTGCAACACTAGTTGTGTCGCTAGGAGGGATGTTTATTTTAAATGTGCTATTTGATAAGGCGATTCCTTTACTTATTATTTTTTGTTCAAATAAATCTATAAATGTTTCATTCAATTTGAAATCCTGTATACTTAAATCAAGAAACATGTTACTGGTGGCATCTTTATAGTTAAAGGAAGATTTATCAATGATTATTTCTGAGACTTGAATTCCGTTCCATCCTTTAGAGCTTGAAGTGTCTACGGAGGCTAATTTTGTGCTAAGGATATTGCCATGTACATCAGAAATATGAATATCTCCAAGTTTAACAATACTGTTTTGCAGGTCTAGTAAATTTAGTGCCGCACTTACATTGCCAATACGTGCATCAATATTCAATCCGCTTACTGCATCTTGCATATTGAAATGACCTTGAATCAATGATATGCTATTTGCCTTAATTGTCCAAGGGGAAGTGGAAGACGTGTCTACAATTACTTCATTTGATTTTGGTGAGGTAAATGCATCTATTAAAAATTGATAATTAAATGTACTATCTCTATCATTTCGAATGAGTCTAATATTGAAATTATTTAATTCGAACGTTTCAATCGAAATTGTATTTGAAAGTAAGGCAAGCATATTAAGGTCTACCTTTATTTCTTGTATAGATGCTAAGGTGTCTTTATTTGTATCTTCTAAAAAAATGCCTTGAAGTAATATTGATTTTGGAAATTCTAAATCAATGTATTTTAATACTACACGGGTATGTGTTTTTTTGCTAACATACGTAGTAGCTTTTGTAACTAAATAATTTTGTACAGAAGGTACTTTTAAAATTAACCATATGGATGTGAATAAGACTAGAAATAATCCTATTATAATCAAAAGTGTTTTTGATGCAATGCGTAGTGCTTTCCTCCCAAGAGTCATGTATTATCCGAAATGTTGTAATTTTACGGTATATATAAGTTACTACTAATTCGGATATAATACAATTTAAAAATGCACGAATTTGCTGATATTGCTTAGAAATTCGTGTTTCAATATTTAGACATTGAAAATTTTATAGATATATATGAAAGGATGTAACATTTTGTATCGTGTATGCAGTATTTTGAAATGTATACTTTTGTATTCTTATATTAATAATATTGCAATAAAGTATGTTTGCATTAACAATAAAAGTGAACGCCTAATACATATGTATTAGGCGTTCAATATAAATCGCTCTACAACCTCTGCAACGCCATCATTATTGTTTGATGCAACAATAAAATCTGCTTTATCACGCAATTCAGGTGTGACATTTTCTACCCATATACCTAAGCCTGCATATTCTATCATAGATAAATCATTTCCAGCATTTCCAACCGCAATTATTTCTTCTTGTTTAATATCCAAACGTTCTGCCAATCTTTTTAAACTCTCTGCTTTGTCAATTCCATGATGCGTTACTTCTAAAAAAAATGGCTTAGAGGTTGCAATACTTTTGTCGGGCATAGCAGCTTTAAGTAATCCCTCAACCTGTTTTAAATATGCAGGTTCTTCTAATAAAATACATTTTATAGCTGATGTGTGAACGGAAGATTTAAAGTCTGTTACTTTTTTAAACGGCATTCCGGTAATACGTATTTCAGTTTCAATATACGGAGAGGTGCCTTCGCTTATGATATGACCTTCTATATAAGTTATGATATCTACATTGTGGGCAATACTAAAGTCATATAATTGATGGATTTCTTCTTTTGTAAGAGACTGTTCAAATAATATGGTATTGTCTTCCATAGATAAAATTACGGCGCCATTATAGGCAAGTATATAGGATTTGTACGCAGCTAAGTTTAATTCTTCAGCATAGCTCAACATTGCTGGGGTAGGTCTTCCTGATGCTAATACAACATAAACGCCTATTTTTTGCGCCTTAAGTAATGCTTCTTTATTTCTTTTTGATATGGTATGGTCATCTGTCAATAATGTGTCGTCCATGTCGAGCACAAGCATTTTGTATTTCATGGTAAATAATTAGGAATTAGGAATTAGGAGTTATGAATTATGAATTATGAATTATGAATTATGAATTATGAATTATGAATGCAAAATTTGATGATATTTATAATTCATATTGGGATTTATTGAGACGAATCGCAAATAAACAATTGTATGATGTTTTAAATTAATCTGAGCGTATTAAAAAAAGCTATGTTCAATTCATAATTTATAATTAAGAACCTTGCTTTTCAGCAATTACTATTAAATGCCCTGCTAGATTTTTAAACATTGTTTTTGTAAAACGTTGTCTTGGATTAAACGTTTCTAAAATTTTTGCATATGCTTTGCCGATTTTTTTTCCAAATTTGTATCCTGTGCGTACCGTAGCAAACATACGACCTATGCAATGAATTTCTTTAAATCCAATTTCTTTTAATACACGCCTTTCTTTTTGTGCAGTTGTGAAATAAGCGCTGTGATATTCTTTTCCTTTAAAGGAATGTGCAATTTTTTTTAAATGATAAAATACAAAATATCCTTCCGTAGCGAGTGTATTTACATGTGTAATGAATATTTTCCCCTTTGGTTTTAGCGTTCGATACATATCCTTGTATGATTCTATAACAATATTGGTATCAAGATAACGAAGTACTTCTATGCTAATAATTAAATCAAATGTATTTTCCTCAAATGGTAAGTCGTTTGAATAACCTTCTACAAATGTGATGTCAGGGAAGTTTTCACGTGCATAATTTAACATCTTTGTAGAAGGGTCTAATCCCGTAACATCATATCCTAATGATTTGATATAAGAGGAGAAATGACCCGTGCCACAACCTAAGTCCAATACTTTGGATCCTTTGGGTAGTTGTGCTAAAATCGTATCTATTTCTTCAAACATTTGGTACCGACCGTAAATGAACTCATCGGTATATTTACCTTGTTGAAAATTTACATATCGGCCTTGAAAAATACTACTGTCGATATCATGTCGTTCAACAGCACGCTTGATTGTTTCTTTATCGTTGCTCATAACTATTTATAATCGAATAACACTTACCCATTGTTCTAGATTCAAAACCATAAATCTTTAGTAAGGTTTGCTGATGTTCTAAAATTGAACGCAGAAAACCGATGTTTTGTTTAATATCTTTTCCGAAATTATGTGGGTGCCACCATAAATGAAATATTTCTTCATTAATTGCTGCATGCGTCATTGCATTTTTAATCCTTTTTAAACGTAGATATTCAAAGGCACGTAATCTATGTGAATAGGGGCGTAGGAATCTACTTGATGGAATATTATATAAGCCATTTTTATCTCTCAGTCTTGTCCAATCGTAACAATGCATTCCACTAATATTGATATAAGAATCTGCAAGCCTCGCCAAACGTCTAATAATTGTCTCCTTTTTTCTACTTATTGGACGGTACATCCAATTCTTCTCTGTGCCTCTGTATCCTATAAATCCCGCTTCTTTACAGACGTTTAAATAGTCTACATTAAATTGATTGCGTGGAAAAATGATTGTATCTAATTGGATTTCTAATTCGTTCGTTCTTGTTTTGTATGCTTCAATATCTGCTTTAAAATAATCAAGCGTAGCACCTTCTTCTAATGTATAATAATGGGTGAAGGTGTGCGATGCAATTTCATGTTTTTCAGATGCTTGTATTTGTTTCAAGAGTGTAAACCCAAAATGGAATGGGTCTTCAATTTCTGAATTTCCTAATTCTTTTAGATATGTTGGTTCAATGTTGTAAGCTGTATTTGTAAAAGTAGAAGCCTCTTTCGGCATATGTTGTAGCAAGGTTTCTTTATCTTCAAATGTTAATAATCCAACACTTGCAAAAGTTGCATGAATGTTGAATTCTTTAAAAAGATTAAGTAATGCTGGAATAACTTCTCTTACACCTAAGATGCGCTCTTTGTATGTTTCCATAGATTTAGAATCTCGTACCCCCCAATACAATTCAAAATCTAGCGATATTACAAATGCTCCTTTCAATTTAGTCTTTATTGTTTTTAGAATTCAGTTGCGAAACAGAATTGTCAATCCTTTAATGTAAACAGTTTACTTTAATTTGTGTAACGTTATTTTATGTTGATCGATAACTGCTATGTATGTTGTAATTATAAAATAAAACCTCGCCAAAGTGTAGCGAGGTTTTATTTTTATTGAATTGTATAATTTGAAATTATTTCTTTAACGCAATTTTTAAGTTGTCATCGATTGCAGCTAAGAATTCTTCCGTATGTAAATAGTGCTCGCCATGTTTTACTTTGCTTCCATGAATACAAACAGCTAAATCTTTCGTCATTTTACCACTTTCAACTGTTGCTACGCAAACTTTTTCAAGTGTTTGACAGAAGTTTACCAATTCAGCATTGCCATCTTTTTTTCCACGGAATTCAAGACCTCTTGTCCATGCGAAGATAGAAGCAATAGGGTTTGTAGAAGTTGGTTTGCCATTTTGGTGATCTCTGTAGTGACGTGTTACTGTACCGTGTGCAGCTTCAGCTTCCATTGTTGAGCCATCTGGAGTTACTAATACAGATGTCATTAAACCTAAAGAACCGAAACCTTGTGCAACCGTGTCAGATTGTACGTCTCCATCATAGTTTTTACACGCCCAAACAAATTCACCATGCCATTTCAATGCAGATGCAACCATGTCATCAATTAGACGGTGTTCGTAAACAATCTTTGCAGCTTCAAACTTCGATTTGTAATCTGCTTGGAAGATTTCTTCAAAGATATCTTTGAAACGACCATCGTATTTTTTCAAGATGGTGTTTTTAGTAGATAGATATAAAGGCCATTTTTTTGTCAAAGCCATGTTGAAACAAGAGTGCGCAAAACCTCTGATTGACTCATCTGTATTGTACATTCCCATTGCTACACCAGCGCCTTGGAATTTATAAACTTCATGCTCAATAGTTTTTCCGTCTTCACCTTCAAATTTGATGGTTAATTTACCTTTGCCGGGTACTACGAAATCTGTTGCTTTGTATTGATCACCAAAAGCGTGACGACCAACAACGATAGGTGCTGTCCAGTTTGGAACCAAACGAGGAACGTTATTACAAACAATCGGCTCACGGAATACTGTACCATCTAAGATGTTACGAATTGTACCGTTTGGAGACTTCCACATTTGTTTAAGCTTGAATTCAACTACACGTTGTTCATCAGGTGTAATTGTTGCGCACTTAATACCTACATTGTACTTTTTAATTGCTTCAGCAGCATCGATAGTTACTTGATCGTTTGTTGCATCACGGTGCTCCATTCCCAAATCATAATACTTGATATCTAAATCCAAGTATGGAAGGATCAATTTATCTTTAATAAATTTCCAGATAATTCGTGTCATTTCATCGCCATCCAATTCTACAACTGGATTCGCTACTTTAATTTTTCCGCTCATTTTCTCTAATAATATCGTTGAATTAATTAAGTATAATCCTTCAATATTACGTATTAACGCTTGAAAATTCAATGCTTATTCTCACTTTCCTCTTAATACTTGATTATGAGTTGGATATATATAAGTAAGATGTATCGATGAGGGGTAATGCTCGTTATTGTGTCTGAAAATAAAGGTTTTTAGATGTGTTGTGGTATCAATCTTATTCTTGAACTTGCGATGCTAAATAAAGAACTATTATATACTTTTTAATAAATATGCATCAGAAAGAAACACATTTTGTTAAAAACTCAATTGAAGCATCAATCAGATTGATTTTGTTTTTTAGTTTAATTGCATTTTGTCTAATAATTTTAATGCCCTTTTTATCTATTCTATTAGGAGGTATTATATTATCTGTTGCTGCTGCACCCATTTTATTCTTCTTAAGAAGTAGATTTAATATGTCAGATAAATGGGCTGCAATTTTAATTACAACGGTTGCTTTAGTTACGTTTATTTTACCTTCGTATTTATTGATTCATTCTTTAGTAAATGAATTTACAGACTTTCTTGCTAAAGAAAAATCTGTAGAACTTACAAGCTTAATAGAAAATTTGAAAGGTTTACCTGTAGTAAATAATTCCTTATATGATTTCATTAAAAAAATAACAAGTGATTCATCTGTTGTTTTAAAAGAACATGCATCTCAGATTGAAACATTAGGTATTGCAACATTAAGTTTTATTGGCGGTTTGGGTATAGGTTTGATTCATTTCTTAGCATCGGTTGTGATTGCTGGCTTCTTTTTAGCCTATTCAAAAAAATCTGCTGCATTGGCTGATAAATTATTCATTCGTGTTGCAGGGAAAAATGGTGAAGAGTTTTCTCATATCGCTGAACGGACCATTCAAAATGTTACAAAAGGTATTATTGGTGTTGCCTTTATTGAATCCGTTTTAGCGGCATTTGGATTTTTTATGGCAGGTGTTCCACTTGCTGGGGTATGGACAATAGTATGTTTGATGTTGTCTATTATACAGATTGGCATAGTGCCATTGGCTGTTCCTATTGTAATCTATATGTTTTATAATTCAGACCCACTCACAGCAACCTTATTGGCTGTGTGGCTTACGTTAGTGTATTTATTAGAACATTTGCTAAAACCTATTCTATTAGGCAAGGGAGCTCCTGTGCCGATGCCAATTATATTCATTGGGGTACTTGGAGGGTTTGTTGCAGGAGGTTTTATTGGAATGTTTTTAGGTGCTGTTATTTTCTCTATCGCTTATAAATTATTTTTAGTCTGGTTGGAAAATGATATTCAAAAAGTATCTGAGCAAGAAGGTATAGAATGAAAGTGTCAAATTCCAAATCTCAAAAAAATCAAACGGAGTGAAATCATAAGATTCAGCTTGATGGTTAATAACTAAAAAGATCTCTTGCAATAATCTTACAAGGGATCTTTTTAGTTTTTTATTTGGAATTTATGCGTCGATTTTAATATCCAAATATCTCCTCCAACTTCAATTCTTTTACTTCTCCATATTGAGACAGCGTATTGAAATCGATTTTGTCTTTTGAACCAATAATTAGTATCGTTCTTGGTTTGTTGGTTATGTAATTTTCTTCTAACCCTTCAATCTCCTCAAAACGCATAGTAGAAACAGAGTCATAAATAACTTTCCGTATATCTTTAGTATAGCCCATGCGTTTGTTACGTTCGTATTCGTTTAGAACTGCAATCTTTGTCACTCGTTGCGTTGCTATGGTTTCCAAAATTGATGTTTTTGAATTGCTAAATAATAAATCGGACTTAGGCATCGAATCAATCAATTCAATCATTCCATTTAATGCATCTTTAAGTTTGTCTGCTTGCGTGCCAATATAGGAAGTTGAATAATAAGGATCAGAAGGGTAGTAGGGAGTGTCAAATGTAGACTTGACAGAATAGGCTAACGCTCTTGATTCACGCATCTCTTGAAATACAAGACTGCCCATGCCGCCGCCAAAATACTCGTTGTATAATTGTGCTGTAGGAATTAATTTTTCATCAAACAAAATGGATTGTGCCAATATCAATACTTCAGCTTGAACCATATCGTAATCACACCAATAAACAGTGTTTTTGGTGGGCTGTTTAAATGTATAGGTCGTTTGAATGCGCATCATTGGAAGGCCTTTTGATGTGTGAAATTTTCCGATCTGTTTATTTATGATTGTTAAAGCAGCGGGCCCGTAATATACGAGCTCATGAGCGGATGCATATAAGGACCTGAATTCTTGAATTAAATCGGATGAAGTAATTGATTTTAATTGCTCTGCAGGGATTATGTTTGTAAATGGATTTACACCCTCATATTTCGCGTAGCTTGCCATAGCAGAGCGTAAAATGATATCCTTATTTGTTTTATTATCTACTCGTGTTTTTAAAGCCGTGGATTTTATCTGTTCTAAGGCTTCATCGTTTGCTTTAATATTCTTTACAAATGTTTCAAATAAGCTTAATGCGGATACATAATTTTCCTGTAAACCCGATAAAGAAATGATTAATTCATTGCCAGCAATTTTGAACGAATAACTACATCCTAATTTGTAAAACTCTTCTTGTAATTGTTCTGCAGTATATTTATCTGTTCCAAGATAATTAAGATAGGTCAACATGAATGAATATCTAGGCGAAGGCATTTTTCCTAAATCCCACTTATGCTGCTGTATAAATAAACTATTTTCTTTATTTTGCTTATATAAAATAGGCAGATTTTTGATCTTAGATAGTGTTATTTCTTTGTCGAAGTTTACAAATACAGGTTGGATAATAGGTGAAGGAGTTTTGAACACTTCTTTGTAAAATGCTGATTGACTTTCGCGATTTACTGGTACAGATGAAATAATTGGCTTGGGCACTTTTTGAATGCTTGCATCTACACCTTTTCGTTTGAAAACAGTAATGAAGTTGTTTTTAAAATACATACTACAAAAAGCCTGTACGTCTTGTTTGGTCATTGTTTCCAATGTGTTGATTTCATTCAAATAATCCTTCCAGCTAATATTCCAAACAAACGCATCTACAAATGCATCGGCACGTACTTTGTTGCTTTCAAACTGAACCATTTCATTCATTTTATAATCATTTACCACTGCAGGTATTAACCAATCTTTGAAATTTCCAGTTATTAAATTATTCATCTGTTTCAATAATAATTCCTGAACAGCTTCTAAAGATTGCCCTTCAATCGGTTTTCCGCCAAGCATCAATAAACTATAATCTTTGAATGATAAGTTATATGCGTAGGCACCTTGTGCTTTCTGAGCTTGATTAATATTCAAGTCTATCAAACCTGCTTGACCATTGGTTAAAAGCATTTGGATGAGTTTTAATTTGCTTCTAAAAGTAGGATCATTTGGAACCGAAACATCTAAACGGTAGGTGAGAGAAACACTTTCTGCATTGGGACCTAAAACGGTTTCTTGTAATGGAGAAGTTATTGGTTTTTCTGCTACAAATGTTTTTGTTGGAACATCTCTTTTCGGTAGTTTTGAAAAATAGGTTTCCAACATACTTATGGTTAAATCATAATCAATATCACCACTCATGCATATTGCCATGTTGTTCGCAACGTAGTAGGTGTTGAAATATTTTTTAATTTCTGTTATGGATGGGTTCTTTAAATGCTCTACCGTACCTATGGTTGTTTGAGTTCCATAAGGATCTGTTTGAAATAACCCTGAAAATGTTGTTTCAAAAACTTTTCTACTATCGTTATCTAATCCTTTATTCTTTTCTTCATACACAGCTTCTAATTCGGTATGGAATAGTCGAGGCACAACCATACTGAAACGCTCTGCTTCAATCTCTGCCCATTTCTGGATCTGATTTGAAGGAATATCATTTACATATACGGTCTGCTCTACAAAGGTATACGCATTGGTTCCTTGTGCGCCAATCTGACTTAACATTTTATCGTATTCGTTTGCAATGGCATAGCTTGCTGCCACTACAGAAATACTATCTATCTGATGATATAACTTTAAACGCTCTACATTATTTGTTGTCTTACGATATACTTCATACAGATTTTCAATTTTATCTAATTCTGTTTTCTCAGCAGACCAATTTGATGTGCCAATCTTTGATGTTCCTTTAAATAAAATATGTTCTAAGTAATGTGCTAAACCCGTCGCATCAGCGGGATCGTTTCTACTACCCGTACGCACGGCAACATACGTTTGTATCCGAGGTGCATCTTCATAATCAGATAAGTAAACTTTCAATCCGTTTGAAAGCGTGTAAATTCGAGCCTTAAGCGGATCGTTACTTACATATTCATACTGTCTGCCTTTCCGATCGGTTGCAGATTGTGTATCAAACGCGGTTTGCGCTTGAACAGATAATTGGAAGAAAAAACCAACTATAAAACCGGTGATTAAAATGATATTCTTCATTGTCTATGCTGAAATAGTTTTTAGATTTTTATCCAATTGAAAAGAAACCAAAAATAATGATCCTCATTGTAATAAAACTGATTTTTATATGCCCAATTTGTGTTTACTGTCACCGTAAACATGTCCTCTTCAATTGCAGTTATATAAAGTTTAGATTTGTTTTTGACTAAGTCGTAGCTGTATTCTGGTTTGTCTGGATGTTGTTTCGCAATAGACTCGCAATAAGTAGCATAATCTGCTTCATGAACAAGTGTATATTTTGCCAATTTATGCTGTAGGTCTGTGAAATGTTCTTTTGAAGAAAGATGTAGGTCGTACGAAGTGACTGGGTTGTCTGGATTATTATAAATAGACATGGTGGATCCAAATAGGATGGTGTCTGAAACGCTATTGGTATTTACAATTAAATTTTGAATGGCTAATTCAGGTAGTTTTTTTTGAGCGATTGTATAATACGTGATACATTCAATGGCTACTAATACTAGTGCGAAGCCAACTATTAGGAATAATCTTTTCATGATGGAGTGTAGGTGATTTTTAGTAAACGTTCAAATCCAGATTCAAGTATCTATAAATCCTTGTAATAATTAATAGTTTATTTCTAAGCCAAACTTTTTTCTTAATTCAGCAACGACTGGATAGTTTTCCATTAAAAATTTCAATTTGTCGTCATCTGTAAAAAACTTTTTCTCTTTAGTTGCAACATATCCAATTGTTGCATGTATTCGGATTGCATTGTTTTTTAACTGACGTCGTAAAAAGGATAAAAAATCGACTTTGATTCCCTCTAATTGATCCATCTGAACTGCATTTGCAACTACAATATGAATCCCAAAATCTTCCTTCAAATCAATGCTTGTATTTGTTAGTACCATATGCTCATTTAGCATTCCTTTACTTTTTATAGTATCCGCAAATGAATTCCAAGCAGTTGTTAATTGTGCAATGGTAAAGGATTGCTGATTTCCAGAATTGGTATCAAGTATTTCGGTTGAATTTGTTTGTATGACTTCCTCTTTAGGCTGCGTTAAATTTTCTTTAATTTTGCCTAAGGTTGGAATTCGAACTGTACTGGTTGTATTGGCAGGCTTCGCACCTAATGTTAAAGGTTTGGTAGTTGCAGCGGTTGAAAGGGGCGTATCAGCCGCAGCTAATTCGCGTTTTAATCTACTTTTTTTTTTAAGTCTTCCAATAAATCAGTCGCAGAAATCGCTTGATTTACAAAGGCCATTTTCATTAAAGCCAACTCAACATGTAAGCGTTGGTTCTTGCTGCCTTTGTAATACAGGTCGCATTGATTGCCAACATTTAAACACGACATTAAAAAACTGATGCTTACAGCAGAAGATTGTTGCTCGTAACGTTTTTTGATTTCTTCTGAAACTTCTAATAACGCAATTGTTGCTCTGTCCTTACATACCATCAGGTTGCGCAAATGTTCACTCAAACCAATGATAAAATTATGTCCATCAAAGCCTTGACGAAGAATTTCGTCAAACGTTAATAGTGTATTTGCAACATCCTGGCCATTCAGCATGTCGGTAATTTTGAAATAATAATCGTAATCTAAAATGTGCAAATTGTCAATCGCACATTTATAGGTTATGGTATTGTCAGAAGAGAAGGTGACGATCAAATCGAACATAGAAAGTGCATCACGCAATGCGCCGTCTGCTTTCTGGGCAATAAGATGTAAGGCTTCTTTTTCTGCTTTGATATTTTCTTTAACTGCAATCGTAGCTAAATGATCTGCAATATCTTTTATTTGAATACGGTTGAAATCAAAAATTTGACAACGCGATAAAATCGTTGGTATAATTTTGTGTTTTTCAGTTGTTGCTAAAATGAAAATTGCATAGGCAGGTGGTTCTTCAAGTGTCTTTAAGAATGCGTTGAACGCAGCAGTAGACAACATATGGACCTCATCTATAATATAGATCTTATATTTTCCGTATTGCGGAGGATAGCGCACTTGTTCAACTAAGTTACGAATATCGTCTACCGAGTTGTTGGATGCTGCATCTAATTCTTGAATATTGAACGAGGCATTGTTGTTAAAACTTTTACATGATTCACATTCGTCGCAGGCTTCAGTATCCGCTGTAATATTGGTACAGTTGATTGTTTTGGCAAGAATACGTGCATTTGTGGTTTTACCAACCCCTCTAGGACCGCAGAATAAAAATGCTTGCGCTAAGTGATTGTTTTTAATGGCATTTTTCAGCGTAGTGGTAATATGGCTTTGTCCCACAACGCTGTCAAACATTGTAGGTCTATATTTACGTGCTGAAACAATAAAATTATCCATCCTGCAATTTACTAAAAGAATAGGAATGCTGTAAAAAAGTTGTTAACAGGGGATGATTAGAAGGTTGTTAAGTGTTTGATAATGTGCGTTTTGTTTATGGATAACAAAAAAATAACTTTCAAATTCTTCAAATATATTTTATGAGAATATGAAAGTTATTTTGTGTGATTGATTTTGTATTTCCCAATACTGTTTTATTGGATGCAGATTTTTTGAATATCAGTTCCTTTATCTGTAATTATTTTGATTGTGTAAACTCCAGCCGCAAGGGAGTTTATATTGATTTTGCTGCTTTCTTTTGCTTTTAGCACTTCATTTCCAAGCATGTTGTATAGTATAACTTCTTCTATTGCACATTGAGAATCAATATTAATATATTCGGATGTTGGATTTGGATAAATCCTAATATATGTTAATGATGGATTTGTTATACTTGTTGGTTCTGTATCAAGCGGAGCTGCTCCATTATAAAATGTTAGTAAGCCTGTATTGTCGGCATTTCCGCAAACAATATCTAGATCACCATCGTTGTCAATGTCGTTTGCTGAAAACAATAAAATAGCCGTATTTATAACAAGTGTTTCTGAAACAGTGAAATTGCCCGCTCCATCATTTTTCATAATCGTAATTCCTTCTGAAGAATTTAAACTAGAATACATCAAATCTATATCGCCGTCTCCATCAACATCCGCAAGATCAAAATATATATGATAGTAAGGAGCATTAATTTCTTTTAAAGTAAATGTGTTGCCATTGTTGAATCCAACATTAAACCCCCCCGTTATACCTTTAGGTGTTATGAAATCCATTTTATTATCATTATTCAAATCTGCAACTTGCATACCTACAGCATTGTCTAATTTGCAGATTTTATTTTTATATGAAAATATTCCGTGTCCATCGTTTTCAAATGCGTATAGATTGTTCGGATCTGATGAATAAGCAATTATATCCATGTCACCATCGCCGTCTATATCGATTGACGTCACGTCAATTACATCGTCCGTTTCTGTTAATGTAACGACTTGTTCATTAAAAGTTTCGTTGCCCGTGTTGGTATTAATAGATATACCTAATGGATATGCACAGGTGACAAAATCCATGTTTCCATCTCCGTTAAAATCTGTTACAGCGAGGCCAGCCGGCATGTTCGGTAAGGTAAACGTTGTTTGTGACATAAAACTTCCATCACCATTATTCTTGAATATGGAAATACTGTATTCGTTGACGGTCATAAGATCCAGATAGCCATCAGCATCTATATCTATAACCTCTAATCTTCTTGGGTCGCCATTGCAAGGAAGATCTATTTCGTTTTTTAACTTTTGAGCCGTATTTAAATAAATGGAAAGTTGTTCAGTACCGCCCTGTATAATCGCTATATCCAGATTGCCGTCGTTATCAAAATCTCCGGATCTGCTTAATCTTACATTTGAATATCCTAAGTTGTAATATATGTTTGTATTATAAGAAGAACTTTTGAAGAAAAACTTACCATTACTTGGCGAAGGTTTTACAGAAAATTCATATACAAATGGTTTGAGTAAACTTGCATTACTCGTATTTTTTATTTGCGTTGTTATACTCACCGAAACCTTTTCATTTGGAAATAAATTTCGTTGAGTATTGAATGAAATGGATGAAGGGGAGGGTAATGAAAACGTACCTTTATTTGAATTATCCCCAGTGTAACTTCCCGATATACGAAGATTTTGTGCATTAACGGATGGTAACGAAACATCTGTTGTGAAATTTGTTTCGATGGAATTCACGGATGCAATATTGGTACTGTATGCATTAGGTACTAAAGTCGAAATGAAGAAACAATCTTGTCTAATATTTATATCTGAACCATTATTTGTTCCAATAATTCCTAAACTCGTACATACAGTTCTAATTCTATAGCCAACCCCAGCTGTTATGCTTGGAGATATGGTGCAAGTGATTGGAGAACTTGTTCCCGTTCCAATAACAATAGGTGTGTGTGCAAACGAGCCTGTTTCATTACTTAGTTCAACAGAATAAGTATTTTCATCAACTATTCCATAAGGTATGAATGAAATATTAAATGCTACTTCACCACAAATACTTAAATTATCTATTGGCTGTATTTCTATAAATGGTTTTGTATTAATTAAAATAATTAAATCGGAATTCGTGGTTAGTGCAATATCTAGATCACCATCGGAATCAATATCGATTGGTTGTGCATTTTGAACGTACACACCAACAGGAATTGATTCAGATAATGTAAATTGGCCTGTTCCATTATTTTTATACGTAATTAGGTTTTTTGAACTTGGAATGATTATATCAATATCACTATCGCCATCGATATCTGCAGTTTCTATTGCATTAAAATAATTATCTGTTGGAATGATTGTCAAAGGAAATGTTCCACTTGTATTCAATCCAATGTAAAGGAGTTTTGGATTGGTCGATGATTGGAAAATAAAATCCAACTTTCCATCGTTGTTAAAATCCACTACACTCAGATTGTTGGGCCATTCAGTAAGGCTTATTTTATTGTTATCGGTAGTGAATTTACCTTGTCCGTCATTTGTAAATGTGATTATGTAATTCAAGCCAGCAGATGTACGAGCATTAGCCAAAAGATCGAAGTCACCATCCTGATCCATATCAGCTGGTATTATTGTGCCTACAAATAAATTTTCTTCGCTTGGATATATATTCATATCAACAGTCTTTAATACGTATTTTTCAGTGAAAACACCTTGCCCATTGTTTATACCTACAGATATATAATATGAATTTGTTGTAACAAAATCCATATTGCCATCACCGTTAAAATCTGCATTGCATATGTTAACTGCAGATTCACCAACTACTGCTATATTATTGGATAGCGTAAAATTTGCTTGTCCATCATTTATATATATAGATACACCTTTAGTGCTGTATAGAGACGTGGTTATAAGGTCTAAGTCTCCATCAGCATCTATATCGAAAATGCTGATGTCACTAGTGTTGGTTAGAGTAGATAATTGAATAGAAGTTGTTTGTCCGTTTAAAAGAATTGATATTTTATTGGCGGTTTGATCAACTATAAGTAAATCTATTTTTTCATCATTATTAAAATCACCTGATTTAAGTAGGTTGCAATGTCCAGGAGATTTATTTGTAAACGTATTTTCTTTTATAATAAAATTACCTGATGTAACAGTTGGACGAATATTGAATTCATATACATAAGGTAAAATGAGTGAAACACCTTTCGTGTTTTGGATCTCATGTGTTAAAGATACTGAAACTCTTTCTCCAGCAGAGAAGGGAGAAGGTGTTTCATATTGAATTGTTGCAGGGCTTGATAATGACAAGCCTTGCTGACTTGATTTAAAGCCTGATTGATTTCCGAAAACACGAACGGTGTTTGAGTTAATTGAAGATGCCAACAAGTTTGTATTAAAAACAGCTTGTATTGCAGGGCTGACAATAACATTATTGCTGTTTGGTAAGGGGCTTACAGTTTGTATCGCAGGGCAGTCCGTTGTAATGGAAAGATTGATTCCATTGTCTGCACTTATAAGATTCATGCTGTCACATACAATCCGAATTCTATAGCTAATTCCTAATTCAGTTGTAGCTGGAATGCTGCAAACAATAGGAGAAGTTTTTCCTGTTCCTATAACCTGAAATGTACTGAATCCGCCTGTGGTGTCACTCAATTGTGCGCTGAATGTTGTTCCAGTAGGTACACCACGAACGTTAAAAGGTATTTCAATTTTGCTGGTGGTACAGAATGTTTGTTCTGATACCGTAAGCGTTTTAATAGAAAGTTCATTAATGAGAGAACCGATTTTTAAATCGAGATGATTAATACCTATAATATCAATATCGCCATCGTTATCTACATCTGCAGGAAAAGTATTGTTTGTGTTAATTATTATTGTTTGCTGTATAAAATCTGATGCACCATTGTTTAAGAATATTTTCGTGTCAAGTCCATCTAGAATTAATAAGTCAGATTTATCGTCACCGTTAAAGTCAGCTAAAGTATATGCATATGCTTCAAAACCCCAATTGGTAGGTTTGGAGGCGCTAAATGTATGGTTGGCATCATTGAATATAATCTCGGAAGACCCTAGAATGTCAATAAATTTATCATTGTTAATATCACACAATAAATTGCCAAATGTCCAATTTCCTGAGGCGATAATTGATTTTGAAAATGTTCTTCCGTTATTATAATTATACAAAATGAATAGATGATTAGTGGTTCCACAAACAATATCAATGTCTCCATCATTGTCCATATCATCTATTGAAACTGACCATGTTTGTTCATGTAAATATTCGGAGTATTGATAGGTTAGATTTCCATTTCCATCGTTTAATAAGAAGTCCAATTTTTCATAACTTCCGTTATATAAAGAAATAATGTCTAGATACCCATCCGCATTGATATCACAGATTTTGATCAAACTACTTCCTGCAGTAATACTTTGTCTTTTAGTGAAATTAGCATTTCCATCATTCTGGAATAACTGAATATTACCACCGCCATCTATAATAGATATATCAAGGTCTCCATCTCTGTCAAAGTCCGCCAGTTCACATAATCCCTCATTTGAAACATATATTGAATTAGACTTAACAAAAGTTCCATCGCCTGAATTTAATAAAAAGCTAACAGAGTCCGTAATAACATCTGTTATTACGGCATCTATGTCGTGATCATTATCTAAATCACCAATTGAAATAATCATCTTACTTAAACCTTCTATACTTTCATAGTGTGTGAATAATGCAGGAGCATTCTGTGACTTAGTTGTATAGTTAGAAAGAAAAGGCTGCTTTAAGCGAGCTCCATTTGTAGATTTAATGGAAGTATCTACTATCACAGAGACCTTTTCCCCAGAAAAAAAATCTGAACTTGGCAAAAAACTTACTGTATTTCCAGATTTTGTAAAAGAACCTTTATTCGCTGAATGACTTCCGCTCAAAGATCCATAAATACTGAATTTAGTTGTTGTAGGTATGTCACCACTGAAAGTTGTAGTGATATTTTCAGTAACTGAAATGTTTTGATTGTTTGTTGTTGGACTGATATTAGTAAGTAAGAAGCAATCTTTTATGATTGTTATATCATATCCATTGTCTTTGCTTTCCAAGTATGGATTTGTACTTACAATTCGCATTCTGTATTTATTGCCAGCTTCTAATGATGCTGGTATTTGTGCGGAAATTAAATTCGATAATGTTTTTTGTGAAAGCCCTAAATTAGTTGGAGTAGTAAAGGTTCCATTTTTATCTGACAACTGCAGTTGAAACAAATTGTCTGTTTGGAAAATACCACTTGAACTTCCTATGATATTTATGGTTGAAGAAACACATAGTGATTCTTCAACGAAAACCAAATTAGCAATTAAAGGTTTTGTTCCATCATTTAGAAGCATTGAAATTGTATTTGTAACCATATTGACAAAGCCAATATCCATGTCTTTATCATTGTCAAAATCTGCAGCTATGAAACTTCTACTGTATGGGGAACTGCCATTTTGATCTGCTGGAATTATATATTCACTGTAACGGGTAAGATTGCCATTGCCTGGATTCTTCCAGATAACTATCGTGTCAGATGCTCCTGCTACAAATGTAGCCTGATTGTATAGCATTAGATCTAGATGTCCATCTCCATCAAAATCTGCAACTGGATATTCATGTGTACCACTTTGAATGTATTTTCCAATAGAGTCAAATACCATGAAATTTCCGCCCCCTAAATTTTTCATAACACCAAACTTTTTTTGAAAGGCAATGACTGGATCAACAAATCCATTTCCATCAAAATCGCCAATGGCAATAATTTCAGGGTATTCATTAGGTATTTGAATAGTAGGAATTACTATGGTGGTAAATTCACCCTGTCCGTTGTTTTGTATAAAATTAATATCCCCGTTTGAAGTTAAAAAGTCAAGGTCGCCATCATTGTCGAAATCCGCTGCTTTGTAGCTGTTAGCAATTGTATTTATGAATGTGTCTCCAATGTTGAAATTTCCTTCCCCATCATTCCATTGTATTAAAATACCTGAAGGTGAAGTATAGATACTACTTTTGAGTGCAATATCTAAATCTGTATCTCCATCAAAATCTCCCGTGATAACATTGTCTCCAGTAATAAATACTGGAAACCTTTTTAATGTGTAGTCATTAAATTGATTATTGTAAAAAATACTTACATATTTATTATTAGTGTTTGATTCTGAAATGCAAATATCATCAAAGCCATCACCATTATAATCAGCACTATTTATATCAGCGATATCTCCATTGCCAGATAAACTTTTTACAAATGAAAATTCAGCATTTCCTTTGTTTAAAAAGAGTGCTAAACCACTTATTGAAATCATATCTATAAGCCCATCATTGTTTATGTCAGTAGTTAGTATTCTATAGCCCCTTAATTCTGGATTTTCTATACCTTTTATAAACGTGGCTGGAGCAATTGCTGTGGTTGCTGTAAATTCAGATACATATCCACTCTGCATGGTTGTTCCGGTCAAATCACTTGCAGATGAATCAATCATGATAGAAATTTTTTCTCCAGGCAAGTAATATTGATTTGATGTAAATGTAATCGTACTATCAATTTTTGTATAGGTCCCTTTTAATTTACCCGAATAAGATCCATACACTGCAAAGATAGAATCCGTTGCAGTTGCATCTGACATTGTCTTACTAAATGTAACAGCAATCTGTGCAGATTCGGAAATATTTAATGAATTTGAAGTTGGAGATGTGGTAAGTACTATTGGGTAATCAACAAAAGGTTTAACAGACAACGTAATAATATTCGATATAATCGATTCAGGCTTCGTACATAAGGCATTACTTATTAACGTAGCTAAAATAATATCACCATCTTTAAGTGCAGTACTTGAAAATATATTTGAATTGTTTCCAACTACTATATTATTTACTTTCCATTTGTAGATAGGATTAGAGCCTGCAGTTGTTGCAAAAGCAGTAAATGTTACAATGTTGCCTGCAATAATCGGATTCTGTGATGCGGTGATTGAAATTGTCGGAACAACTAAAGGGTTTATTGAAATGGCTACGGGATTCGAATACAAACTTTTACAACCTGCTGCAGTTGTAACTCCGACAGAATAATTGCCTTCAGTTTTTGCATAGATAAATTCACTTGTGGGTTTGTTTGACCACAGATAAGAAGCATAACCCGTTGGTGCAGATAATTTCATACTGTCTCCGGTGCAGATACTATTCCCTGAAGAAGTAACGACAGGTGTTACAACATTAATAGGCGCCATTACAATTGCAGTGTCTGATACTAAAAAAGAAGGGCATTCAGTTTTTTGAGCATACACTGTAAAGATATTGTTGCCTGCTTGGATATTTCCTGCTGATATAGGAATTGTAATAGAATTGCCTGTGCCAATAAATTTTGTGAGAATATTTGAGCCAAGCTGTACGCTATAATTAATGCCAATTTCTGAAGTAGCCATTGAAATAGAGCTTTCTTTTCCATAGCAGGTAGCTATGCCACTAACAGACATTGTTAATATTGGATTGCTGCTGCAGCCGGAAAGATTTTGATCAATTATTGCACATCTGTTTGAAGCCAAAGAAAAATCTAAATCACCACCAGATACTAGAAATTTACCATTTCCTAATTTTACAATACTATATCCTTGAGTACCGATCCAACTATATGTATTACTACTCCATGAATTTGTTACAGGGTCGTATACTTCTATGACTTTCGTGTTAATTGGATTGAAAAAATCACCAAGTCCATATGTTAATACTTTCCCGTTATCCATTAACACTGCTTTACTTACTGCACGGTTATGAGTCATTGGTGGTACAGCCGTAAATGTTTGTGTTGTGGCATTGAAAATCTCTGCAGTTGTTTGGTCATCCGTAGATGTTGATCCGGTAATAAGTACGTTTCCATTGTTTAAAAGAACAGTACTGTGAAATGTTCTTTCACCAATAAGTTTTGAAGAAAGAAGTGTCCAAGTTTCTGTAGCTGGATCATAAATTTGTCCATCATGTTCATACGTAGAAAGTACTCTGCCGTCAGCAAGTAATACAAGATTTGCTCTATCAGCAGTAATTTTAGAAGGGGAACTTGTTAGTGTCCATTTATTAGTTGAAGGGTCATAAAGCTCGTAGGTGTTTTCACTCCCTAAGCCACCACCTACAAGGACTTTTCCGTTTTTTAATACAACAGCATTATGCATAATGCGTTCGCTATGCATACTTCCTGTGTACGACCAGGTGCCCGTTTGTACATTGTATATTTCACAGGTTGCCGTTATTGGATCTACTGCAGCAGATTGTCCACCACCGATAGCCATTATATTTCCATTAGGCAATACTACGGAAGCAAAACGTGTTCTAGAAACGTTCATGGAGCCTGTATTTGTAAAGATGCCAGTATTTACATCATACAGCTGAGCCGAAGAATGTACAGTTACGCCTGGAGTTAAACGACAGTCATCGCCACCAAAAACCAATACTTTTCCGTTGTACAGTAGTTGTGATTCATGAAACCATCTTGGCACACTTAAAGAACCTGTTTGAGTAATTGTTTGAGAAAATAATTGAAAAGTAATTAGTAAAAAAAAAGATATGGTGTAGAGGATGTTTTTCATATTAATTTCAAAAGAAAAGTACTATCGAATTATAGTATAAATATAATTCTATTAAAGGTAATTAGAATATTTTACAGTACTTTAATTTATATTTTAATATTTATATATTTGATTATTAGTTAGTTATTGTTATTTTTGGGATGGTATTAATATGTGGTTTATATTTGGCGGGTCGGAGAGGTTCTAAACGTAATAGGTATTTAATTTATTCATTGGGTGTTAAATTATGAAACGATTATACGTTACACGTTAAACTAATTTAAAACTTCTACTAAAAAATCGTACATTTGTAGCCCACAAAAGATGTTTGGGGTCGACAGGAATTGACAGGTTGAGTGATTACGAGTGTAAGCATGCAGGCTCATGGGATGAGAGCCTTAAAAGATAGTTCTAAAACATAATTGGCGAAGATTCTTACGCCATGGCTGCTTAATTACGAACTCAGTTTGTAATATAAAGCGTTGAGTGGAGCTATTTAGAATAGCACCCGGCCACATCTCACACGGCTTTTGTTTTGCGGGCTGTGAACTGAGATGTCGAACTGCAAGACTAGTGTATCATACGTTACGGGTGATGTGCGAACTAAAGTAACTAAGGTTATAGTTGGGTGTCGGTGACCTGCTACAACTCGAAAATGAACATTCGACTAAGCATGTAGAAGATTCGATAGTGGCCTTCTCTGGACGAGAGTTCGAATCTCTCCGACTCCACTAATTAAAGCCTAACTAATTTATTAATAATTAGTTAGGTTTTTTTATTTAGTGGTTGTAACAGCCTTTGCAACGAAACCTTGAATAGTATATTTGCCATATACGTTAAAAGTAATTTACATTCGATCTAGGATAGTGAAAAACTTACCCATTTCTACTATTTATTTCTGCCGTAATACCTCTAATTATTTGATCCATTTCTTTCGCAGATTTTGAAATATACTCAATATAAAGTTCTTTATTACTTGTCGTAGTATCCGTGTAGTATAATTGTAATAGTCCTAATATACGGCTAAGCGGGCCTCTTAAATCATGCGAGTTTTTAAAGGACAAATTATCTATGAAGGATTTTATTTCAGCAATATTTTTATTCTTCCAATCTAGATCAGTTAAAAGTGTATTATTTTCACTAACAATTTTTTCATTAATTGTTCTCAGTAATGTATTTTGATTTTGTAACTGAGTGGTTAAATCTTCTAAGGAATAAGTTTGTTTTTTTCGGTAGATGCAATAATACACGATGCTTGTATACATAGCAATCGTTTGTGCAAAAAGGATATCAATCTCATTCCATTTAACAGTACCTGTTTGGTCTTCAAAGCATAGTATTCCTTTAAATTGACCGTCAATGAAAAATGGAATATCCATCATTGCTTTGATGTTATTTGGAATTAAATAATCGCTTGCAAATTCTTTGGTGATTTCATTTGTTTCAGCTTCGTAAGACAGGAGTAGCTCTTTCTTTAAAAGATGCTTAAAATAGGTTGGGTATTTTTCTGCTAATAAATTTCCTTCTTTTGTATATGCTTTCTTTGTGCTATCATAACATACAATGCATTCGATACCTTTAATAGTTTCATTGTATTCCCATATGCTTATTCTCGATGCATCAATATTTTCAATTACAAATGTTGTTATTTCTTTAAATGCTTCTGAAATGATTTCACTATATACATTTTTGTTTTTTGACAAGGTAAGAATGTTTTGTGTGAATGTTTTTAATTGTTGAACTTGATTAATCAACTTGGTTTCAATGTCTACTTTGTTATTTTTAATAAGTAACATAAGATACACTAACGATATAAAGTGAAATAGTTGAAATATTTTAAAATGAAGGTAGTTGTCTAATATGATGGAATAGTTAAGTGTAGGTACACTATTCATAATGATTATTTTATCATAAAAAAGTATGCTGGTAAAGAATACTATAATGCATAACCACATAGATTTTTTCTCATTCGGTAGGTTGAATGAGTTAATAACAAACAAAGAAGCACCAATGAGCGCATAACCATACGTTAAGAGTGTGCTGCTTTTTTCTACCACTGAATAAACTGGAGCTGCAATTATAAGTATAGGAGTTAGTATACCCCAAAGCATCTTTGAAATATATAATTGATTTTTATAGATAAATAATAAACAAATACTTGACAATACAGTGAAAGATGCACCTAAAAATATACTAGTAGATTGATTAGATAGTACACTATTAAACCAGATCAATAATCCTGTTGCTATTAAAAAATAGCCTGAATAGATGTAAGCCTTTTTGTTCTCTGTTAGGATGATATCCATGAATAAAATTTTATAAAAAATCTGTTTGTTTTAAAATCTATTTGTAAAATTGTAAAAATAATTATAGCTAATTTATTATTCCTTAATGTTTATTTTCTCTTGATAATAAATACGTTAAGATACATTTTTTGTTTCGATTTTATCTTGAAATGATAATTTCTAGTAAGGAAGGTAAATCTATATGATTTTTTCTTTTGATAGATTTAATTTGTTGGAATTGTGTGAAATAATAATTGTGTGAAATAATATTTAATCCAGTGGGGAAAATATGTGTTTATTTCCTTAAAATATTAATTCAAGATAAAAACACCCTCATACTATTATAGGTTAAAGGTGTTATTTTCGTATCGTTTTTGTAATTTTTACATTGTTTATTATAAGATTGCCATATTTTTTCATTTATTAAAAAAGATGATATATATTATAAAATCAGATTAATTTGTATTTTTTAAGAAGCTGTATTTTCTTAAACACAGCTAATACTTAAATTGTATATAAATTGATTTGTAGATTATAATATAAACTAAATACTATAACTATGATTATTCAAATTGAAAACTTACCTGCCAATATGGTCGGGTTTAGAGCAATTAATGAAGTTACAGAAGAGGATTATAATAGAGTAGTGATACCTGTGGTAAAGGGCTTGATATCTAAAACAGATACATTAAATTATTTGCTTATTTTAGATACTTCTGTTTCAAACTTTGTTCCTAACCGATTGAATAGTTGGACCAGTTTGGTGGCATAAACTGGAACAA
>ERZ724508.505-NODE-505-length-27782-cov-5.861507_pt1 | contig 27782 bp, 42 predicted proteins | sample MGYA00376041_ERZ724508 | MGnify/ENA primary metagenome ERZ724508 (study PRJEB28724, sample SAMN07190887) | wastewater metagenome | isolation source: effluent of sewage treatment plant in Hong Hong | place: USA: Christiansburg, Virginia | collected 2016-03-01 ...
ACTCTGACACTTTCACCTTCGACGAGATCTTCGTGCAAAAGAACTTCTTGGCCTACGCTGATGTGATTAATAACGTATGCGAGGATGCTCGAGAAGAATACAAAATCTAAAGCTCACTGACAAAAATCAAGACTACTTGGGAGGGGTTGAAGCTGGTTATGGAGGACTACAAGAATACCAAGAAGATTGTGGGAACGGATGCCTTCTTTACTACTCTGGAATAGAATATGGGAGTGCTCTCCAATCTCAAGACGGGCATGCACTTCGATAGCTTCAAGGATGAAATCGAGCTCTGGTAGCAGAAATTACAGCAGATCAGCGAAACTCTCGACCAGTTCATTCAAGTACAGCGACAGTGGATCTACCTCGATGCTATCTTCGCATCGCAGCAGGACCAAGATAAGCAACTTATCGGTGATTTTAACAAGTTTCAGGTGCTCAGTGCAAGGTTGGCGACTCATATGAAACGAATAGCGACGGATCCGAAACTGCTGGTGTGTATCCTGTTCCCTGACTTCTTCCAAGACCTCCAAGATATCTCTCGTAAGCTCGACGAAAGTCAAAAGATATTATTCAACTTACTGGAGAGGAAGCGAAGGGACTTCCCTCGATTCTATTTCCTTGCCAACGACGATCTGTTCGAGCTTTTGGGTAATAGCAAGGACCCACAGCGAGTCAACAAACACATCAAGAAATGTTTCGAGGGTCTCGCCAAATTAAACATTCATGAGACAGTAGTTCCAGTGAAACGTAACGTCGATGTGCACATTCATGATGTCATCGAGCTGATCTCACCCGAATAAGAAATTGTGAAGCTGTGCCAGAAGGTGACCTGTGAAAACGGTGTTGAGAACTGGATCAAGAACGTCGAGAAGACGATGAAAGAGACTCTGAAGAAACTGCTGGCAACTACCTTCACAAATTACAGTCGGAAGAAGGACTCCAAGGTGGTGAGCGAGTGGATATAGAATCACTTGGGGCAGCTGCTCATTACTGCCAGCCAAATCATATGGACCACTGATTGCGAAAGCGTGCTGAAAGCCGTGGCTAACTCTGATAAACCCGATAAATCCAAGCTGTGGAAAGGACTTCGAGACTAGAAAGCATTCTTCCTCGTTGAACTTACAAAACTTGTGCGAAAGGCCTCAAAGAACCTCGTTAGTCGGCTAAAACTCATTGCTCTCATCACCATTGAAGTGCACGCAAGGGATATCACCGAACAGCTCTCCAAGACTTGCTTTTCAGTTAATTCTTTCGAATGGCGTAAACAGTTGCGCTTCACTGGAGAGCTTGGTGGTGACATGATGGCTTGCTTTGTAGAACAGACCAACACACGATTCCCTTACGGCTACGAATATCAGGGCAACAATGGAAGGCTGGTAGTAACTGCGCTTACCGATCGATGCTACATGACATTGACAACAGCTATGCACTTAAAGAAAGGTGGAGCCCCACAAGGCCCTGCAGGTACCGGAAAGACTGAGACTGTCAAGGATCTTGGTAAAGGTATGGCCAAGTTTGTGCTCGTCTTTAATTGTTCTGAAGGTCTCGATTATAAATCCATCGCAAGGATGTTTTCTGGGCTGATGCAGACTGGTGGTTGGGGATGCTTCGACGAGTTCAACCGTATTGAATTGGAGGTACTGAGTGTGGTGGCCCAACAGATGCTCTGCATTCTTAATGCCCTGAAACAGATGGAAATCGAGAAGGCCTCTGATAAGAGCTAAACTCAATTCAGTTTCTACTTCGACGACCAGCAGATCCCAGGAAACGACCAATGTGCGATTTTCATCACTATGAATCCCGGCTACGCGGGTCGTTCAGAACTCCCAGATAACTTGAAGTCGTTATTCCGACCTATTTCTATGATGATTCCAGAGAGTAGCATCATCTGCGAAATCATGCTCAGCTCAGAGGGGTTCAAGTATGGCAAAATGCTTTCTACGAAAATGGTGGTGCTCTACTCGCTGATGTCACAACAACTCTCCAAGCAGGATCATTACGACTTTGGGTTGAGAGCCATTAAATCTGTACTGACATGCGCTGGTGCCATCCGAAGAGAAACACCCATTGAAGTGGGGTTGGATAAGGTAGATAAGAAGGACAAAGAGGCCATTCGTGAACTCGAACAGCAAGAGTAGGCTCAAGAAACTCTGATTCTAATGCGAGCCATCCGGGATATGAACCTACCCAAGTTCGTCCAGGAAGACACCCATTTGTTCAACTCCCTCTTCCAGGATCTCTTCCCAAGCATCGAACTGCAGTAAACCGAGAACAAGATATTCGTGGATGCCATTCGACAGGAACTGCAGGCAGCTGGCCTCATCGTGAAACCAGAACAAGTACGCAAAATCATCCAACTCTACGACAGCAAGAACACCCGCCACGGAAATATGTTGGTAGGATGCTCGATGTCAGGTAAATCCACCTGCTGGAAGATTCTCAGAAACACACTGAACAATTTGCATAAGAAGTACAAGAACGACTACCCGGCTGTCAAGTGTGAAGTGCTGAACCCGAAGACTGTGGACCTTAAGGAGCTGTTTGGGTGTGTAGATGCTAATTTGGAGTGGAGTGAAGGAGTGTTATCCTCCATGATGGCAAGGCTTTGCAAGGAAGAGTCTACTGACCAACGTTGGATGATCCTCGACGGTCCTGTCGACACTCTTTGGATTGAGTCCATGAATACCGTGCTGGACGATAATAAGGTGCTGACACTTCTCAATGGTGATCGTATCTCACTTCCTTCGCAGGTAGGTTTGGTATTCGAAGTGGAGGATCTGGCAGTAGCCTCACCAGCAACGGTCAGTCGCGCAGGCATGGTCTACTTGAACCTGAACGATGTGGGATGGCGACCAATAATCTAGGCTTGGATTCTGAAGATCAAGGATGAGCAGGTACGAGAGTTCTTGACGGATACTATTGAAAAGTGGATTCCCAAGCTATTTGCGAAGAAGAAATCAATGAAGGAGTACCTGAAGGAACTAGTTCCAACCATCGAGCCTCACGTTGTGCAATCATTTACCAGACTTATGGACGTATTTGCAACCTCCGAGGCTAAGTTCATCGGCTTCAGCATCGTAAACAAGGCCGAAACCTATTGGAATTTGTTGGAGAAGTGGCTGACGTTCTGCATAATTTGGTCATTTGGTGCCACTCTCGACGAAACTGGCCATAAACACTTCGATTCGATCATACGAGACATCGAGAGCATGTTCCCCAGCAACCTAACTGTCTTCGACTACTACATCAATAACGATAAGAACGAGTGGGCTGGTTGGGAGGATAAGATCTCTGCGACTATCTGGAAACCACCAGCAAATGCACCCTTCCATAAGATGCTCGTACCAACCATCGATTCTGCACGAAACAGGTTTGTTCTGATGAACTGTTTACAGCATCGTGTGCACACTCTAAGTGTGGGAGTTACAGGTACGGGTAAAACTGTACTCATCAACGAAATTCTCTCAGAGCTGGATGAAACAATATGGAAGAGTACCAATCTTATCTTCAGTAGCCAGACAAGTTCACAGAAAACACAGGAAACAATCGAAGGAAAGCTTGTTCGCCGTGCCAAAACCAAGATGGTGCCCGATGGCAAGCGAATGGTTATCTATGTCGACGATCTTAACATGCCCAAGAAAGATGTGTTCGGTTCCCAGCCTCCCCTTGAGTTGATTCGCCAGTGGATGGACTACGAGGGCTGGTTCGATCGTCAGCAGAAATAGATCTTTAAGAAGATTGAAGACATCCAGTTCATCTCATCCATGGGGCCACCTGGAGGAGGTCGTGCAGAAATTTCTCGACGTATTCTTACCAAATTCAATCTCATTAACTTCACGTTCCCAACTGACAACCAAGTTCGGAGGATTTTCCAGACCATCCTGTCTTACAAGTTCCAGGCACAAGAATTCGAGGATGAAATTAAACCACTAGCTGAGAGTCTGTCAGTGGCGACTATCAACCTCTACCAGTCAGTTTCAGAGACATTCCTACCAACTCCTGCCAAGTCCCACTACGTATTCAACATGCGTGACATCAGCAAGGTGATCCAGGGTATCTACGTCTTCGACAAGTTTTACTGTGATTCCAAGGTTACGATGTTCAGGCTGTGGGTCCATGAGTGTCTCCGTGTATTCCATGACCGGCTCGTTTCGGTCGAAGATCGTGTAAAGCTGAAGAAGTTGATCAACGAGCAGCTTGAACTGACCCTCCAAACTAGCATGAAGGAATGCACTGATGACAACGAAACTGACACCATCTTTGTTGACTTTTTCGATGAAACTCAGCCTCGACAAATTTACATCGAAGTTCCCTACAAACAGAGAGACGAATTACGTAAGGTCGTTGAGGACAAGCTTGCAGAGCATAACTCAGCTTCCAGTGGAGGTGCCATGAACATCGTTATCTTCGAAGAGGCACTCTCTTACGTCTGCAAAATACACCGAATCATCAAGTTCAGCAGGGGTCACGGAATGCTAGTTGGCGAGGGAGGTGCTGGTCGGCATAGCCTCACAAAGCTAGCCTGCTTCATTGCAAAGTACAACTCGCATCAGATCTCAACAAACAAGAACTATAGACTTCGGGAGTTCCGTGAAAATGTTAAGGAGTGGTCTCAAAACGTGGCATTAAAGGACACACCGGCTGTACTAATCTTCTCGGATAACCAAATCACGGAAGAGGCATTTGTAGAGGATATCAACACTATTCTAACAATCGGCGAGATTCCCAACCTCTTCAACAAAGAGGATTACGGAGCTATCAAATAGGGTATCCGGAAGATCATGCTGCGAACGAACCGGGACCTGAAAGATTCAATGCTGAAGGATGAAATGCTGTTGGAAGAATTCTTCACGCGTGTTCAGAACAACTTCCATATAATGTTCCTGATGTCGAAGACGGGAGATAACCTGCGTAACTACTGCCGTATGTACCCCGGTCTGGTGAATAACACTACCATGATTTGGTTCATGCCGTGGCCCAACGAGGCGCTAGTGGAGGTTGCCAACAAGTCATTGATGAAGCTGCCTTTCGATGAGGATACTCGCAAGTCAGTAGCGGCATTCTTTGGTAATGCTCATACAAAGGTCCTGAATCTGGCAGAAAAGATGCTTCGAAACCTGAAGAGACTCTACTATGTCACACCAACCAACTATATATAGTTGGTCAAGGGTTACGTAGAACTTCTGAAGGAAAAGCAGGATGAGATCGGTGGCGACATGAACAAGCTCGCGAATGGGCTGTTTAAGCTTGATGAGGCACAGTCCAACTCGAATTAACTGCAGAAGAATTTGGCTGTGTTGCAAAGCTAACTCGGTCGCAAGAGCGATAATTGCAAAGACCTGCTCATTCAGATCGATCGATAAAGCTTGGATTCTCAGACTAAGAAGGAGTAGTTAGCTGCTAATGAGGCCATGGTGGGCAAGGAAAAGGCTGAAATTGAAATTTTGAAGAGCGATGCCGAAGCTGATTTGAAGCGTGCTGAACCAGCCTTGGCAGCAGCTGAATTGGGTCTTGCAAACCTCACTAAAGATAAGCTATCAGTGGTCAAGTCGTATCCAACACCTCCGGCAGGTGTAGACGTGGTGCTCAACGCAGTCATGTTGTTAATCAGTCGTGAACCTAACTGGGCAACAGCCAAGAAAGAGCTGGCTGACACTTCCTTCCTATCAAAACTTCAGCAGATTGATAAGGGTCGTATCCCAGTGCCGGTACTCCGTAGAATTGAGAAGCTCACACAGGATCCCAAGATGTCGATCGAGAAGATAGACACAATTTCGTAGGCAGCCGGTGGACTGTGGCGTTGGGTGCTTGCCGTGGAAGGTTATGCTAAGGCATTCAAAGACATCGAGCCAAAGAAGATCAAGTGCAACAACTTGCAGGAAAAGCTAAAGAAATCAGAGGAGCAACTGAACCAGCTGCGAGAGAACTTCGAAAAGATTAAGCAAGTCATCAACAACCTCAACGAAAACCTTGCTCGCGCAAAGTCAGACATGGATGGTTACACCAAGCAGACACAACAACTGCAGATTAAACTCGAAAGAGCAGAAAAGCTGATTAATGGGCTAGCTTCCACGAAGGAAGGATGGCAAGATCGGAAGAAAAAGTATGAGGAGAAGTACGGCAATCTCATTGGAGATGCCCTCATGAGTGCTGCCTTCCTCTCCTATGCGGGGCCTTTCCCATCTGAGTACCGAGAAATATTTGTCAAGGACGAGCTTATTGGTTTCATCAAGCAAGTTAAAATTCCTTTCTCGAAGGATTTCACCTTCCCAGAGTTCTTGGTCAAGCCTGTGGAATTCATTAAGTGGCAACTTAAGGGGTTACCTGACGATCAGTTCTCCCGCGAAAACGGAGTTCTGGTGAGGAAAGGAAGGATGTTCCCATTGCTTATCGACCCACAACAGCAGGGTAATAAGTGGCTGAAGGAAATGGAAAGAGAACAGAACAAGGACAAGCTCATCATTATCGATCCTCAGACCGATCAGTATATGAACCTGATCGTTAACTCTGCTAATACCGGAAAGGTGGTGATCCTTCAGAACCTCGAGGAAGATGTGGATGTGGCTTTGGAGTCAATGCTCAATAAAGCAATAAAAAAACCTGAGGGAGGTTATCGCCTGTTCACAGCTGAGAAAGAACTTAAGTGCATGGACACCTTCCGACTGTACATGACCAGCAAACTTCCAAATCCCCGTTTTAAGGCTGAAGTAACCACGAAAGTGACGCTCGTTAACTTCACAGTGAAGGAAAAAGGTCTTGAGGAGCAACTGAACAGCGTAGTCATTAGAAAGATGGAGGGCCAGCTCGAAAACAACAAGAACGAACTCATCAAAAACAAGAGTGAAAATGAGTAGCTGATGAAGAAACTCGATGACGATATTTTGCGTATCCTAGCAACCACCAAGGGTAACCTCATCGATGACGCCGATATCATCGGTCACCTGCAGCAATCCAAGGAAACTGAGGAGAAAGTACGCCACCAAATTGAATCATCAGCCACGCAAATGAAGAAGATCATTGCCGCTCGTGAAAACTATCGTAAGCTTGCTAAGACTGCTTCCAAGCTATTCTTCATCATCAACGATTTTGCGCTCATCGAAAGTATGTATCAGTTTGCTCTCGACACATACATATCACTCTTCGAAAAGGTTATCGACGACTACCTCAACAAGCCGGGACTTAACGATTCACTGCCCGACAAGCTGGATGCCATCGCTGAGCGACACAAAACTGCTGCCTACAGGTATGCCTGTCGAGGTCTCTTTGAGAAAGATAAGCTATTGCTGGGGCTAATGATGACTGTCAAGTTAAAAGAGATGGATGAGGATGAGTACAATTTCTTCCTACGAGGTAGCGATCTTATTGTTGATCGCAAGGGTCAGGTACTCAACCAAAACGACTGGATTGAACAGTCCAGCTGGAACTCGATATGCGACTTGTAAAAGCTTCCAAATTTCACCGGCATCATCGGCGCCTTCACTCATAACGCTCGTGAATGGAAACGTTGGTACATGAGTGCACAACCTGAAAAGGAACCATTACCGGGAGAATGGAGCGAGAAGTGTGATGGGCTGCGCAAAATGATTATCACAAAGATCATCAGAAGGGATCGAGTGCTGCCAGCTGCAATCAATTTTATAGTGGAGAAGAATGGAACTGACACCTTCGTTAATCCTCCTGGATTCTCGCTGGATAGTGCCTATGCAGATTCGACTAACAAGACGCCAATTATATTTATCTTGTCACCGGGAGTGGATCCTCATACCCAGTTGGAAGCCTTCGCGAAGGGCAAGGCAGAGTTCATTCCGGTCTCACTTGGACAGGGCCAGGCTAAAAAGGCTAAGGAAAAGATCACTGAAGGAGCTAAGAACGGTACATGGCTATACCTTGCCAACTGCCATCTTTCTCTGAATTTCCTCAAAGAGCTCGAAAAGATATTGGAGACACTGGACATGGGTAATGTATCACCAGGCTTCCGGCTGTGGTTATCGACAAACCCTCACCCAAAATTCCCAATTTCCATTCTCCAGAAGTGCATAAAGATCACCACAGAACCTCCAAAAGGCATCAAAGCCAACATGCTTCGACTCTACTCTAACATGCCAAAGGACATCTGCCCTCAGGAACTGATTAACAAGGTCTATTACAAACGCAGTCTGTTCGCGTTGTGTTGGTTCCATGCTCTAATCATCGAACGAAAGAGGTTCAAAACTCTGGGTTGGAACATCATCTACGACTTCAATGATTCAGATTTCTAAACTGCCGATAAGATCCTCCAGCTCTACGTCGATCAGGTGCAAGAGGTCAAGACAGCTGGTTCATCGATCACTGGTGAATTGCCACAAGTCATCAAAACACCCCCATGGGATGCTGTCCGCTACTTGATCTCCTAAGTGACCTATGGTGGTAGAGTCACTGATGAGTGGGATCGTCGATTACTAAACGTCTACGCCAGCGAGTTCTTTAACCAAAAGGTCGTTACTGAAGAAAAACATCGTCTTGGAGATCCAAACATCAACGAATACATCATTCCAGAGGAGCTGAGCGCTAAAGACAAGAACCTAGAAAAGGAAGGCGACGCCAAGTACTACTATAAACGTGTCAATGACGAGTTCCCATCTGTCTAACGGCCTGAAGCCTTCGGGCAACATATCAATGCTGAAATTTCAAGTCAAATTGCAGATACGAATGCCCTGCTGGAAAGCATTCTCACGCTCGAGTCGAAACAGTTAAAGGGTGGGGATGAATCAGTTGAGAACAAAGTCAAATAAATCATTAAGGATCTGCTCGAAAGAATCGACGTTGAATTCGACCTTGAAGAGGTCTACGAAAAGGTTAAGCCGGAGGATCAGAACCCTCTGAAAATCGTGCTAGTGCAGGAAATATCACGCTACAATAAACTTCTATCGACAGTGCGCAAGAGTTTGATTGACCTCGACAAGGGCATCAGCGGTCTTGTGTTGATATCGGAAGACCTTGAGCTCATAATGAAGTCCCTCTTCGAAAACAAGGTGCCGCTGCAATGGAAATTCGCCTACTACTCCCTCAAGCCACTGAACTCATGGGTCCTGGATCTCAATAAACGAATCGAACAATTGCGTAATTGGGTACAGAAAGGCCAGCCGGACGTGTTCTGGATCAGTGGTTTCTCTTTCCCAACAGGCTTCACCACAGCCCTGCAACAGCAGGCATCAAGGAAGTTCAGTGTACCAATCGATCAGTTTACCTGGGAATTCACGTTTGAAAAGATGGACACTTCGATCACTTCGCCAGCCAAGGAAGGCGCCTACATCGAAGGGTTGTTCCTGGAGGGAGCTCGGTGGGATGGCGACCGTAACTGTATTGCAGAAGCTGAGCCGATGAAGCTGTACTACAGAATGCCAATAGTTCAGTTCAAGCCAGTTTATTACGAAGGAAAGCAGAAGACCAAGAAAGGCCAGAACTTCTACGTGTGCCCTACATACATGTACCCAGTTCGGACGGGAGTGAGAGAGAAACCATCATTCATGTTCACCGTGCAGCTGCCCTACAAGCCGAACCCAAACAATACCGGCCAGAACGAACAGGACTTCTGGATCAAGCGAGGCACAGCCCTGCTGATGTCGCTGGTCAGCGATGAAGTATGATCACCAAAGCCAATGAATCGATAACCCTATAATTATCGGATGTTAGAGCAACAAGTGTTTGCACTGCAAATAGCCATGATCACAAGAGGTTACCAACTTCTGTAGGTTGCGATGCGACTCAACAACACGTTACCAGCCGATGACCGTCAGGTTATTATCCGGACTATGCTACGTAATATCCCGTGTGCCCTCCCCGACCGAGTATGCTGTAATAGGTGTTCAAGATAGAAGGATCATCAGATCTTTGACTTGGTGAAGCTAATCTGCAGCTTTCGTCCCATAATATCGTGGTTATGGAAGGTGGCGACTGCCTGCACGCTGTCCTCAAGTCGGCTGAACTTCAGCAGCGCCATATTCTTCTCTTTGCTCTGCACTAGTACCTGCACCTTGCTCACATGACCACACTAACTGAACAGATTCGTGAGTTTGGCTTCCGTGCAGAATTCTCGCTTCATGTTGCTGACGTGCAGACAGTTGGTTGGCGGGTTTATCGAGATGGATTTCTTGCAGCCGAACCGGAAGAACTACTCGTCGTAGATTACACTTTCCATATATTCTCGTGGCCTCTCCAGAAGTTCCTAACGGCCTGCATAGCTGAGCCGTAGCAATGTCCCGAAAAGGGGGATGTTTGTGAGATAGTCCTTCGCGATGGCTGCGAATTCGATGCTGCTGAACTCCACATACACTGCTTTACTCTTCCGTACTATTCGTTAGATATTGCCAAAGTTGCTGAAGAGGTTGTAGACTTCCCGGATGGCTAGCTTTCCTTCGTAGGGGAAGCACAGACACTCACTGCGGTAGGCTGGATACAGCAATGGGTTTGAGAAGGCTGGGGAGTTCTCGTTTCCGTAACAGCGTGGAACCACCGCTTCAACCGGTTCGCTGTAGTCATCATCCAGGATATTTCCGATGATGTCGGACTTAATGCATTCATCGAAGAAGTCCTCGCTATTGATGAGACTCATCGCATTAACCAAGTCACCTTCGTTGGTGGTCTTAGCTCGTTTAAGTTCGTCACAGGGTGGATGTCGAAGCAGCCCGCCATCGAAGTAGGGTAGCTTCCCAACACTGCTTTCGGAGTGGCAGCTGGAGTAGTCCTTACCCTTGCTATACTGGTTGCGTAGATCCACTTCCTTGAGGTTACTGAAGTAGATGTGCATCTTGCAGAAGCTCTCGAACATCTTCTTGCCGTCAAGGTTTTCCTTGATGCGAACGGCCTCAGCTGTACTGATAAGCTCGACGAAGCACTTGGTGACTTCACCGCGTTCGAAGATGAGCACCTTCTGAACTTGCCCATGCTCCTTAAACGTGCTGTAGATCATGTCGTTGCTGAGTTCGAATACCACAGTATCGTATACGCACACCAGCAGCACGTTTGATGGTTGTTATTTACTCATTTGAATAAATATATTATAACACCTTTGCAGCAGCATCGCACCTATCGTGGTTCCCTGGATTCTTTCGAAAGAGGCTGCTTCACTGACATAAATCCTTTCAGTAACCAGCTTCTAATTACACTTTTTAACCGTCGCGGAGGCTACTGGCCATTGTGCTGGGAGGAGGTGTGGCCGTGCTCACTGTCTTCGGTAGCTTTGGCTGCAGTGGATCCGTTAGATATTGGAAATATAACTGCAAACATCATGGGAGTTATGCTAACTAGAGGAGGTTTGGCCACTCCAAACTGTCCAATCGAAGGCCCGCTATTCGCTTTGTGGTGAGGTATCTCAGGTAGGCCAGTCGGGCGCCTTAGGGTAATTCCGGGAATAGCCATTCCAAACATTCGCTTGGATTCTCTGTTCGAAGAAGTGTCTCTCCCATACTCTTCATTATGTTACGTAGTGAGCCTTGCTGAGCGAGCTTCAGAAGTAGTCGGTTCTGCATGAACTACTTCTGGATAGTATAGTCACTCGGACGATCAAACTCCAGCCCAATTATCTTCTTGATTTGGTTGCTGCATGCGGGGCCCAACCCTTTTATGAGAAGCAGCCCAATTTGTACCGAAGGATTTACCGGTTTTGCAGATGGCGGGGGCTGTCGCTTCGAAGCCATATTAAGAACGTCAAAGAGTTCATCCGCCATTTGAGTACTACTGTTCGTACTCATCTCTTCCTCAGGCAGATCCTCCGATGGCTTGATAGCTCGTGCCTTCTAAATTAGCAAACTTGCCAGGCTGGACAGATGTGCGTCTCCCACTGATATTGTGAGTACTAACTTAGAATTAGTTTGGTACGGAAGCGACAGGCGGATGTCACTACACTCTCTCCGACTTTGAAGACATGCTCAATCAGCGCCTTCTGGATCGAGTAGATTCGGTGTAGATCGGCTTTGATGACAACTTGCCCTTCAAATCCTCCTTCAAGACTTTAAGACAATAGTTCATCGACATGGTTAGCTTGTAGCTTTCGGTAGAAAAATGCTAATCGAAGTTGATCGCGTTCGTACGTATCGCCTCGATTTGCGAAGTAGTCGATGAATTTCGTGTAAGTCTATTCAGCAATTAAGTTTTGGTTGTCCTTTTCTATCGCCTCGATTCTGAATCACTAAGTCTGTACATTGAGGTGTGCTCGGAGGCGTAACCTAATTCAGTGAGCACTTCGGTGAAGACAGCCACCGTCGACTGCAAGCATAAGTTATTGAGGAAGGTTGGAAGTTGTGTAATGCTCGATTGCTTGGCGAGTTTGTACATCAGGCAAAGCATCGGAGCAGAGCAAAGGTTCAGTGCTAGTTTGCTGTAATCGACTGTATTGTTTGCTGATGGTTCCAGTCCGAATATGTAGCTCACCGTGAAGACTTCTTCGAATATCTTTCGAAACAATTCTTCGGTTTCCTTGCTGAAGTTTATCAGGGTGGCAAAGCTATACAGAGTTTCTGGAGACTCCACGAGATTGGATATGGTACTCAGGAGTAGCTGGCTGATTGCAGTGTCAAGTCTCATCACGGTCAAGTTCATGCAGGTCAGGTCCATCTGAGTGTCTCGGAGCATCGCATAACGGGCAGCGATCCTTTCGCCCAGTTGCCCAAGCAGTTCCTGGTTGGCAAACAGACTGTTTGTGTACACCTGCAAGGCCTACCTTTGCTGCCGGAATTCATTGAGACAGAAAACCAGTATGGTTGTTGCGAGTAACTCGTTGCTGGTCTTGATAAAGAAAAGACCTAACTTAGTAACAATTCGCGACATCTGTGAACGGTACTTGAGGAGCAACAACCCAGTGACCTTCGAGATGCTCTTTAGTGAGGTACCACGCTGTCCGGAATCCAAACAACTGCGTAAACGTGCTACATGGTACGCTACCACTATATTCAGTACCTAAGCATTCTCGTACTTCTATGACGCCTTACGCATGGTTCCTTGCAACTTCCCCACAGTCTCATCCGAAAAGTTGGTTTCCTGTTCTGTAGTTAGTACTGTCTAACCTCACCAAAAGTTGTTACCTCGAGCATCACAAGGTACCGTAGTTCCAGCTATTCATTCCGATCGATACGCAGAGCCTCATAGAGTTCATGGTAGTAGTCGTCCTGAACTAACTGCCGTCGATTCTTTGTGTCCATCGGCAGATACAACAGTTGGTAGAAAACGCGGTAGATGTTATCAGTCGATTTGGTGCCGACTTGATGTGGGTCTTCCGAGATAGCTCCCAACACCACCATGAAGTACGATAGAGCAGTTTCGAAGCTGATGCGACTGGATTTGATAGATTTCTCGAGTAGAGAAGTCATGGTGTCTGGAATCTCTTTTCGATACAATTCCTTGATCTCGCTCATTGTGCGGATGAGCTGTTTCCCTGCTTTAAGGCGATCCAATGTTGATTTGCGATCGTCTCGGACGATGGCGAAGGTCTGGGTGAAGGCTGATGCACTGAGCAACTATTCCTTCATACTTGCCAATATTATATTCGTATGAAGCGATGGGCTGGACCAGCACTCTTGTCCGGCGACTCATCATTACAAGCGGTGACACCGAGACTCGAACTTTCGTACCCACTGACACCTTGGGAATCGGAGGAAGTAGACCCACCCGCCAAGCAGAACCCATTGACATCTCGGAAGGAGGAATCTCCATCACCGCAACCAGTTGCTGAACTGAAACAGATAAGAAGAAGAAGGCTCCGACGTAATAACACAAAAGCCGAAGAAAAATATGTAGCAATCCCAGCAGTCATAATAGGTGAGGAATCTCCGAACAACGCCTCGAATGTCGAAGTGTTTGCGCGTCACTATCGAAGCATTAGCATTGAAGACCAGAATAAAAGCCGCAGCAAGAAAAAGCTTAGGCTACCAAGCCTATCTAAAATCCAAGCACTTCCCGTCAAGCTGACCCTCAACGGTAGGAAGATGAAGCACGAAGACCATCCAAGCTACTCCCCGGGTGAAGTACACTCCCCACAGGCCTACGACTACCAAAGACTTGAGATGCGAGAGATTACGCCAATCAACTTGGTGGAGGAAATACGTAGAAGGCATAAGGTTAAGAGCAATCGCTGGTTAGGTGAGCGGAGGGAATTCGTTCTCAGCCAACTCTACCGTCAAATCCGCTCTACAATCCGCCTTACTTGAGGGTGATTCACACTTTATCAAATGAGACTAAAAAGAACAAAACTGTGAATTTTCAGTGTGCCTTTCCATGGAACTTTTCTCTCAGTTTTTTGTCGTCTCTTTGAGCTACCTCCAACCTCTCCTTTTATACTTGAGCTCTCGCGAAGTCCTTTTTGCGTCGATATGCGAGATCCTATCGATAGCCGCTGTTGGAGCAAAGAGGGTATGGCTACTGCTCCATGAAGCAGGGTTGGTCCCTTTGCATGTTATAGTAATCGATACCGTCGACCTTGACTGATTAAGTCCACCGACCGTTGACAGTGGCAAGGGTCTGTACAATTTACTTCTTGGATGGCCCCTAACGCTTTTTATTGGCTCGAAATTTGGTGATGAAGGCTGGTGAGGTCTTCACGATATTACCTTCCACATAGTCATTGGGATGTGTTTGTTTTCCGAAAGATAGCAGACCTTTCTTGTATGGGTTAAATGTCAGCTACAGGAAGTGCCCTTCGTCATCGTAGAAATGAGCTGAATTACTCAAGTTGCTTACTTTTTCCACTGAAAGAGAAAGTACGATCGCCATAGGAGACCCCTCCCATGTCACCACACATTGTCTGGAAGTAGGCTGAATTCTTTGGGTACTTCTCGAAACGGATTTTATATTCACCGTGGTTGGTTCCCGTGGCGGAATTCACACTAATGTCAATGGTCGGTTCGAAGGAACCTGAAACCCTGTAACCTCGGCCTAACATCAACAGCGAACTTATTGGTGGATGGTGGCTGATCTGCTAGCAGTAGACTGGGCAGCCGTTTACCCAGCCCTGGAAGGTCTCTCCTAGGATTGGGTTGAATGGCTTCTCCATATCAATGAAGAGATTTCCGTAGGCTATAGCGAACCCAATGAGGAGCTTGAGACGTTCCACAGGATTCCCCTCGACTGCAGCCTTCTCAAGGTACAAAGGTGCAAACCCAAAGCTTCTCGCGAACAGTTCGAGGTAGGATCTAAATAACTCTTTTGTTACAGCTCGCCAAAGACAGTGACCGGCAGGGATACACTAAGAATACTTTTCCCAGTCAACAGGTTCTTTGCGAATTTTTTAAGAATGTAGCTCATCACGCCATGCTGCTCCTTGAGAATCTCAGCGTTGATGCAGCGCAGTTCACCCGTTGGATTCACCTACCAAACGTTCTTCAGGAAGTAGTCCTTCCAACCTTCCTTTTTTATTAGTTTATAGTCGGACTTTACCGGTGCCAGTTTATGCTTCACCTTCAGGTAGTCGTTTGGCAGCTTCACCAGACCGTCCTGATCGAACTTCACTGAAATCTATTTAAACACATGCACCTGCTCTGGCTTGGAGATTTCGAAGTCTTCCTAACCGGAGCTATGACCGTCGTTGAAGGTTGCTGGTGGAGCCTTCAAATGAGCTTTGCTCGTGGTTCTGCGAACCAGTTCACTTGGAGGTGGAGGAGCCTCTCTTCGAGCAGATTGTTGAAGTTGGACGGAAGACGGAGAGGTTTTTGATATTTGTTGGTTTGGAACCTGCTGCCTTGATTGGTAATTTGGTGTTGGAGGTGCAACGCGAGAATTAACTGCCTGTTGCACTTGTGGAATAGTCTGCATCATGTGCTGTTGCACAGTAACAAGGGGGTTTATTTGTTGGCCAGGCATCGCCATTCTGTTGAATTCAGGTGAAGGTGGAGGTTGATTATGAATTATGCTTGGCGTCAGCATATTAACCACAGGTGGTCCCATCTGTCTGGGAGGGGGCATGGGTCGGCTATCATGAGGTGAATGATTTGCGGAACCAAGCTGACTTGATGATTCAACGTAACCGTTGTGCTCGGGAATAATTGCCAACTAGACCGATGGCAAAGGTGCCAATGGCGCCGTCATGGTATCGTTATTTCTGTTCGTATTCTAAACCTTCATTGAGCTTGTCTTTTGGGTGAGCTTGTTACTCGATGAAGCGGCTTCATCCTGCGGGCGAACTGGCTTCCCATTGATGTATTTGTAACCCTCCTGCCACTGTTCTTGTGGGGGTGGTTGCAACTGATTTGGTTTGACTTGGCTTGGCATTGTAGCTTTTGAACCATTCTGTTCGTAGAGGAGCTTCGATCGGTTGTAGGAATTGACGATCTCATTGTGGAGGAACTGCTGCGAGTTGGGGTCCAGTGTCGCTGGAAGCACACGGCTTTGCTCTTTATACGTTGATTTTTTCTGAAAGCTAATTTCAGCGGTGCGATCAAGCCAGTCGGCTTCGGGGAAGGCAGTCATGTATAGCTCTTCGTTTCCGTCGAAGGACATGGCCTATTCATATTGTTCACGGTTCGGGGTGTTTATGGTATTGTCCACGCGGGCATTGAGTCCCCAGTTTAGATCGAAGTAGTCACGAATTTTGGTCTGAATTTTCCCGTTCCTAGATAGGTAGTTCGTGAGTTTGGCCATGCTTTCGAGATACCGTATCATCGACTCAGCAGACTTATTCCCTCCGAGAGTTCCCCCGAATTTCATGTGCAGCATGTAGGTGATCTTGGTGGCAGATCCCCCAACATCCTGAAAAGCCCATAGCGCCAGTTTAATTTCACCGCGTGTGATGTAATCGAAAGGTGGAAAGTTCGAATGCTCCACCGACTTATCGACAATGTAGATAACACCGTTCTTCTGAAACAGGTGCCGAATGTACAGAAAGTCTCTTTATCGGTAGTGGCTATCGAATGCCTTGTGTTTCTGGTATGCTATCACTGTGTTCTCGGAGTATATTCGAAGTTTGATGTTTCCCAGGTCTACCTGATCGTTCCACAGGTGGTAGTTACCTGGGTCGATCAGAGCTGCAAGCACCTTTTCACGGGGATGGGGCACATCCATCAGAAGCTTCAGGCTTCTGTGGTTCGAATCCAAAGAGTACACCGAAGCTGCACCCCCGCCCCTCACCAACTGGTAGTGTTGCATTTCGTATATGTCTTCCAGCCGGTAGTCGGGCACAATGCAGTGAAAGATATCGAAATCGCGCTTCTGTCGGATATCCTCGAGCTCCTCCTCTGGAACTGCATACTCCTTCTCATAGTTGGGTATCTCGTTGATTCCTTCCACAATGTTATTTTGAGTTTCTATCCGGTCCATCACGTCATCGTCAGATTAAGGATCGATCAGCTCGTTCACAATAGTGCGATTCAATTTGGAGCTGTTTAATCGTGACAAGTTATTTGAGTTGTAGCTAAGTTGTGAGGTTAGGTTGGGGTTGGGGTGGTTAATCTGAGCACCTTGCACGTTATGCACTGGGACGTACCTTGCGGCATTGTTTTAGGAATGTTGGTAGGGAATTTGGACGGTAGGCTTCATGTTCTGCACTGTTCGCTGTTGGGTATTAGGATACTGCTCAAGCTGCAAAGGAGCCTGTTGACTCTGACCATTTTGATAGCTGCCGTTAGGTAGAGCAGTTGTTCCTGATAGATATCGACCCTGAGAAGTGGAATTTGGAAGAACTTGCCATCCAGGTTGTGGGGCCTGTTGAACTGTATAGTCACCAGGCTGTGCTTGTGGGTTGAAGGATGGAGGACGGTTTGAACCAGAAACCGGCTGTCCCTGCATGGTTTATTGATAATGTAAAAATGACAGAACAAGAAAACAGTCTGTTTTCAGGAAGTCAGGATAGTGCGTAAGTAGTCGATGGCCTTTTCAAAGAATTCCATGATACCGCCACGCCTCCAAAGTTCCTCGAGTTCCTCTTCCCGATCCGGAAGGGGTTCGGGTCTAGGATTGAGAAATTCATCGATCTCGTTCTCTTTCAGCCCAAGAATCTTTGCGGCTTCCCAGCCTTTTGTACTTTTCGTTGCGGAACCGAGTCCGTTTGCTTCTTCTTAGCTCAGATTGACCTTCCGTTTACTTTTACTTTTACGAGTTTTAACCACAGCCCCCATCTTACCCTCCTTCTCTAATCGGATTATTCTGAGAAGGTGCGTTGCTACCTGCTCAAGTGCCTCCTCGTATTGACCGCACTCCTTCTTCATCTCAAGTAGTTTGTGTTCCATCACTGTCGAGATGGATTTAGTGTGGCTAGAATTACTCTTCAGTTTCTTCTCGATATCACCAAGTTCCTTCTCGTACTTTGCTTTGACGGTCTGCAGGTAGTGTCCCTTTCGCTCAAGTGACTTTTCTAACCGATCATTTTCTCTGCGTAGACGGTCCCTTTAACCTAACACCTGCTCAAAATCAGTCTTCTTGGCTTCCCAGCGAGACTTGTATTGCTGCATGAGTTCTTCCTTCCGAACGCAGTCGCTTTTGGCCTTTCTAGCAAGATCAGCTTACTCTTCCAACTTGGTCAGCTTGTCCTGCTGTTTGATCAGCGTTTCCTCCAGCTGCTTCTTCTGAATTTTGAGTGATTCGATAATGCCTTCCTTCCTCTCGACACCCTCTACTAGATCCTTGATCTTCTTCTCATAGTTCGCAACCTTGAGTGCAAATATTTCTTTGAACTATTTCTGCTCTTTGACGAACTCACTGCTCACAATATCGCGTTCCTTGTAGGTTTGGAGTTCGTTGATGCACTTCTTGATTTCCTCGACATAAAACTTTTCCAGCTTGGCACTATCGCTCTGCATGGTTGTCAACTGTGAACACTTATCGTTGAGCTGCTCCCTTGCCTCGTTCAGCTTCTCACCCACTATGGTATTCTCCAACCGAAGCTACTCCAACTGTTTCTTAGCGAGGGAGAGTTACACCTAAAAATAGGTTAGCTGACCCTCCAATCGTATCTTTTCGATGTTTATGGCTTCGTTTGGAGGAGCTGTTTGCGGGATCTGAACAAGATTCTTACTTGACTTCGCACCGGTGGTCTTTAGCCTGTTGTCTTTTAGCGTTCTCAACTAGTCTTCCAACTGTTGCACACGTTCCTTGAGTTTGACAATCTTGCTGTCCTTCTAGCTGCTTTTCCTCACCGAGTCCATACAGCTTTCCAATCGCCGTACCGCCTCATCAGTGGATCCCTGCCTGCTCTGCTCAATTAGCTCCATGAGTATCTTATCCTTCATGGACTTGAATGTGAGTTCATAGGACAGAATAGCCTAACGATACTGTTACTGGTTTCTTGTGGCCTCCTCGTGGTATTCGTACATCTGCTTCTCATAGCGTTCGTTCTAGCTTCGAAGTGCACTACACTTCATGGTCAGCTCAGCTTATCTTTGCTGCTGGCTATCCAATGTCTTTTGGTGATCAGCTTCCAAACTGACCACGTCCTTCTCCAAATTCTTTATCCTTGTCTGCTGGAGGCTTATGTCAGTATTGAGTGTCATAACTTGCTGACTCACCTTCTACTTTTCGGTGGTGACCTGCATCAGCTCCACCAACTGTCTTTCCTGCTGCTCTTCAAGTGCATGCTGCTTTATGGTGAGCTGTGCTATCTCAGTTTCCAGTGCCTTCCGTTCTTTCTTCGACGCCTTGTACTTATCGTCCAGCCGGCTCAGAGTATTCTCGTAGTGCTCAAGCTGTTGGTTCTGCTCCATGAGCTCTGATTCGAGTCGTTCACGCTCTTCCGATATTTATTTGAGGTTTTGCTCCAACTTCGATACCTCCTTGCTGATCTCCTGGTATTCCTCTTCCTTACTGCCCAGACGAAGCTGTAGATCCTTATTATGTGCTCCCAGTTGATGGTATTCTTGGTCCTTCCTGTCCAGCAGCAACTTCATCGAATCCATCACCTTCTCATTGTCCTTTACCACCAACAACACTTGGGAATGTTTCTGGAGAATCTCATGGTACTACTTTTCCACGGTCTGAAGCTACCGAATTTGGTCATTGACGGCCTACTCATCTGAGGCTCGGCTTGACAGCTGTCTCTCCAGCTCGGCTATCTGCCTTTTATTGTCAGCCTCTCTCCGTTAGAATGCCAGTCTAGACTTATGATTCTCATCGATTTCCTTGAATATCCTTGCTTACAGATTTTTATTCTCTTGCACCAACAGTTCCTTCTCCTCATCGTACTTACGCAGCAGCTCGATGATGTCTTCTTGGTGGAGATCCCTCGTGCCTTTTTTGGCAGCCAGCATAATAAATTCAAATATTAACTAAGGTATTCGCTACACAATCACTCCTGCAGTTCGTGGCTGCTGACGGGATGGGCCACCCCATCATTGGGAATCACGAATGTTCCTGAACTGTTGGTGATAGTCGTTGTGGTGGTGTTCACCAGCTGTGTCTTTATGCAGTTCGTGCCGTTCCACTTGCTCTCACCTGGGCATGAGAGGCATTTACCATTGTGCAGGAAGTAGCCCTAGTTGCAGTTAAGGATTTATTTTCTATCGGTGGTGGTCTCCTTACTGTCAGTCACGTTGGTTGAGGTATTGATAACATTAGAGGCAGCAGAGTTCGTGGCATCAGTAAGTTGGTTGACTTGGTTGGATACAGCATTGGTGACATTGGTGGCAGCATTATCCAATGAATTGCTGGCACTCGTGCGGGAAGAAGCCATCAAACCAGCAATAATTGCTCCAAAGGTCAAAAGGCCTAGTAGCAAGGCAACCCACCAGGGGCATCCACAAATGCTCGGGCAGTTGGTTGAACACTTCTCAAAGCAAGAGACCTTCCGAACCGAAGTTCCAGTAGCTGTGGTCCTTACCTTACCATCGACATCATTGTCCCAATATTCAGCTGGTTGTTGGGTTTGTACTGCTCCAGAGTCGAATCCTGGTGTCTGCGTATCCACAGCTTCAATAAGCCTTCTCCCCATGGGGCTACCATTGATGGAACCCGTAGCAGTGGCGACGGCTGGGATGCTTCCGAGAGTGGAAACCGGTCCAACGTATGTAACAGTGGTTCCAGCAGCTCCCGGAGGAGCACCGAGTTGAGGAGTGATGAAGCTGTGACTTCTGACGGTTCCCTGCCTGGTACCGAAGTACTTGTTGTTGATATCGGAGATGTGTGTGTTGCGTTCGCCAATCATTTAATAAATCTTATTTACGTATCCATGGTACGATGGTTATCTATACAAGCGTCGACTTCCAGCACCCGAGCAAGGCGAAGCTGTAATAATTATGAGAAATAAACTTCTTCATGCACACCAAAGATAAGAATTGGTGAAGGCTAACCAAGGTCGCCTGCCGCTGGCATTTCCATCATGCAGGGCCAACCGTTCTACCACGCTCATCAAGTCTCTAACGAGAATGCTCAAACAGTTGTCTCTTTGTGCTCACAGCCAGAACCCCGAATCGCTCAAGGCGGCTTTCGTCATTATGGAGGTTCTGTTCAAAATTGGCAAATCTGCTCGAAAATCTTTGTTAGTTGAGGACCTGCTGGAAATACTCAGCCAGATGGCAATGCTATAAAGCGATGAGCAGCATAGATGGGTCAAAATTCGAGCAGTTTACCTCACAGTCCTGCAAGAAGCAAACCTGAAGACGCAGGTGCTGCAGGATGTCGCACTGATGTGTGCAATGCTCTCACCGGAGAACGAGCTAAAGAGTTTTGTGACAAGTAAGTACTTTACAGGGGATATTCGATCAGTGATGCTCAGCTTTACAGCCAACCAGTCGTTTGTAGGAGAAACTGCAAAGCTGCCATTGCCGGCACTCAACTATCTCGAAAAGAACAGTTTGATTGCAAATTCCAATCGTGACCAAAAAAGTGATAATCACGAGGACCTTCAGAATACTATGGCGAGTCTGACAATCGGAGATTCTTAGTTGACGCGGCTTCCAATCGGCCCGGTTGTCAGCATGTTCAGCACCTACTACCTGTCCAAGCGATCTTCACTTGCAGATAGCACCACAATAACGAACGAACTGCTGACGGTTATCTCCAAGCATCTCATGCAGAATGATGATATTCGGCTTTGGAGGTTGCTGCCGAAATTGAACCCGAACCAGGAGCTTCTGATGGAACTTGTGCAAACCTACCAAGACTACTTCCTTCAGGCTTATATTGACAGCAACCTCGAACAGGGTTGCGACCTGGAGCTAATGTGCAACCACATCAACGAGATGCTGGAGATTATCCGTGACAGGCTGGGCTACCAAGACTGCTAGCGATTAGAAAGTACCTTCAACGAGCTCCAGGGGCTTTGGCTGAACAGCCCCGAAGAAGAACCAAATCCGTTTGATTGAGGATGTGCTAGCTCTACTGATAACCCCTTCTTGTGCTCCTCAACTACACCAAGTTTGAAATAATTCATAAATTATGTCCGACTTGTATTCGGTGATACTTCCCACCTACAACGAGCGAGACAACCTGCCCATCATCATCTACCTGCTGTTCGAGGAGGCTGAAAAGCAGTAAGCTGCCATGTTAGCCTAGCCACTACAATCTGGAGGTTGTGATTGTCGAGGATAGCAGTCCCGACGGAACTTATGAGGTTGCCCTATAACTTCAGAAGTTGTTTCCTCGCATTGTAAAGCTAAGAAGCCATTGCAGAGCATACTCAAACGAGCGGGCAAGTTAGGCTTGGGCACTGCCTATCAAGATGGTATCAAGTTGTGTCAGGGAAACTTTGTGATACTTATGGATGCCGACCTCTCCCACCATGTAAGATAGTAGTAGAACTCAGCCAAAATACATCATTGACTTCATAAAGTACCTGCCATTCAAATCAGCAAACAACGCGCCACCAATGCAGATATTGTGTCGGGCACTCGATATATTCAGGGAGCGGGAGTCTTTGGGTGGAATACTTACAGGAAGCTCACCAGCAGAGTCGCAAATTTTATTGCTTCCACGGCACTGGGAACAAACTATAGCGACCTAACAGGCAGCTTTCGGCTCTACAAGAAGTAAATGATAGCTAATTCAGGGAGGTGCTCAGCCAGATAATTGGACAGGTAGTCAGCAAGGGCTATGCTTTCCAGATGGAGATCCTGATTCGTGCCGGCAAGCAGGATTATAGCATCCGAGAAGTGCCTATTGTGTTCGTGGACCGCCTGTACGGCCAGTCCAAGCTTGGTGCGAACGAAATAAAGACCTACTTGAAAGGCGTCTTCCGACTGTTTATGACCTTCTGAGGAACAGTATTATTGTTATTCAATCAAATTCGTTATGGACTACGAGAAGCTTCGTTGCTTGTTGCCCAAGACCCACACGAAATGGACAACTGATGACGTTGCTGTCTGGCTGCAGTTCATCGGGCTTGAAGTGTTGTATCCCTCCTTCAGTAAGCCAGCAAGTAACGCAGAGGAAGCATCAATTGATGGCAGTTGCTTGGCCTGCCTCACCGAAGAGGACATGCGTACTGAACTTGGCATCAAGTCTGGAATCACCATCAAGAAGCTCTCAACTTGTAAGCGCTAACTCATTTAGGGATTAAGGTTGGAATTAAGGAGTTTGACGATTACATCACAAGCAACTGTGAGCCTGTGGGTACTGCCATATCCAATTCAGCTGAATGTACGATTGGCAGCAAGAGCCTCCTGAAGTCCATGCCACTAGAAAACAACAAGTCCAAGAAATTTCTCAGCAAACCCTCTCGCAATGAATCTCAAATGGAGGTCTAGCCAGTTATCGAAAAGATAGAGTAGCGTGAAAAGTCCAATAATCTACAACGTCCACTGAATGAACTATTGATTCAGCAGTCTGATGGTGCTAGCTCCTTCTACAACCTTCGAGAAGAGGGCGCAAAAATAGGCAGGCATAGCTCCAATAAAATTCTCATCCTTGAAGAGAGTGTGTCTCGCTACCACGCTGAAATTGAGTATGCGGATGGGCAGTACTACATCCGAGATATCGGAAGCACCACCGGAACCTTCATCAAGATCATAGACAAGGTGGAGTTGGCTGAGGTACCGCAGTTATTTGAGTTAGGGCATGATAGTTGAAATGGGCTCCAACCAGTTCGAGGTTTACAGCATGTCAGGCAACGAGCTTGTGCTTCGAGTGGTCGAGGGACCTAACGTCGAGCAAAGCCAGATCGTTATTCCCATTCCGCAGGGCAGCAAAGTTAACTGCGGAAGGAAAGCCACCAACGCGATCAACTTCCCCGATGACCAGCATCTCAGTAACATCCACGCAAGCATCACTAACATCGAGGGGAAGTTTTTGCTGGAGGATCTCGCAACTACGAACGGGTAAGCACCTTAGTTTAAGTCAGCACCTGGCAACGTCTATCAGAGGAAGGAACCGAAAGTCCCCGCTACTTACTCAAGGATAAGACGGTGTTCAAAATCGGTACTACGTATACCTACACCTGCTCGAGGAATAGTGCCGCAGCTCCCGAATAGAAAAATTCACAAAACGCCTGCGTGATCTGCTACGAGAACGAAAAGGACTGTGTATACCAACCGTGCAACCACAATGCAGCCTGCATCCGCTGCAGCAAGGGACTGAAGGAATGCCCGATCTGCCGGAAGCGCATCGACGATTTTATTCGCATCTACCGCTCCTGATAAATTTGATGCCGCATAGACTCTTCAATATAAGTTCACATCTTCGAAGAAGCCCTCTGGAAAGTTCTTCTTCCACTTCTCCAGCATCTTCTTCTTCTCGCGATTCTTGACTGCTCGCTTCAGCTCCCCAGAATCCAGCTCCACGAGTTTGAGGATGTTGCTGGTGCCGATGCAAACCTGTTCGGCTTTGACTTGTGGTTTCAGATAGCTTGGCGGGTCACTGAAGAACGAATCTCGCTTGTTCGCATTCTTAATCGAACTGCAGTCCAGGTTGATCTCATTATGACCGGCTTCTTCGGCAATAGCGATTGACAGTTGGTTATCCTAAGTTTTATGAGATTCTTCTTATTCGATTGTATGGATGTTGCTGTTTTCGGGAATTGTTTGGTAAGGTCGAATGAATGTCGGATACTTTAAGTGGTCTTTCTTTGCGGTGTATTCCTCGCTTGCCACACTCTCCGGAACAGTGTATCGGTTTATCATGCAGATTTACTTGGCAGGGCTTAGTTCCTTGTATAGATTTCTAACTTCCTTTAGATTTACCAGCTTGTGCGATCGTTTAGTCTTCTCTATAATCTCCTCCACAAGACTCTTGCGACTTCCAACTGAAGAATCGTGGCAGGCTTTGGCTTCATGGTTTCTTCTGCTCATTCTCACAGTTTTTTTATAAGTTTAGTCCTGGTGTGCTGCAGCCGAAGCGTCCTTGTACTACCTGCGGTCTGTGAGGTTGCGGTACATGCTATTGCCACTAGACGCCTCCTGCTCATTTTTATTCCTCACTCGGTCAGTTCTCTGCTGCTGTGCCTGTTTCTCGGTGAGCAAGCATTGCAGTTGACTTATGGCACTTTTGATCTCATTTTAGTTCAGCTTGAGACCGTTGGTGTTGAGAGCCTTCACCATTTGCTGAGCGTCTATAATTTTGCTTTATTATGGCCGCACCAATCGAGCACGCGATTTGTGATCACGCATCAACCGCTTCTTCTTCAATTCATTGTCTGAGTTACACGACCATTACAGCTGGGACTTCTCGATCGACCTTGTACTGGCTTCGGAGGCAGTTCCTTCACCTATTGTCCCAATGGACTCTTGCTTTTGCTATCCTTTATCTTGAGCTTCGGGGAGCGCCTCTCTTGCGGATGTTGTACCAGAGAGCCCCTGCTTCTGCAGATCCTCATCTTCTTGACCACTTGCATGGAATGCACAGCATTTTCCGCGGCCAGCGGTTTTACTTAATGACGAATGGACACATGCGTGCTAGTTGACTTGTGCATGCCGTGTTCAGGTTCTGCCAGTTTCCTATTAACTAAGAATGGTCGAAGGCGCAACCTCGACATGTCCTAACAGTCCTGTTATTATTATAAATGGCGTGGACAGTTTGACGAGAAACGGTATACATCTGCAGTAGAGAGATGAGGCTGGGGAATTGAACTGCGTGTATCCACCTGTGACTAATTAGCAGACGAATGAATTAATGGCATGCTGTTTAAGCAGTCTCACTCACGTGAGGCTAGGCTGGCTACTGTCTCAAGATTGCAATGGTCGGAATACCTAACTATCCGTACTTGCCTGCGAATAAATTATCAGGACAGGAAAGAAATAACTCTAGATGAACTCCCTGAGCTTATTGGCTTGATAGTCTCAACTCTGCTTCTAGAAGATTCTTGAGAATTTCAAACACTCCCCTCATTCAATATTCATAAGTTTCAAAATGGTGTTGGTGCACTACAAGAAGACCGATCACAACCAGTTCATTGTAGAGGTTCCTGGAACAATCATGATTGAGGATCTCATTGCTATGCTTGTGCAAAGTAATCAGCCATCTGACCCTAGTGAACAACCTGCGCATCGAAATTGATCTGTTCTCTTGTGCATTGGAGGACTTGGCGACCCACGGGCCATTGAAACCGGAGGAAATTCGTGGACTAAGTAGCCAGGAACTCATTGATAATGCTCTCGTCATCAGTTCGGAGGAGAAAAAACGATGGGCGCATAAGCCAGATTTGAAAGAGGGGCAGAGATTCAATGAAGACCCAACTCACTACCGTATTGGCATCATACTCAACGAACATGTCACGCAGATGTTGATTGATACTTCCAACAAAGCGAAGAAGCTCATTAGCTACAAAAATGCTGATCAAAAAATTCAAACAACACTGAAAGGTACAAGAGCTTCTTAATGCAGAGCTGAAGGATACAGTTGAAGAGATGAAAGCTGCACTACAGATTGCCTACCCAGGCTACAATGTACTTGGTGAGTGGGAGACAGCAGTCATGCTTGCCCAAGGAGACTACGATCTCGAGAAGAGAAACACCAACACAATTGATTTCCTTGACCCGAAGGAATCCACCCTTTGGGCAGTCGGCAAAGAATATCATAAGGGGAAACCACTAAACCATTATATCGGGAAGAACGAAAAGACCAAGATAATCGTGAAGCTGACGAAGGAAGGCAGCGGTGCGCCGATGAGAGAACCCGCTGTGGACAAGTAGACAGAACAAGAAATGATGGCAAAGTACTACCGGAAGCAAGAATAGATGAAGAAGCTGTCAAGCAACAACGAAGACGACTACATGAACTCATAGTGGGCCAACCCAAAGAACCTGAAGAACCAGCTGCTTACTGGCGGGAAGGAGATTCAGTGGCGTGCAGGAAGAAGATGACAGCTTGTACAAATGTGTATTGAACAACTTTGAATGCTCATCAGCAGAATGTATAGATATGGATATATTTCACAGTCACCTTGTCGTCTATGCCATCGAAACGCCATCATTGTCCCTCCCCAATCCATACCGTTTTTCCTGAATATAAAACACTATATCTGAGAACAAGCCAAACGACCACAAAGGTTCATGTAAGGGCTAACAGCTCAACCAAGGAGCGAAGGTACAGAAATCGCCGACCACTGGCTCTCGCCTGGACTTTGCGAAGCATTATCGACAGGAACCGACACAAACTTTTCGATTATCAACTGTAATTCACTCTGCTATCATCAGTTGGTTCTTGTGACAAAGTTTATCAGTTTTTGAGGATGTTCTACACGTTTTTACTTCGATACAACTACTACTTAAAAGGGTGTCCATGGTGAAATAGTAGGAGTATATGTTTCGGAGCGCGTTTGGATAGATAATTTCTCTGAAGATAGGGTTGGTGTACTCCTTATCGTGTATCCACTCACTCACATCATCCCAGCCTCATCATCTTGTCATCGTGTTGTAGCGAAGAGGTTGCAGACTTTACAGGAAAGGTATCAGACAAAA
>ERZ724508.507-NODE-507-length-27695-cov-5.922214_pt1 | contig 27695 bp, 37 predicted proteins | sample MGYA00376041_ERZ724508 | MGnify/ENA primary metagenome ERZ724508 (study PRJEB28724, sample SAMN07190887) | wastewater metagenome | isolation source: effluent of sewage treatment plant in Hong Hong | place: USA: Christiansburg, Virginia | collected 2016-03-01 ...
ATGGTAGACAATCGACTAGTCCCGGAGATACTTCAGATTTACACTGATTTGATACAGGATATTCAGGCGATTCTGTATCGACATAGTTTGAGCGTTTGAACGCAAATAGTTCATTAAAGTGCTGGTTTGAGCCAGTGCCGTCAACCGTAACCCTAATTATTCATTACAGTTGCTGATGTGGTAGTAACGGGCGAGTCCCAAGAACTCCTTATCTGGAAGCATCTTTAGAATGTCTAGTTCGTATTACAGCTGCTACCGCTTCTACCGGGTAAACCGCTCGACAAGCACATGTACTTGACCTTAGCCTCGCACTGGCAATGCAGAAACGGTTTGATGTCTCAGATTCGTCTGTACTGACTGGTCCACCTCTATGTCGATCATCTGACGGGAGCTGGGTTGGCAGGCGAATACCTGCTTGAGATAGCGATCTCGCAGTCTATCGTCTTGTTCGCGAGAGGCAAGTTCGATGGGGTCGCGCTGTTCGTTATCGGAGAGGGTGCGGGTAAGCTTTTAAATCAGTACGTCTATACCAGGGTTGTGTAGCATCTCTTCCAAGAAGGTGTTCTTTTTGTGACTCTTTATGTTTTGACGGTTGCGATCACGTTTGTTTTTCTCAAATCCCTCGAGTATCGTCCAGGCGTAGTGTGGCGAGGACACTGCATAGGTTTTCATTTATAGCAGGAAGCTTTGTTCCTTCTCAAAGAAACGTCCTTCGCGCTCACGCTTGATCCCTGCGTAATACAGAATACGTGGCAGATCGACCTGAGCCTGCCGATCCAACTCGTACACCTATTCCAAGATGATTTCCTTGAGCTCTTCACCTGTAAGAGTGCTGAATGAACTGAGCTGAGTTGTCGAAGAGCAATGGAATTCGCCTGTGTTTGGATTGACCTTCCAATGGTACTTACAGCGTCGGTTGAGGTTCATAAAGCAGCGCATAAGCACCGTTCTTTCGTGCAATGAGCGGCATTGAAGCGGCCTTTCCTGAGAGAAGCCAAGTCTAATAGTAAGTCTTCCGGATAGTAGTGCAAACTCCACAAGGCACACCAAGTCATAGTGGTGACGATTGGCAGCTAGGAAACTGAAGCTGAGTGTGTAGCTGCGATAATTCAGCTCAGCTTTCATGCATATGGGCAAGGCTTGCCTCAATTCGGCGAGAAGCTGCTAGCCGTGCTCGAGGATTGCATGGGTACCGAAGCCTTGGGAAGGTGCCCACCGGTAATGCAGCATCAATTCCATGTTCTCCCACTAGTTAAGCCAATGAAAAATACATAATACAGAATTATGCCCACAGAGCGTTCAAGCACGAGCGCCTAGCATCGCATTGTATAATAATCTCCTGCTAAAATTTCAAGGTTCCCTGGAAATTAGAGGTTCGTTTCTCACTATAGCCTCAAAGTTTGTCATGGCGGACATGTTGAAACCATCCGTCGAACCATTTTGATTAGGTTAAGGAGTCATTTGCTATAGCTGTGATAGGATCCCTTCAGAGGCTTGAACCCGCAGGTCAGTGAGCAACTTGTTTTTTAGCATCGAACTAACTCGCATTTGTCTGAGCATCAAATACCTGTCGAATTCTCACTGGATTTCCATGTTTGGGGAGCAGTATTCTTCAGCTAGCTGCAGGCTTGACGATCCAAAGGAATTCCAATCGCCAAACCAGCTAACGGCAGATAGGACAGCCCAACTGTAGACAGCTTCTTCATAGCGATGACTTCCTGCCAGATATGTGTAACTTTCAACGCATTCGGTTTGGATATTAGAAAACAGGATGACTCTTATCCGGAATAAATTTATTACTCTACCGATTTAATATAGAATGGGGCAGACAGTAATAAACCAGCAATCTCTGAAGTTCTACGAACCCGACCTGTCCTCGTTCGGTCAATGCGAACGTCAGCAAGACTGCGTGGTTTGGAGCGATTCTACTACCAAAACCGAGCTTGAAGAGTACAGCAAGAATCTTGCAAATGCCGAATAGTTCCGTCACGAAGCAAATGTGTTCCTCATGCGGCTCAATCAAGCCTATGTTGTGCAAGCCGTACACTTTAGGGATACCTCCGTCGATGAATTGTGCTCCCGAACCTACTCCATCAGCATCTTCCTAGAAAGAATTCGATTGCGGATGTGCGATGTCACGGATGTTCCGTACCCAGATGTTCTACATCTCTATCACGCAGCTCTGTCAGGCTTTGGTACACTCTTCCGAATATTCGGCTACTTCGAAATCACAGAGCGCATGATAGGTATCAGCCAGGACTATAAGGTCAAGGTTTGGTGCAACAGTAACTTTTCTGTAGCACGGCCGAACAAACCCAGCAGTGTCCTCATTCGTGGCGAAAAGGAGATGGTGCAGAGTGTGCTACGCATCATTGATGTCAATACGGATTCCCTCAGCAAACTCGATGCGTTTGCAAAGCGAACCCAGTACAAGTCCAAGGCCAGCTTCAAGGAAGCCCTGAAGCATCTCTCGGATTACGCAAATTGGTTAGGCATGGATATTCCCCAGCACATGGAACGCACTAAAATGATTATCTAAAGTGGAGAAACGGTTAAAAGCTCGTCATCGAAGAAGCATAGCGAAGCCAAGGAGGGGTCTCGTCTCAAGAAGGTTTCGAAGGCTGATCGAGAGCGCTGCCTCAAGACATAAATAGAATAGCATAAGGAGCATCCAACCATCGTCACCAAGACCAAAGAGAAAGTGCCACACATAAACTACGAACGGTACGGATTGAGGGCAGAGATGATGAAGCCAATGACTCATATTAATGTGCACCAGGCTCCTCCTTACCACAGTAAAAATGTTCCGGTCGTGGGCAGCTACATCCCTCAGCATTTCATCCAAAACAATGGATTCCAAACACTCCGATCGATTAGTCCTCCACAAGCTGTGCAATTAAGGAGAGTGCCCAATCCAGAAGTAGTTCACTATTCTCCGAAAATCGAGGATGTGGTACCTACCAAAAGGATCTATGGACATGTGCGTGTACAGTCCTCCAAGATTGCTCAAGTTAGTCAAAATGAACCGAGGCCGATACATGTCAGCCAGGAAAGACAGCAACATCAAGAATATCAGCAAACTTCCCACCAAAAACCAGTTGTTCCTGTGCTCGATTTGAAGCAGAATAAGCCGTCACAACGAGCAGAGAGCGGACCGCCAATAGCAAGTATCCCACCACCCAACAGAATAGACTGCAAAACTGAGCACAGTTCCGACTCTAAGCCTTCAACCCTTCACGACGAAATTCTTGAGAAGACCGAGAATTCCGGTTTAGGAAAGAAGAAAATTGCCAGTCGACGGACACACAAACAATCAAGGTCAGAGTTACCTATCGGAGACATCAACAACCGTTTTCTCGATACTGATTACGTCTATGGAGCGACCACTGCAAAGCAGAACAAAAAGCATCACATAGATCGCAGCGAAATCACACCTGGCCAATTCCGTTACCAAGGCGAGTACAACCACTGATCCACTATCCATTTATAATCTGCTCATGCTTTATCAGTGTGCCAGTGGCACGTAAGATTTCTTTACGTTTTCCAACTTTGGGTGTTTGGCACGGTAGTCATCGATACGCTGTTCCATTTCGTGGCGGAAATGACGAATTAGGCCTTGAATGGGCCAAGCAGCAGCGTCACCAAGCGCGCAAATGGTATGTCCTTCAATTTGTCGGGAGATTTCCTACAATAAAATCTAAGTGTACGTCAAGCATATCGATCTCAGCGTAGTCAGCCTTTCCAATTTCCATCCTTCCCATGATGTCAGCCAGCCAAGACGTACCTTCACGGCACGGTGTACACTGACCACAGCTTTCGTGCTGATAGAACTTTGACAGCCGTAAAATGGACTTGATGACATCAGTAGACTTGTTCATAACGATGACCGCAGCTGTACCCAAACCGCTTTGCTGTTCTCTAAGGGAATCGAAGTCCATCAGAACTTGCTCGCAAATTCCTTTGGGTAGCATTCGTACACTTGATCCTCCCGGAATAATTGCTTTAAGGTTGTCCCAGCCTCCAATAACTCCACCGCAGTGCCTATCGATGAGTTAGCGAAGTGGAATCGACATCTCTTCTTCGACAGTACAGGGGTTGTTCACGTGACCTGAGATGCAGAACAGCTTGGTGCCTCGGTTGTTTGGCCTACCAAAGGAAGCGAACCATCCCGACCCCCTCCTCATAATGGTTGGGCAGACAGAGACAGTTTCTACATTTGTGACTGTCGTCGGGCAACTATACAAACCACTGTTTGCGGGGAATGGTGGTTTGAGTCGGGGCTTACCCTGCTTGCCTTCAAGACTCTCCAGCAATCCAGTCTCTTCACCACAGATATAAGCTCCTGCTCCTGAATGAACGTACACATCAAAGTCAATACCAGAGCCACATGCATTCTTGCCTAGGAACCCTTGCGCGTATGCCTATCCTAAGCCGAAAGCTTACTTCATCAACAGCTTGCCTGAGGCAGTTGGCTTCGTACCAGAACTAACCACGAACGTAGATGTAGGCAGCGCGTGCCCTCATTGATGTTCCAACCACCAAAGCACCCTCAACAAGCTTATGCGGATCGTGCCGAAGGATTTATCGGTCCTTGCAGGTACCTGGTTCAGACTCGTCTGCATTGATAACCAGGTAGCTTGGTCTCTCCTTCGTTGTCACCTTGGGCATGAACGAATATTTGAGTCCACTTGGAAATCCTGCACCTCCACGTCCCCTGAGCCCAGAAGCCTTGATCTCCGAGATGATCCAATCGGGTCCATTAATAAGAATATCTTTAGTGCGGTGCCAATCGCCCTGCATTAACATTGGTTGATACTCGCTTGAGAGCGCCCTTGATGTAGGGATCACCATCTCGATAGAGATTCGTGAAGATACGGTCGTTATCCTTGAGCCCGCCGTAAGTCTTTTCGCTGGCGAAGCGAAACATTTTTCCAAGCACCCTGCCAATCATCCTCAAAGCTATAATAATACCGAATGAGCAACAGGAAATCGGTCGAGCGTTGCGACTACATCTTCAAGTTTGTCATTCTCGGCGATTCAGCAGTGGGCAAGACAAATCTTCTATTGCGCTTCACAGATGCAGACTATAAACCTAGTCACATCCCGACCATAGGAGTCGACTTTAAGATCAAGATAATGCCAATCGATGGCAAGACTGTCAAGATGCAACTGTGGGATACAGCAGGCCAATAGCGGTTCAAGACCATCACCGAAACATATTACAAAGGAGCGTCCGGCATTGTTCTTGTAATGTTTCCATTGATTAAGGTCTACTCAGTGTCTGATCGCAAGAGCTTTACGAACATAACATCCTGGATGGGACAAATATAGCAACGGTAGGAGGAGAATACGCCAAAGATAATTGTTGGGAACAAGTGCGATGTTCTGGAAAAGGAACGCTGTGTAACGACGGAAGAAGGTAAATAGTTAGCTCAGAAGTATGGAGTGTAGTTTCTCGAGACGAGCGCTCGCACCGGCTATAATGTAAACAATCTATTCGAGATACTGGGACGATTGGTAATGTAGCGGGCCGCAGTCGAGTAATAGAAGCAATAGTCGACAATGAAGTCGCAGCTAAGCCGAAGGCAGCTCACTGAAAAAAAGAAACAACGCTTTGATTGTTGCTAGAGCTGATGGGTCTGATAGTCATTCTATTATCAAACCGATAGGAACTGCCCTGTGCTCCCACCTGTTAAGTACCCCACCTTAAACTTGTCCAGGAGGTAGGTTGCATTGACCCATGGGTGGTACTTATCTACGTTGTGAGGGTATGGTACTGAACAGTTGATTGCATTCTTTGCCGCATCCCTCCAATAATTTGAGCCCGCCAGGATGGTAGTCCATATACATTGTCACATCGTAAACTATTCCGTTAAGGCTCAGCCAGGCTGACTATAAGGTGCAATGCTGTGCGAGCTCATGTGGGGTGATCTTCTTGAGCTCATGCTTCTGTGGTCCGTTGTGTCCTTCGATGAGCTTCATGAATTCCTGTTGAGGACGTCCCACTTTATGTGGCTTTTGGTAGTGCGGCGCCTGCTGATTCTTTGATTGTGGGACTGGAAATCCGTCATCCTTTGCGATCGGATTCAAGCCAATTTGACCGGGTGGGATGCTAGCTGGCGGCTGAGGTTTATTCCACATTGCGCAATTAACATATATAAGTCACCAGTTAAGTAGCATCGTTGATATGCTCTTCTACAGCGAGTGGTACTACGTTAGGTAGCGGGGCTCCGCAACGTACTTCAAATTGCTAGAGCGCGATTCACATTAATTCTTCGTATCAGTTTCGAGTTTGGCAGCTACTTCTTTGGGCTTACTTTCACCGATCTTTGGCTGCCCGCCACCATTGAAGCAGCCGGTTGGACAAGCCATAATTTCAATATAGGAATAGTTGCATTTGCCTTGCTTGATACTTCGAACAATATTCTGAATGTTGCGAAAGCCAAAGCACTGGGCCATTCGAACAGTGGTGTTTCCTACATGAAACGTGTCGTACCTTGTTGGAATTCATACTAAACGAAGTCGCTGTTACGGATCTGCTTGGTCTTAAATTCTTTGACTTCGAGAGCTGCGATCAGAATGTGGATGTAACCGTTGCATTTTGGATCAATTGTTCGAGGAAGCCGGACAGACTGGATTGACCCAACCGATAAGCTGAAACTATCTACTGATCTTTCAATCCGAGACATCTAATATGGAAACAACTCCTTCCTCGGTTCAGTAGACGACTCTGAGCGGCATTTACAGTCTGTACAGTCCTTCCCTCCACAGTTACATTCCTTCTTCGACCGTAGCTTTATTAAATCGATGATTTCGCCTGCTGTCAGCACCAAGTCCACCTATTTGGTACCCGCTTGGTAGTCGAATCGAATTGCTTCAAGTTTTTTGTCGTAGCAAGGCATGATCCCCACTACGTATAGTCCTTCCTCTTTTATTAGGTCTCGAAGCATGCTTCCCATTATCTGCTGTGGAGATTTGACTTTGCTCATATGGGGTATCACTTACTTCGGAGCAACCTTCTCTGCGTAGCACACCCATCCTGGACACTCGGAACACAGAATGGGTCCGTCCTGTTCGCGTCGGCATAACCATTCTTCAACTATCAGGGCATGACATCTCTCAATTGCCTCCTGCATATCCAACAATCTTATTGCCCCAAACTACTCCTGGATGAACTTTTCTAGTGCGCACATTAGCTGATGCTGGCTAAGTTGGTAGTAGTTAGCCAATGATGCTCTTGCCTGTGGACTGATAAACATCACGGTTTTCCTATCTTTTGTCTAAATTCCTTTGGAGGGTGTTACTTTGCTAAGGAACTCGTTGATGCTCATCTGCTACACCAGGAGACTCTCGGCGGTGGTTACGCACCCACTACATGCTAAACAGTCGTTCAGGGTAATCGTGGCTTTTCCACCTTTTTGCTCCTGTTTCGGAACGGATTGCTTGATCGGCTCCTATGCCTTCTCCATCATAGGTTTGACACATTGCTGAGAGGGGGCAATGTAGTCATCGATGTTGGCCAATTTGATAACTCCCGTAAACATTGGGCTGTTGATAAGTGATTATGCATATTTGTCCGATAATGGCCAGCTATCGAAATATTGACTCGCGATAAGGAGCTGGCAGAATATGACGGTATAGCGTAGCCTGCTTCTGTCGATTAGTTTTATAATTGCTGGTGGGATGTACACGCAGAGGGACACCGGATCTGCTGGACAAGCCAACCCCATCATCATCGAGTAACGCATCACAAAGGTAAACGGTGAGGTGGCCTACCGGCGCTATCGCCGTGGTGAATTCCTTGGAAAAGGTGAGATCGGTATATGATGCAGGCGGGTTTGCGAAGTGCTACGAAGCGACCAATCTCGAAACGAACAAAGTGTACGCTGTAAAAGTGATAGAGCGAGCTTCGTTGAATAAGAACCGCGCAAAACAAAAAGTAAGGCAACTTCGATTCAGCTTCTCTCGGAAATCAAGATTCACAAGTCGCTGCACCATCCCCACATCGTCCAGTTCGAGAACTGCTTCGAGGACGCCTAGAACGTCTACATCTTCCTCGAGCTGTGCACAAATAAGAGTTTAAGCGAGATGCTCAAACGACGAAAGAAGCTCACATACCGCTAGACGAAGTATTTCATGCATCAGATCATCTCTGCCACGCAGTACATGCATGGCCATCGCATCATCCATCGCGATCTCAAGATGGGAAACATCTTCATCAATGCCAACATGGAACTCAAGGTCGGTGATTTCGGGCTAGCAACCAAGCTAGAGTTCGCTGAGGAGAGGAAACGCACTATCTGTGGAACACCCAACTACATCGCACCAGAAATTATTTAGGGTATCGTGGGTCACTCCTACGAAGTAGATGTGTGGTCGTGCGGGGTTATTTGCTATGCCCTGCTATATGGTAAGCCACCATTCGAGACTAGCGAAGTCAAGGCAACTTATGCTCGGATCAAGGTTTGCAAATACGACTTTCCAGTACAGAATTCACTTTATGCAGGACGTGAGTGTACCCGAAGACGCGAAAGATTTCATCCGAAAGATTCTAGTATTGGACCCAAAGATGCGACCAACTTTGGACTAGCTATTAGACCACCCGTTCATGCAGAAGAAGGACGATATAAAATACCTGCCCATCGAAGCGTAATTGAACATACTATAAAGACTCACTGAAATACCCAATCTCAAGAACCAGTCCAACGAAGACATCAAAAAGAAAGAAGGGCCGCAGAAACTGAGAGCAACTGATTTCGCTGAAAAGAAGAAGGAGCAGGATGACTTTTTGGGGATGTGTACGAGCCCTCGAAATGGTATGGGCGGTCTCGATAAGCAGCCGTCAGGTGTGACAAACTCGTAACGGATACAAATCGATCGTCTGGGATCGGCTAACAGCACTTAGCGACCGGACGCCATTGACGATAAATCTCCGAGCGTACTAGCACAATAAGATGTGAGTGTGGTGAAGCACGTGGACTACTCGAGCAAGTACGGACTTGGCTACATCTTGAGCAACGGCTGCTACGGCGTATATTTCAACGACGCCAGCAAAATAAACTTCAACCCAACAACAGAGGAGATCAGCTTCATTCCGAAACCGGAGGAAGCTAAGTAGGACAGCTCCATTCTGAAGTACACCCCAGCCACGCTACCGAAACTGAAGGACCTGCAGAAGAAGTACTCGCTGCTTGAGCATTTCAAGTACTACTTAGATGCAGAGATGAAAGACAAGAAGTTCGTGAAGCTAACATCAACCAAGTTGGTGTACATGAAACAGTGGCTCAAGACAAAACACGCGATCATGTTTCGGTTGAGCAATAAAGTGTTTCAGGTTGATTTTCTGGACCAGTCCCAAATTCTCCTGAATACCGATAGTAAGATGGTGACGTACACCAACAAGAAGGGTTAGAGGTCAGTACACACCCTCAACGAGGCACTGAACAGCTCGGAGAGCGAGATGTCACGGCGAATCAACTATACCAAGGGCATTCTCAACAGCATTCGCAAGAATAGCGAAGAACCGCAGGTGGAGGGAGTTTGACCAAAGCATGCATGTACACTAAGTAAAAGTAACTGCAACAATTGAGTCAGTTGTCCAAGTAGCGGACATTAGGGTTGAAGCGGGATTAAACCATCCTTTCGAGGTCTTCGGTGCGTTTTTATGGTGCCACCCTTTAGAACAGCCCTAACTTTTCGGGAAGTTCGCCCACTCGTCGTAAAGGCTTGAACCGTAGGATTCTTGCGATGTCGATATTGTCCTCTCTTGGTGTCATTGGTGTTTTTCTAGCAAGACGCTCCGTGAAGATCTAGCAGCACTACTTCCTGTCAAAATTTGGTGGACTCAGCAGCTCAATGATGTCATCTATCAGGCTTTGCTTGATAAGCTCGTCGATCATGTAGCTCCTTTCCAAACTCGGAGAAGAATTGACCTCGATGAGGTAGCAATTTAGCTGGTCATCGATCATTATGTCATAACCGAATAGCTCGAAAGCACTGGGGAACCTTGGCATGCCCATCGAGCAAGCTAACAGGGACTTCACAATGATATCGTGAACTTTATCCCAAATAACTTGCCAGCGTACCCCCATACCTTCCAGCTTCTCCTGGAGGCTTTTGAAGCTAATCTTGCTGCCGCCCTCGAAAGTTGCTGCAGCATCTCTATTGTTCTTTTGGATAGCAAAGTTGGTCAGATGGATGAATGTATTTTTGATGCTGTCTGCATTCATCGTAAATTTTTCGGTGCTGAGCCGAGCAAATCCCTCCCGGTACACGAATGCTTCGAGAGGGTGGATACTGGTGACCAGCACATAGATTCGCATGTCGAATTTATAGCCGTCCAGTAGCAAGGGGTTGCGCAGGTACTTCTGCACCACGATGTTATCCACATAGCTCAGGTCGGCGATGTTGTTGATCAGTTTGATTCCACGGCCACGTGACTTACCGATGGGCTTCATAATCCAGATATTGTTAGCGCCTTCCAGCATCTGATCATCATGGAACTTGGCCGAGAACTGGCTGAACTCCTTTGGGAGGTTATAAGTTAGCGGCATGAACGGCACGGACACTTTCAACCGTCGAAGGTTTTCCATGTTCTTGTACAACAAATCCTTTCGGCTGATGTTCTTGTTCAGCGGAAAGTGATTTACCTTTTGAAATACCAGCAACTTGTTCAAGTCAAGCTCAGGTTTAGCCCATGTCCAGAACAGATTCCAGCTAGACTTCATGTTCATGCCATGAGGGAGTTCCCGCCACCCCTTCACCCTCAGAAAGGTCGTGGTAACGATGTCGTACACTTATTCCCGATTACGAACCACTCGGTAACTCATAGTGTCCTTCTCATCGTCAAACCGGCCGTGCAGGTTTTCATTGAAGACACTCAACCTGGCAATCATCTTCTTAATGTCGATGTGCGTGGTCTGAGCATGAGCCAGCAATTGCCTTGGCTCATTGATATAAACTGTATTGTTGTTATCGAAGGGAGTGAACAGCGGTTTCCGGTAGCTGTTAGATTCCATGACTTCACGATGGATGCTGAACAGGGCGTACATCTCCTTCATGATGACATTGATGTCCAGGACAGCCTCGGCAATTGGTTTCATGTAGTATACGGAAAATAGGTGGCTAAATGAGGGGTAGTGACACAGATAGTCCTCAATGTAGTCCGGAAGCGTTCGTTGTATAATTACTTGGGGTTGCTCTTCCTTCTTCTTCTGTTTCTTCGGCTTTTGGATGTTCGGTATCGGTTTACGGTCTTTTTCAACAGGCTCCTGATTGGGTGGAACATCTTGCTCCACAAGCTCCTTATCCTTGACTGGCTGGGTTTAATTGATGTCCTGCCTACTCAATATCTGTGCTGCTCTGGCCTTGTACTCCTCCATTTCCGACATAGCCTTGTTTACTTGGTCATTGACTATCACGCGTTCGAGTTATCTCTCCTATCTCATTTTCTTCATCTTCTCCAAATTCTAGTTGGCTTGCTGCCGCACATTGTTCCAGTACTCTTCGGAATAGCATTCTTTATCTTCCTTCTTCGGTCGCTCTCTCTCTTCCTTCGGTGTATTCACACTATTGATTTCATCTTCAGTAGGTGTTGATGGTTCTATTATCTTGCTGTCTTGGTTGGATATTTTTGATATATTTGCAGACTTTTGGGAAGAGGCAGTCGAATTTCGAATCAATCTGCCCTTGAGTTCGAAGTGTTTCCCGGATAGAGGTCTCTGCTCCTCTTCTTCAGCTTCTTCTTTAATTTCCTCGGAGATGCTACTGCCATCTTCTTTCTCTTTAATCAATTCTATTCTAGTTTCAGCCAATTGTTTAAACTGTTCTGTCAGTGATGCTTCAGGAGGCTTGTTAAATTTCTGAGGAGCCAGCCGAGCCTCGACAGTCAAGTCTTATAAGTTGCTGAGCTTGACAATATCCTTTGCAACACTTTCTTCTATCTCCTCCTCTTTGATCAGGTTTATCTCCGCATTTGTTTTGCCGTTGTTTTCCGGTTGAACTGTCAGAAATGGCTCTTTCTCTTATGAGAATAACGTGGGAGCTTTAACCAATTTATGAGCTTCCACTTCAACAGTGTCCTATGGTTCGCTAGGAATTTGTTGTATTATTGATGGTTTTTCCTCTGCCGGACGCGTTACGATAAGCTGTTCCGATTTCATCACAACGTTGAGCTCTGCTGTTGGTTTCTACTCTGCTTCGGTCGGGTTTTGTAGGTTCTTTCGCTTTGTTGTTTCCTTATTCTTTTTTTCTTGCTAATCTTGACGAATCATGTCCAGTAGCTCTTTGTTGCTAGTTATCTTGTTGCTTGCAGGCTTTGGTTGGGTTGGCTTTGAGGGTAGCTTGGGTTTCTATATCGATCGGTCTGCAGGCTGAACTGTCTTCGGTTTATTATCATCGATTTTTCTGTGATGCTATACAGTTTTTGACTGTTTCGACTATTGGTGCCGAACCAGTGGCTGATCTGGATGTTCAACGGGGTGTGGGCGTGGCGGATGATGTTTGTCGGCTTACAATTTCTTCATTTGCGATCCCTTGCCAACCACCACCTTATCGCCACCCACCTTTGTCCTAGCCAACAGCTTCATCATCATTTCGGAAGTACCACTCTTCCTCTTCTTGTTGTTCAAGCCCATCTTCACTGATTTATCACTGCTCTATAGGGTGTAGTGGCTGCTATTGGTCATCAGCTCAGGCCGAAACTGTTACGGTTCATTGCTGTTCACTGTAGATGCTGTGGTTGGTGGCTTATTCTTATTAAGGTTGATATGTCCAGCAGCCTCTCGGATTTGTTCGTTAGGCTTGGTATTTGCTTACTCCACAAGTCTTTGAAGCTAACGGTTGAAGTCGTCGAATTGCCTGAGAAAATCAAACGGGTTCTCGTCAGGCTTGTAGTTCATACACATCTTTCCGAAGGACTCAACAGAGCGACGTTCCTCAATCTCAGTGGTTATCAGTCCACGGATATAGTTTGCATTTTCCATGTCTTCCTGCTGCTCAGGTGTCTTGATAGAACTGCTCTGGGTGTTTCCCAGATAACTGTCAAGTCGTTGAAGCTCTTCATGCAACTGCTCTGTCTCCAAGTCATAGATGTCAGCGGCTAGGGGCAGCCGAAGCCGGCCCTCACTCTCCATAAAATATATAATGGTCGTGCGAACTCATTGCCAGGCAATTGCTTTTTCCAATCGATTATTCTTATTATCCATGGGCGGTGCCTGTAAGAACTGTAAGCCAGTAGATGATAATGAAAGGCAGGAACACATTTACGTAGCAGGACATCCAACACGACCCACAGTTAGTTGTTAGCAAGGCAAAAGAGGGCTTGGCCACATAGCTTACCCAACCCAGCATCCGGTTGTTAATCCCAATAACCTAGTTAGCGTGAGCCAGGTTTGCCAATTCTTCCACTAGACCTGTTGTAATCGTAAAGTGGAGAGAATCCGTACTATTCGCTCACTAAAGACACTCCACGTAACTTGCTCAATAGCCAGTCTCGGCTGTGCATTCAACGCGATAAGTTTGTCAAGGTGAAGAACGAGCCGGCAAGCCTCCATTATCAAGTGGTGAAGAAGCTGGGTGAGGGGAGCTACGGCTCGGTGTACAAGGTATTGTGCAAACTGACCCGACAGGAGCGAGCGATGAAGATAATTCGGAAAAGCGACGTAACCGATGAGGAGAATGTGTTCGCAGAGCTGGAAGTGTTGAAGCACCTGGACCATCCGAACATTCTGAAGCTCTATGAGGTATTCGAAGAGGAGGATTTCTTCTATGTACTCACGGAGTTCTGCGAGGGCGGAGAGGTCCTGAAATCGCTCAAGAAGCACAAGAATCTCAATGAAAAGACGGTTGCTCAGCTTATGCGGCAGCTTTTCGGAGGACTCGTATACATGCACCAACGTAACATAGTGCACCGAGATCTCAAGCTCGAAAACCTTCTGTACGAGAGTAAGGGGAAGTAATTCGATGGTAGGGAAACGCCCATAAAGATAATTGACTTCGGCACCAGTCGGCTTGTGAGTCCAGATAAGATGCTGCATGCGAAAATGGGTTCGCCATTTTATGTGGCTCCTTAAGTGCTGGAACGTAGTTACAATATAAAGTGCGATGTTTGGTCCTGTGGTGTGATTATGTACATATTATTGTGCGGACGACCACCCTTCTCGGGTGCTACAACAGAAGAAATCTTTTAGCAGATTCGTTAGGGACCGCTGAATTTCGAAGGTACAAGACACCAACTAACCTAGACAAAATTTGGAGGGAGGTTTCTCCAGAAGCGATTGAACTCATCAAGAACATGCTCAACCGCAACGTGGCGATGCGTCCATCTGCCCAAGAGGTATTGAACTCAAACTGGGTCCAGAATTGCTAAGGCAATCGGTAAATCGATGGGAAGATTCTGAAGAATCTCGAAAAGTTTTATGTACAGTTCCAGCTTACTCAGTTCCGAGATAAATTCAAGGCCGTTGTGCTGACGTACCTCGCCAGCAACACTATCAGCAAGGAGGAACGACGCGTGCTTGCGATGAAGTTCAACGAAATCGATAAGGATCGAAGTGGAGTTATTGACCGTTCGGAGCTGATCGACGCCTATAAATCACTCTACCAAGTCGTCGAGGATGAGCCCATTGAGCGCATTCTCAACAACCTCGACACCAACGGTTCGGGGAAGGTGGACTTTACTGAATTTATGGTGGCTGCCCACTAAACAGACAAGCTTCTCCGAGAAGAAGGACTGTTGCAGGCCTTCGAGTTCTTCGATTCGGTATGGGCAGCCGTCATTTAGGATCACACCGGTTTCATCGACATAAACTAGCTGCGGGAGCTCCTCGGAGATGCCGATTAGGACGAGCTCAAGCGTGTAATGAAGGAGATGGACATCAACCTTGACGAGAAGATAAGTCGAGAGGAGTTCGTAAGGATGTTGCGGCATAACGATCCGATATGAGCTGCCACTTATAATAAATTGATTGTTGATTCAACAAGAGAAGGGAGGGTGGAGCGAATGATGAATCAGATGACGAGAACGACGTTTGTGAGCACATCCATGCTTGCGCTCGTGTGATTATAATGAGGCATTTGTCTGACGCGCTCCGCCACCCTTCAGTTGAAAGTTGAACTTAACAAATATCTAACCAAAGGCAACAGTTATTGACAGAGCTGGAAGAGAGTTCTAATGGGCAACCTGATGTCGGTAATCGAGGGGCGAATCGAAAGCAGAACCAATTCAGCATATTTTTATCATTAATTTTAACACGGTCAGTCATGCAAACGCGCCTCCCTCAGCCGCGACGACGTAGCGAGGTGCCGCACCTGCGAATCAACATGGTTCATCGTCACTAATTATCCACCGTAGAATCAATCGAATCCCTTTGTAGCAGACCTTATAAGGAAGACCTCTCCCCATGTGATAGCACTACACTATCGGGACTGGAGCATCGACTCTACGTTAAATTTCAGGACTCGGTAAGGACTGAAAGACTGAGGGAATGTAACCCATTATAAACCATCGAACAGCAGAACCAACGGTTGGAAGAACTGTTCAAAGCATCCCAGGAAGAGCTGTTTGAATCAGCAGAAAACAATCCGCAATTCGACCATATTAACAGTAAACTGAATGCACTGGAGAAGACATGTATGTCGAGGAAACCTCCGAGGCAGCTAATAAGACAAAATCGTCGAGTACTTGGCGAACTGCAATCCACACAATCGGGACCAGCTGAAATGAGTGAAGAGATGCGTGTAGCATTAGCAGCTCTTCCATGTGGAAAGAAAGTTGAACAAATGATTCAATGCCATAACTAGCTGCTTCGCGTAGCCGATCAGATAAGCCAAGCCAACACCCAACTAATGCTTCGAAACAATGAGCAGAAACATAAACTCAGTCAACTGGAGACCCTCAACCAGGAAGTTAGTGCGGAAAATTCCAAACTCGTTAACTAAGCTTGCCACTACGACAAGCAGTATGCAGAATTCCAAGCAAATATAGCAGCGATGCTGGAGATGGAGAGAGCCAAATGGGAATTAGAGCTTTAGGAGGAGTAGCGGCTTCTCGAAAAGCTGAATATGCTGTGACGAACAGACCACTTTGGTTTATTGCTATTTTAATATTGATGGAGGTCCTCCACACGGAGCAGTAGCGGAAGAGTCGCATTAAGATTGGCATTCCGATCAAGACCTTGGTAATCAGGACTGTCGGGGAATAGCCCATCAAGCCCTATCAAAGTTAACAACTGAAGCCACGAATAAGCCTTCCATAGCTAAGCAGTCAGTAGCCACTAAGTCGGATGTCGCTCCTACAGCAATACGAGTTCCCTCTGCAGCAATAATCAGCCAAGAATAGGCGCAAGCCGGAAAGCAAACCAATACGAAAGCCGAGTGTAAGTGAAAAGGTGCTGAAACCACCTCGAAAGAAACTTCATCGGTAAACTACGGAACAGGAACAGCTAATGCATCGGATAATCCTCAATGCAGTTCTCACCGAGTAGATTGAAAAGACATTGAACGAAGCGGGAGACGCTGTGCTTGACAACCACAAACCAAAACAGCGAGTGTTACGGGGAGATGCACCCAAGAAACGCAATCTACTGCTTTAGAACCTCGAACAATCAGTACTATTTCCCAAGGTTCTACAGTTACGACCTTCACGATTGGAGAACGCAGTAGGGAAACTATCCAATCGAAATTTCAGCTAACCCTACTCGCCGGAACGCCAACCAAGCCGGTTTCCACAGTTAGCCAAACCTCGCTCCAGAATATACGATTTGGCAGCAGGCAACATTGACGGTTGGAAGGACAATTAAGAGGAGCATTACTGATTTTGACTACTCGCGCTACTATCTGTTTTGGTAGGAATGTCATTCGTAGAAGGGCTCCACATCGTACTTGATCTTGCCGGTGTGCTTTTCATCCCAAAATAGGTTGTTTAGCATATGCTTGCGCTCCTTAAGCAGCCCCGACTTCTCAACGTTGTAGATCACAAACTCACCAAGCACCTGTCCCTCGCTCACAGCTTCGATGGTCAGATTGGAGTTTGGTGTAAGCACTACAAGCTAAAGAATATCCCCCCACTAACAGGGATAATTCTTCGGGGGAGTCGTTTTGATGAATGGTCCAAGTTTGAATCGGGCACTGATTTGCTTAGCCTTGGCAGCGGCGGCTGGGTTGAGGTTAAGTTCATCGATTCTTAGGATGAGCCGACCGTACTTGGCCGAGTAGTATGTCAGTCGAAGGGAAATGGTCGCGCCCGAAACGTTCTAGATATCCATCATTTCGCTGTCGACCAGGTTGGCCTTGCCTTCATATTGAATAAGTGGTTGAATATCGAAGCGACACTCGCCAATCTGTGTCTCGCCTTGGTTGAGTTTGAAGCTCACACGTGTGCCTTCGCCCTTGACCTGAAGCAGGTACACAAGGTTCCAGGCTGAGTTTGGTGGTTGTGGATCCGACTTGACCTCCAGCTCGCCGACCTTGATCTCCAACACCATTGGATCTGGAAGACTGTTCTCCTTCGGCTTTACCTTGATACCCTGGACCTGGATGTTCAGGTAGCCTCGTTGCTGCATTGCAATTAATTATAAGTTGGTCAACGCGCTGAACTACCACGCTTATACCTCACCCACCACCAAACAAAATGGATACCGATGTGTTGCTGGCTTGCATGTGGTCATTGTTGACGCTTGGCGAGGGCTGCCATGTATAGCTCGTAGTACTCCGAGGAACCGACGTAGCTGTTGATGTTCTGCAACTTCTGCAGACAACGTTCTAGGTTGGTATGCAGATGTACCGATGCTTGCTGCCGCTTGCTTGTTGTTCTTTGGGTCACCGAAGCGTTCGTAGCACCTGCCATAGTTCATGTCAAGTACGTTAGCAATTGTTCCAACTTCTCGTTGGATGTTGGTTGGCTGACCTGGTACAGGAGCTTCTTCCCGACTAGGGTCTTGCCTTGCAGCAGTGCCTCCATATGCTATTGTTATAACTTCCTGTAATGTATAGGAGCAACAACAATACTCGACCTTCTCCACTTTCCATCCCCTTTCTGTACGCGTTCCTGAACAGCGATAAGATGAATTGCGTGGAGGATCACCACGATGGCAAGAATGGCGCAATTTATGTTGGCAGTTTGGATGCAGCAAACGATATCGAATTGCTGAAGAAGCACAACGTGCGTGCAGTACTAACCGTTGCCAGCAACACAGGTACAGCCTTGATTCACATCAGGTCTTTCTTACTCCAAAGATCACAACATGGCGGAGCATTTGGTGCTACAGGCCGAGGATATACCCTCCTTCGATATCTCCAAGCACTTCTAAACGGGCATCGCCTTCATTGATAAGCACAGGAAGCACACAAACGTTTTGGTGCACTGCCATGCAGGTACGATCGCACACAATTTAGGCATCTCCCGTAGCTCAACAATGGTGATCGCCTACCTGATGAAAGTTAAGGGTTGGAAGTGCGAGAAGGTATCGACGCAGGCTCATTTAGGCTCTTAACGAAGTCAGGAAACGTAGGCAGATTATCTCGCCCAATCCAGGCTTTTTGCGCCACCTGCTCAATTTCGAACGGTACACAACGGGTTCATGCAGGAAACTTGGATCAACCGGTAACAACGAAAATACAGCCCAGCAACTATCCTAACCTAAGATCAATTACAAGCCGCCTGAGAGTTATACGCTTGTACAGACCAACGCAAGGACCACCCAAAGTCTCGTCAAGAAGGTATAAGCACTCATTGATAGAACAACTGATCTGCGGCCGATGGTGATGCGTGGTAGCCAACTTAGCGAGAAAAAGAAAGCTGAAATCAATAATGACAGATCCTTCAAATTCGATCGATCGGAGCCTGCTGATAAGTTCACCTCCACCAAGCAGCAGGAACCAAATGCGAAGGAGCTGCAGATAAGCTCGATCCGATAGAGTGCAGCCAAGTAGCCCAAAGCCCACATAAAGTCGGCATCCGTGAATAAGGAGACCAAACCCAACTACCACTTTCTGCGAGATCGTAATGATAAGCCGTTCACGCCCACTGAACAGCGAGGGTTTAACTTCGGACGCATTACACACGGCTATAAGGGTGGCTCCACCATCGGTGGGAGGATTAACCTGCGTTAATGATTTACTTCTCAATCAAACATTCGATACAGATTTTCAAGTGATTGTGCAATTACCCTGGCATTGTCCTTTTGGTAACCACCGCTCAGCAGATAGTTCACAGGAATGTGATTGTGTAATGCCAAGCCGATGACATATTCATCTCGCTTGATGATTGCCTCGGGTGAGATGTTCAAGTGGGAAAGGGGATCGCCTGCCATAATGTCGCTGCCTGCGTTGTAGATGATGAACTCTGGAACGAACTATCTCACGATCTGGTCGATACACTCCAGCGACCGTAAGTATTCTTCATCGGTTGTCTATGGCCGTAGGTAGATGTGTTTACTATGTTAGTGGGGCGGATTACTTGATAGAATGGGCAGCCTCTTCATCACCTGGGAAGATGTCAGGGTTGTAAGCGTCGACAATGAATATATCCTTGTCTCCGCGGAGATCCCATTCGTAACCGTTTCCTTGATGCGCATCCAAATCGACTATCATAATCTTCTTGAGATTAAGCCGGGTGCGAAGGTAGTGAACACAGATAGTGATATCTGGATAGATACAAAATCCACTGCCTCGTTAAAGATTCGCATGGTGGTAGCCCCCACTTAGATTGACTGCCCAACCCTTTTCGACAGCAACGAGAGCTGATAGTATGGTGCCCTCTGTAGCCAACAACATCGGATTCAACACCCGCCAGCGAAGTATGAATGAGGGAAACACAACTAGCGGCATCTCCACATATTTGCAGATAGGCAGAGTGTAGCACAGTTTCAGAAGGAAACATTTGGTCATGCACTCCAGCAACAGTTTTCGTGGTGCTCTGTCAGGCTTTACAACTTTGTCTATAACCCTCCGTTCAAGAAGCTTTGCGTAGACGTTATGGTACTTCTGCGAATCGAAGGGGTGGCACTTCTCAACTCCAAACAGTGAAAGGTTGTAGCCCTCATGATACACTACACGACTGCACCAGTTGCCCGAGTATACAACCTTGTCCCCGAAGTGCGCGAATAGATTGTACAGCGATTCCATGAGCAAGGGGTAGCATGCTAGCCACAGTACTGCAAGCGGTATATACTCAGCATGTCGGTTTACCGCTAGCAGTGCTATTGCTACGACACCTGCTGCGAAGCCCAGGAAATCGACGAGTGCGTACATGCCAATCAGTATTATAGTGGGCTAGCGAACGCTTAGATTCGAGCCAATTATATCGTTACGTATTAGCTTCCGCGAATAGACGTTAGTTGAAACTGCCGAAGTCTTTGCTTCGGTCCGACTGCACACCTTTCAACATATACCAGAGTTAAATCAGAAGTGAGCGGTCACCCGCAGAACTGTCCCCAGTAGTCCCCCATAGTCTTGAGGTGGCCACCTTCCTAGTAGCATGCTTTCAGGCCTTGACGCAAAGTCTCTAGCTTGTCGAGTCGAGCGGCATTAAGTTTGCGTTAGGTTTCCAGCTCCTAGCTACGCTCCTTTTCAACGAGCTTCACAAGCTTGCGGAGATCCACCACAGTATTGAGAAGGTTCTCGCCTTGCGCCTCCAAGCGAGATGCCTCTTCCTGCATCTTCTTAAGCTTAGTTTGAAGGCGAGCACGCTCGGGACCATCACGGTTGACGACGGACCTCACCACGAGGGCGGGCTGTTACTGAAGGATAGGCTGCACATCGGCCACAACGTTCGATTCGACCTGCATAATAACAAATGAATTAATTGATTATACACCGCAGAGAGAGTCATCCGGTCTTCACTTAAACGCGTTGCCACTGCGGCTCAACTTCGAACCCGTACGTAGTTCTTTCCTACCGTACACCGCTGAGATCTTTTTGTAGTTGCTGTAAGTGGTCTTTTGCTCTAGAGGTTGAGGGGGCGGGTGCTCCTCCTCGTACCTGCTGGGTGGCAACTCACGTCGTTCATATTTTTAGGCCCTACTTTGGCGTACTCCTTGGCGGCTACCACCAACATTGCTAGTGTACACCTTATACAGGTCTTTCTGCATGGTCAGGCGAGGCACAAACAACGGCTCGTCTTCCTCCTTAAACACTTTCTTCTGGTTGCGAATGATGTCTGAGTTAGATGTGAGTCGTACTGGTCCCGTACTTGCGATGGTAGAGCACTTGACTGTATTTAAAAAGCTGATCGTAACGTTCGGTCTGTTCAAGAGACTCGCATGGGTAAATACGTTGGAAGCCGCCACGGTTACGCATTTCTCGCTGGTCCCGAAATCGCATTCGGGTATCGAAATCCCTCACCGGTTTGCCCAGCTGGAGGTCTTGCTCATATTTTTTTGGTTGGCCTTCGTCAGCAATATCATCTTCAGTGGGGTGCACCATCCGTAGTGTGTCAGCAATCAAACCCATTTTGACCTGCCTATCAAGCTCTGTGTCGATATTGAAGCTCGGTGTATGGTTAACTTCTAGCAGCAGAGGTTTGAGTTGGTCGGTAAGAATAACATCGAATCCTAGCACCTCGAAACACATGTCGTTACTGTGCGGTTGGGCTAGCCGATATTGGTTGGCGATCTACGGCTGCCCACTAATGATGGTCTTCACAATGAGGTCATGAATGCGAGGAAGCAGCTACGGCTCGTTGATCTGCTTGAGCACTGCCTTTAACGAACGTTTGTGGCCAGTGTTGAAGTCCTTCTCATCACTGGTGAACTTGCAATTGTCCTTATTTATGGCATAGTTGGTCAGGTGAGTGAAGGCGTTCTTCATGTTTTAACGCTCGGGTTTGCAGAATTCTCAGTTAGAGCTCATGTACCTTCCGTTGCGAATCTCACCAGTCCTTCCTCATAGATGTACACACGTAATGGGCTTGCACAAGTGACTAACACGTAAATGCGGAAGTCAAACTTAAGTCCATCTATAAGATAGGGAGCATCAAGATACTCCTGTACGATCAGACCCTGCTTCCCTTCCAGTTCGGACGCATTATCTGTTAGGTAGATCCCACGTCCTTGGCAGCCAGCCTCAGGTTTCACTATCAGTGTTTTGCTGGGGTTGTCGCGCCGATAGCCCAGTAGGTCATTGTAATTCAGCGGCAGACACCAGGTCAGCGGAAAGAAATCATATTCCTAGCGTAAGCTTGAGAGTACTTCGGGAAGTTCCTTGCGCATAAGATTGAGGTTTCTGGCTAGCCGATTCTTACGACTCAGCTCGCTCATGCCTGGAAAGTGGTTGATCTTCTGGTTACGATGCATGCTTCGCAGCACCTCTGCAGTGATTGCATGGTCGTTCCACATGAGCGTCCACCCCTCTTCATTATGAAGCTTCCATTTGAGCTGCTGCTCCACTACCAACGGAATGAGCGGGTACTTGGTGTCTGCATCAGCAAAGCCGTACGAGTGGTGTTGACCTTAGGCCGAGCCTATCTCAACCCCCGAAGGTATGAATTGTTCATTGAGGCGTTGGGTTATATCGGCTGTTTCTATAATATAGGGTCGGGCGGTCTGTTACACGCGCAAGTCATGACGTCGGTTTTCCACAGTAATCAGGGGATCGTTAAGTGCTTGAATATAAGACAAGGGGCAGAGCAATCAATAAATTAGTATAATTCATGACGACCACTGATTTCGACGGAAAGATGAAGCAAATGCAGACGCAACTGAAGGCTCTCGATGTTACCCACGATGCCGTTGCAAAGGCGAGGCTTCTTGAAGCTTCTTTCTAGCTGCGTGATGAACTGAATAGCTCAATCCTGACCATAACCGATGAGTACAAGCAGACCAGATTGCAGCGACAAATGCAGATGGTGGAGCAGTTGCTCAAGAAGCACGCTCGTAAGGTTTAGCAGCCTGTCCAGGAGCCTCAGTCAATTGAGTTACCTGTGGGGGTCCGGCCTGTCTCCCAAAGAAGATCAGTTACTTCCGAAGAGGTGCTCGAGCTCATAGTGAAGAAGGAACTGTTGAGTAACGAGGTGAAGATGACAGCCTAGGAGCTGGAGGAGGTGCTGACGCGTATGCGCAATGTCAAGTAGGTGCAATAGCACATTGCCGTCATTATTAAGGAACAGGGCGAAGACATCGACACCCTGGAACAGAACATCGACAGGACCTTCGATCAGGTCAAGAACGCAAACAAGGAGCTCGACGAAGCCAATAAAATTTCAATCGCCACCAGAATATTGAAGATACGGTTATTTACCGGTGGCATTCTCGCTGCAATCGGAAGCAGATTGTTCGGCTTCTTCGGCCTCGTCGGTGGGCTTTTTGCTGGGTTTCGAGTTGGATCGGCTCTCAAGGAGTGACATTATATACTACTCACAGCTATCGTCACATTTCAACGTAGGCCGAAGCTAGGAGCTGGCTGTCGGGTTTCTTGCGTATCAGCCACGTGAAGTGGTATATTGTGCATGGATAGCCCTTCATGAAGCTCACAAATAATTGGAGGTTGACAATAGGCACGATGTAGAAAAGTAGGTTTACCACCACGTAGATCCAGAAGAGCCATGGCTCCCGCGAGTAGTCGATCGTCTTGGATAGCAGATTCAGCAGTAGGATGATAAAATTGACTTGAGGGATTGACACCACCTTTAATGCCAGCAGCTGTTCATTACCGAAATTCCTTCCAGATTTCTTGTGTTTCCGCATCTGCCAGAAAAGAAACAGGGCAAAACAAAGTATGAGCACTGTCATCGTAAACTCAGATAGCCAATACGACAGCTCTCGACTACACAGCGAGCAGTAGTAGTGTAAGTCACCTAACCCACAGACCACGAACGAACGTATTGGAATGAGGTTCACCAGCGACGGTAGGGCTATGGCAGCCAAGACCAGGAAGGTCCAACGTTTGTGGATAGTATTCAGCCAGCTGCCCTTTACGCTGAGTCTTCTTTCGATGATGAACAGCAACAGCAGTGTCAATGTAAAGGAACTCTAAACTATTAGGAAACTGTACGATCCAAAGCGAGAGAATCACATAGCCTATCAGTTCGCACGCCAGGTGATCCTAGTAGTAAGCTGGAAAGAACATTTACAGCAGTGTTATGGTCGTGTATTGTAGCTGCACAATCAGTATCAGCTGCGGGAAGGTATCGCGATAGAGCTGCTCGACGAGTACAACAGCTGAAGTCAGGAGGGAGCAGCCCAAGCTTGCAGTCATCACCACGTACCTCACCGCCCAGGAGGCTTCGTAGTTGCCCATCGGATTATACTGCCAGCAGAGAGATGCGAATAAGATTAATAATGTGGTGGCACAGCTGCTTCCAGGACAACAGATCACCTTCCGATAGCGAAAAATGGTACCACCACGAGCCTAAGTCGAAGCAAGGAGGCGGTCGGTTCTATGGGGGAGGTTCCAAACAGCCAACGCTCAGCCATAACAGTTTCTCGACAAACACAATGAGCCTGAACAAGCAGAGTCAACCCAACGACAACGAAACCCTTTCGGTTGGTGATAAGAAACCCTGTGCATTCTACAATTAACGGAGTCTGACGAAGGAACTGGAGATGACTGAGAACCACGAGCACTAGCTGAAGCTGCTTCGCAACTAAAATAAACAGCTGAAGGAAATGGTGAGATAGCTTACACCACTAAAGGAGAAGTACAACAAACTACGTGGGCAGTACCTGAAGAAGGAGCGGGAAATGCAGCAACTCGAAGCTCGGGTTGCTTCGCTGTAATACAACTCCAAGTGACTTTGCCTTCTGGATACAACTAAAGAAAACTTGGATGAGTCATTCGAGTTTGCGGAAGTTGCTGGCAGTGTGCTCTCTCGAAGCCGTCTCCCGAAGCGGTGGGAGGTTTCCGCCTTGCAAACTGCTGGTGTGCAGAGTGCTGTTTTCCTGTCCCGTGCTAATGAAATTTCGGAAGTTGTCCAGCTTGCGGGTCAGAAATTACTCGTAAAAACGTTCCTTGGTTGAGGTGTAATTTTCACACTTCAAACCCTTCACTGATTGAGCCTGTTTATCAGCCTTCTCGGCTCGTTACTTGCTTCGATTTTCCAAACCCTTCAACTTGGCGATCTTCTTGTCTGACTCAGCCCCTTTCAGGGACAGTTTCCTTTTGTTGAGTATGTTCTGATCAAGAGGCTTTTTGCTGACCTCGAATGTCCAGATGCCTGATTCTTTCATCTTGGTGATCTAGGATTCCAGTGGAGTCAAAGGTACATATGGACGCCGACTCTCCAAACGTGTCTGATACATAAGTTCTGAAGTGCTTCGCATTGGGTTTATTGTATCGATTTTGCGAGTCGGGAGTGCTTTGGTGGGGTTTGTTGATGACTGCCTTTGCTCTTTCTTTCTCTTAAGCATGGAAACAGAACTTGTATGAGCGTGAATTGGATTCCTGGGTTCCACGCTATCCGTCGACATTTTCTTTTCGCGGAGTGGCTTTAAGCTTCGGCTTGCTGGCGGGAGCCGAATCGGTGATGGTACCTCCTCGTCCTTGATCTTCTCGCTCTCCGTTGTATAGTTGAATCTTTCGTTGTAATAGTCCTTGATGAGATCATTAGTTAGTCGCAACTTCTTTAGACAGTTTGGGTCCATCATCCGGAATCTCTCACAGCTTTGATAAAGGCTGTTTGATAGAGTTTTTCTCAGGTTGTCCAGTGTCTTGTACTCGCTATTTGCCACCCTCGTGTAGGGATTGCGGTCGAAAACATCCAAAAGACTGACAAGCATCGCCTTACCCAAGTTCATATAGGACTGCGGGGTGTAAAACTGATCCCTTTCGTTTTCGAAGACTTCGGTGTACCTGTACTGGCCATAGCAGATATTGGGTTCCCTGGGGGCAGGCAGGGTGTTGAGGACGTTAGGAGTATGGAAGCCACACTCAAGTGTATACGAATGGACAATGTTGAACTTTTTGTACATGAACACCCTCGCACACCCCTCCTTGGAATAATCATCAGCCTTCTCCTTGGCCTTCATCTGCTTCTTGCTAAAATTGGATTCGAACTTTTCGAAGTAGGGTGAGTTGAGCTCAAGTAGCTTGGCGAACAGCTCGCTTTCTGTTTGTAGATGAATATCTTAAAAGGCGTTACCGTACACGAAGAAACCTTTTTTACTGGCGTGCCCATGCAGATCAAAGTAGAAATCGACAGTGCCCATGCTCTACACGAGGGTACGAACGGCCCAGATAGTCGGTTAACGAGTTGACTTGCAGTGATAGTACATGCGGTTGAGGTTACAGAAGTTCAGGTCAGTGCGGTACATGCCGTGGTACACTCCGTCTGGGTTCAGCATGGGCACTAGGAGAAAATGGAAGGATTTTCGAAGTAAGTGCGCACGGTAGTCAGTCTTGTCCATGAGAAAGTGCAACAACCCCTCAAAGCAAAATGATGCCGAAGTCTCGCCAGGATGAACCCGAGCAGTGATCAACACTTTCGGTCGCTTTCTAATTTTCAGTGGGCGTTCATTCTTCGAATGATTCTCAAAGAGTCCATCGATAGGTGCCTCCCTCTCTTGAAGGCAGTTGCTGCGACTCGTAACAGTCAATAGATGCACTTTTCGACGCTCGTTGGAATGGGTCAGCACCTAGTTATGAAAATACACATCGCCTTCGTCCTTCATTGATGTTTCCGCTTCGTCTAATAAGCAACCCAGCTTGCTGTATGAGTACGGGTATGCGAATGCGAAGTACACCGGACATTCCTCTCCAAACATGAACTCGAAGGCCAGGTCAACGTCGTCTTCTCCTGCCTAAACTGTCTTTCAAATCTTTACGGTTATCTTTACGGGCTCACTGATACGCCGGTAATCGGTCTCACCTTCAAGTCGAAACACTGGCCGGTAGTGACTGGCCTGTCCGTTCTGCAGTAGCCAAGGAGTGTACCTTGAACAATCCGTTGAGTAAGTTGACCCGACTGATGTGAAACCTCACCCGACAGTCCTAAAAGCCAGCCACACGGAAATGAAAGAACGTTTTGTAGCTACAGAGGTTGGTGGGATGGTCGTAGCCCGACCACAGCCTATACTGACTTTATAATTCACAACGCATACCTCGTAGGGCCCCAGCTGCTCAACGCCTTCCAAATTCCCAGAGTCAAAGTCCCCGCTGAAGAACACCCGCTTGGATTCCACGTAGAAGTAGCGCTTACAGTTCTTGTTGTTGGTGGAGGTAAGCTGCGGAGCCCACTAACTCGACCGCATGGACATTATAAATACGGAATAGGAAACTCTAGCAGTAACATCACTGCCCGGCTGATAGCTCGTCTTTAATGATGGATATAAGCTGGTTGTGATGCCACTCACCGACCAGCCTCCTACCCTCACGATAAAGGATTCCCGTCCCTTACATTGCACCGTTCTTCCACATACCCTCATATCGCTGTCCATTCTTCCATGTGAATACTCCATATCCACTTTTCTTGAAGTCTTCCAAGGGTCCTTCATACATATTACCGTCATGATAGCATACTTTAAAGCAGTGTCGAAATTTGCCTAGCTACCAACATCCCTCGTACACGTTCCCGTTGGGGAAAGTGACTTTGCCATCTCCATTAAGTAAATTGTCGATGAACTCGCCTTCATAGACCACACCAGTGGAGGTCGTTAACTTTCCCTTCACTTTTTCCCCCTCGACAAGTTACCCACTACATAGAAGATAGTGTACGTAAAGTTGGCCCCATCGTTGAACTACTGCTCGAATTTCGAGTTGAAGGT
>ERZ724508.510-NODE-510-length-27584-cov-6.843220_pt1 | contig 27584 bp, 34 predicted proteins | sample MGYA00376041_ERZ724508 | MGnify/ENA primary metagenome ERZ724508 (study PRJEB28724, sample SAMN07190887) | wastewater metagenome | isolation source: effluent of sewage treatment plant in Hong Hong | place: USA: Christiansburg, Virginia | collected 2016-03-01 ...
ACCTTGCTGGGATTTTATTCCTATAAAAAGCAAATAACTTCTTAGCATTAAACCGACTCGAATTAATCATGGGGGACCAATCGGAGGCGTGGTATGGCAAACCCTCTGATAAATACGATTCTTTCCTGCAAATATCAAAACAAAAACTAAATTAAAATCGAATCACTAACATTCAACTTAGAGTCATCTTTGCCTTGAAACCTTCCTAATCTTGGTCTACACTTTATTTTATACGTTGTTACTCAGCCGTGCTGGTTCGTCTTCTTCCGGAAGCCCATCGATTTCAACGCTGATTTACAGCTCTTCTTGCTCGATGTAGACAGGTCACGCTCGGAGTCTGCCGAAGCCTGTGTGTACATCTTCTCGCAAGGTCGCTGCTTCTTCAGCAGCTTACTGCACGACTTGCTTTTCTTTATCTGCTGGGCAGGTGACGCCGACAGTGCCTGCTGGAAGTAAGGATTGTCCGATGACAGCACCTTCACAGTCTTCATCGGTCTGAGTTTCTTGCTTGAAGAACTCGACGTCTTCCTCTTGGTCTTAGTTCCTGGTTCCTTTGATGTTTTTGGCTTACAACGCACCTCGCTGAAATACTCGAAGATTGGTGAGCGTAGTGCCTCAGCCCAGCTGTAATTCTTCTGCTGCTACCTCCCTGATTTGGTGAGTACGTACTCCGACTCCTTGAAGTACACTGAGTTGCGGTTGGATTCGTAGCAGGTATCGGCACCTGAACTACTATTTATTTTGCGGGAGCGAAGCGCCTTGAGATGTTAAATCTGCCTGCGTTTGTAGTAGAGTCCAATTCTGGAACACTCCGGTTCCATGTGGATACGTGGCGCAGCAACTATAAACCTCTACACCGGTGGGTCAAACTGTTTGGATAGTTGGCGGTTGCGGTGATACTTCGCTAGGCATTCTCTCTACTCAGCAAGCAACGAACAATCCTTGAACTGTATGTTAGCCTTCGCAAGGTTATCTGCTATAGTTTCCGAGGTACTTTCAATGATGAATTGCATCATTCGCTGGTAGCGGGTCACTCTACTATCGTGTTTGAGCAGGTTACGCTCGACGAGGCGGTAGTGGGGTGGCGAATGACGACTCGGCTTGGTCTTCAACCGCTTTTGACTACTCAGATGGCCATTTTGCATTGCATAACAAACTATATCGCTAGTGGTGTGAATTTTGGCAATTAATGAGATACGCTCTGCTTGTGTTGCTGACTGCAGTGCTGTTTGCAACCAACTGCCAGCAAGAGGAAGAGTCAACAAGAAACAGAGATGCAATGTTCCCGAGCAGCATGACCAGCTACAGTACGAGACTGCACCCCAACCAGGACATAATGAGCGAACTCCTGAACAGGGTGAAAAAATACAAGCTTAAAGCAGTGTCAGTGGTATCCGCGATTGGTAGTGTTCTGCACTGTTCCATTCGCTTCGCTAATAACTCCTATCTCACAAGGGTGGAAGGCCCAATGGAAATTGTTTCTCTTTCGGGGACAGTTGACGAGCATCAAAGACCACACGTTCACATTAGCCTGTCAAATGGTACGGGGTTTACGATCGGTGGTCACCTACCATCGCTGACCGAACGAAAGACGCCAGCCAATCACGACTGCCCAATTTTTACGACGCTGGAGCTGGTGTTGGTCGAGCACAACAATGTTCGATACGTTCGCAAGACCGACCCGGAGACAACCTTTGACGAACTGACAATCCAGCGCCGTGGCACCTTCTCCGTACAGTTGGGCCAAATGTGAACTTGTATAATCATAATCAATCGACCAACAATCAACATGCGCCTGCTGAGCCACAACATCCTCGTCTGCAACGTACTGAAATGCACCAACAACAACCTGCCGTTCCTCATTCAGGTGGACAGAAGTGAGTACCGCGAAAGCGATTTCAACCGTGATCACATCGTCAAGCTCATTCGCAAGCTGGAGTGGTCTTCGCTGTTCAAGACCGTCACCGCAGTAAACCAGTTAGTGATGTAGTTGGGCTAGAAGAACTTCCAGAAGGAACTCACCAACGAGATGATGGAAAGCGAGGAGTTCCTCCGCAGACTGCACCGTATTATCCTCGATGTAAAGGTTTGATGTAAGTTAGACCCACATTATGGAGGGACGTTTGGTGTGTCCGAGCTGCAATCGAGAGTATCCCATCGTCAATGGTATCCCTAACATGATTCTCACGGAAGCAGAGATGTGATAGTGCGTGGTGCTCTTGACTACCTCTACTTGTGGGTTTGGTGGGTGTTATTATCGCATAATTGGGTTGTTCGGTGAGACAAGCAGCAGTGCTACTGTTGTTAGTTGGTGCCGTTCCAGAGGCTATATGATGGGAATGAGGTGTCTACAGGTATGCAATCCGCATTAGTCTACATGGTTAGGATACGAGACTCTCACTCTTGTGGACCGGGTTCGATTCCCGGATGCGGAACTTTTTCTATTTTGCCAACTGCTGTTTAGATTTTTGTTAGAGCTTCTGACCTCTCCGTCGATCATCCGGTGAGCTTTGGAGAGGTTGCGGATGACAGTTTGCAGTTGTTTTTATGAATAGTCCTAACAAACGATAAATTGCGAGGTTTCTGGTGTAAGTAGCGACAGTGGAGCACACTATCGATGGCATTAAGCACCGAATCGCAAGACTCGGGAACCAAACAGTAAGTAACCTGTTTGGGGTGGTTGCTGGCAGCAAGGGGTATTTGTGTATTGGAGATCTGCAGAAATTGCTTATAGAAAGTCATGAAAGACAACCGGCATTGTTCAGCAAGGTTATGGCAAGGTTCGGTGATGGCTGTGAACAAAGTATAGGGCTTCAGCAGTTCCTAAAAGGACTGACACCGTTGGAATAATTAAACAAGGAGTCAGGAGAAAACATCAAAAGCGCCAACCATAAAGACGAAGCTTCGGTTCTTATGAGTACGTTTGTGAGGGAATGCATCAGAGGAGAGTCCTATCTCAACCGATTTCGAAGATAGCTGAAGAACGAGGACTTGGGCAACGTCTTCAGGTAAATGAATACTCACCGAACGGGCTATCTCGGTCTGAACGAGCTTATGCTTTTTATGAGTCGATGTGGAATCCAGATGGAGCAACCCCGATGCAAATATTTGATCGCAGCACTGCGAAAGAACAGAAAGTTCGTAACCCTCGAAGCCTTTACAGAAGCCTTCGAGCTTGAAGAGCAAACCCACGACGACTCCGAAGATTACAGCCCACCCCCTGGACAAATTAGGAAATTCATGCAACACCAACGGTACTCCGACTTGCCACAACTATCAATGCTAAAGCGTTTTGCATCCTCCAATCTGGAGAGGATTCGCAACTACCGTCTTCTAATGGAGCTTCAACCAGTATCACGCGAATCTGAATGTTCGAATACTGCAGTTATTCAACTTGAAAAATAGAAATCTCAGGCCGATCGGGAGCAACTCCCTCTTCAGCCCCACCAACAACAGCATCTACTTCAAGAGAACAACATAACCTTCGCAGCTTGGAAGCCGTAATACCCTCCACTACCCATCACCATCGAACTTGTCCTGTATAGTCACCCATCGCTCACTGCCGAGGCACAACTCCCACCAGCATCGATTTGCTGACTTCCATGGACAGAGTTATTCGATATTTCTTGTCCGCTGGTACGTTCCAGCTATTATTTAAACCATGATCGCCCACCAACTTGTCGTCATTGACGAGTACTATGAACGGTAGCAACCTCCAGCCAACCGAAAGTTCAAGAACAAGAAGCCAAGAATTATGACTCCCAAGAGTTCTAAGCTTGGTCGCTTCTTTCCTGTTCAGGTGAAGACCCAGTCAGAACAGTCAGTGGGTGACTCTCGCGGGAACTCCCAGCAAGCCATGCGAACATCCATGAGTTCCGAAAAGCAGTTGCCATCTCAGTACATGCTCAAGATCAAGTCACTGACTATCTTCGAGGAGCCAGTATCGGCTAGGATTCACGATCGGAGGCCAGTAGAGCTCAAGGATACAGAAGTATATACCCGCAACAAGCAATCCCGACCAGTTGCAAACATGGTCTCGGAGTATGGATTCCCATTTCTAACTGCACGGAGCAAGCATGGCCCCAAGACTGCAAGGATGGTCTCCAGCCATAAAAGCTCATCGCAGGAGCGTCTTTTGCGTATGTCGAAGCTCGATTTTACGTTTCGGTGACTTATTAACCGATAAACAGTCACTTCTTCTTCTTCGCAGGCAAGCTGGAGTTGATCTTCTTCTTGATCTGGAGCTGATTCTTCAGTGGGTCTTCCTTTGTCAGGGTGCTAGCTCGTTGTGGCTGTTTCTCTGCCACAGGGAACTGGTTGGATGCTGCATTACCAGCGAACAGAGGGGGAGCTTACTTGTTTTACTCCACCTCGTAGTCAGTATCGTCACCGTCAGAGTTATTGCACTTATCGTCATTGGGGCGATCCAATCGCAGACCGTTCTGTTCCAGATCCTAGCTAATCTGCTTGACCTTTGTCTGCTCAGGCTCGTAACAGTCGAAGATAGATTGGCAGAAGGCCTCAGCGATGTTACGGTAGGTGCTCAGGTTAAAGTGCTTGAACTCTTAGGGACCGAAGTCAGCACCACAGAAAGATAGTTCAAGCGTGAAGCAGTTAATGATGTTGAGTTCCTTCCACAGAGCAATCTATGTAGAATGTTAATGTTACTCGTGCAGCTCCCTCACGATCCTTCTGCAGCATGAACCCACAATCCTTGAACGAAAATACTCTGCAGTTGTTCTTCATAAGACCAGGGAAGATCTGTTATTTACGGCTCGTATCCTTGGCGCAGCCGTAGATGAATGCGTTCTTCTTCCGGGAGTGCCCGTGGAAGTCACAGTACAGCATCAGGTCACGCTCCTCTTTCATTCGTTTGACGAGTTGTTTAGTGTAGAAGATGGTGGGATGGAACTTCTTGCTGGGGTCAATCCATTGACGGTTCAGATCAACACAAGCAAGATTACATCGGTAGTTCCCATTGACCACACCATCGATGTTCAGCATCGGCACAATCTTGAAGATAAAGTTCTCGCGGAGAATCTTCGCGATTGGAGAATTGCTCACCAAGAAGTCGATGATGTATTCGATGAGGTAACTTGCCATGCTCTCTCCCGGGTGCACTCTTGAGGTGAGGAAGATACCCTTCTTCTCCTTCCCGTTCGTAAAGTCTGCAATAATCAGGTAATCGCAGTTATTTCCGGCAATGGTCTGGCAAAGTGTCTTCCTCTGAAACCTATTTTTGAGGCCTGGGTCAGCTTCCAAAGTTCCGAGGTACCGCTGCAGGTGCGTGTAGGTGTATGGGTAGCAGTGCGCAATATACACCGTATCGTTATCGTAGGGGAATTTAAGGTTGAAGTTCAGCGTGTAGTAAAACCCAGCATTCTTACGTTTAAGGTTATTTTGGTAGTAGCAGAGCTTGCTGCCGTCTCGGTACCACCCAATCTTCTGCAACCGTGCCTGCTTTTCAGAATAGATTAGTGGGCGCATACCTGTGTTGTACAGACTGTCCGGCTTCATCATGTTTATTATGCTGAACTTGTACTACACGTCCTTGCGAGTGTTTGCGACTGAAAAGTAGAACCATTGGGTGTGGCTTGTCGTGTTCCAGTCGGGTTTGAGAATAAGCTGGTACTCGAATTACAACAGCTGGATCGCCCGACGTAGGTTACCGGACTCGAATCTCGATTCAAACACCAGCGTGGTATCGGTGGGGTTCTGCGGTAAGTAGTATGGGAGTAAGTCCATTCCATACTGAGTGGGATCTACATCTTTCGTGATTGGTTGTGGTTCCTTCGTTTCGTAAACAATCTTATTCAGTAAGGTGTCGAGGAAGCATATCCGCTGCACTTCTCTCTTGATAGAATCCTCCAGGATGAATGGTTAGGGTTAGTACACTGCCGCAGGCTTTTCCTGAAACAGCTTGAATTCGGGATTGGCAGGCAAGAAGAAGTTATCGGTGCCACTGAAATAATTCAGGCAAGTACCTCTGGAAGGTGGGAGTATCCACTGTTGGTTTCTTCACCTTCCGGTAGAGACGTTTGTTTATGCCGAAGAATTCATCCTAAGCTTCCTTTTCCTATGCTTCTGGTGGTTCGGGTGCTGTTGGCTTCACCTGCTATTCCTGAGCAGTCTCTGTTTGGGGCTTCTCACCCGTAAACTCGTCCACGTCGTAATTGGGTAGGTCCAGAGGTGGTTAGAACTGCTGCTCGTCGTCCCCCTACATTCTATTATTCAAATCAATTATAATCGAATGTCGTTGGCTATGCTGCTGGCTGTAAGTCTCGTTATCGCATAGTCCATGGCATTTGACAATTCATCGATGGTGAGTTATAATTGATTACTCGTTTAAATGGTCGACCGAGTGGAGTTTCCAGCCTTCCTCGATTCTAACCGGAAGGCCGAGCCTGAAGATATCAGCGATTTCAGGTTCGTTAATTACTTCCCCAAGGAACCCTCACTAAAGCAGAAGGTTAGCAAGGTTAACACCGATTGGCAGGATATCGAGTCAGGGCTGAAGAATCGTATGGCAGATCTCGTCAATGGATTTCTCAAGAACGAGGAGCAGAAGATTAATATCTACCCAAAGAAGAACACGATAGACCTAAAGAAGCTGTTGGAGAGACGAATGCAGACGCTAAAGCGAAGAACCGATAAGGCTATAGTCATGCTTGCTAAGAAAACACTGTCGAAGGGAGAAGAGAATGTACCAAGCGACTCCGACGACAACTGAGATGAAGTGTATGGAGATGTCACTTGTCCAACTGTTTGTGGAAGAACGCAAGCCATTTATCGGTCGACCAGTCTTCAGCTGCGTCGATACGCACACCGTTTGCGTAGTAGATCGGAGTACCGCTGTTACCGAGAGTCCCCGAAGCGTATTTCCATTCAGCACGCACCTTGCTGTCCTCTGGAGAGCCTGAATTTAAAGACTTTCGAAACGAGACTTCATCGATTTCCTAGGTTAGAGTACGATTCTTACCAACACCTGCGCGATATCGTTCGTGAAACCATCCAAGAACTCCTCCACACTGAATTTAGTCCACTTGGATTCATAGTAGACAGCTTGGTTTTTCAGAACAAACTGGATATACTTGTTCGCAGCCCTGTCTCCGTGAACTTTTCTGACGTACTGGTAGCCTTGGTGCACCTTGAACGAGTACAGGTGATAAGGTAAAGGGAAAAAGTCGTAGGTTAGTTTGATGCCGTCGTAGCCTCGTTAAGTGAGTGCTTCCCGTAGGTTGTCATTGGATTTCTTGGAGTCAATACCTGAGTGAGATTGGTGGTACAGAGAAGATCGTAGAATGCACGTATGCGCAACGTACCCTTCGGATCTCCAAGGGTAAGTCCATGAGATCGCTGAGGAATTGGTACGTACTGACTGCAACCAACGAGAAGTACGAGGAGTTCAAGGGCGAATACTATCTTCATGGTGGTTGTGGCTTCCACGCCAGAAAATGATATAAACCGAAAACGAACTGCCAACGAATCGTAAGAATCGAAGGAAATATGACTACGAGATTGAATATGAAGTGGGTCATGAAAGGCCTAGGGACCAATACCGTGTTGTGGTGCTTAGTAGAAGATCGCAGTGCTCGCTCAATTTAGTTGGATGTTGTCGCTGGATGGCACTTGGAGTGCCGATGGCTACTCGTTTGGTTGGGGTGGTTGCTGTCGTTGTGGTTCTTCTGGTTATTATTGTTTGTGTTGCTCTTCATTGGCTTCAAGCTGGATTGACATTGTTGCTTGCTACGGAGGAATTGGAACTCCCTTACTTATGCTGCTCTGTAAATCATCAGGTGACTTCACGTCGGTATTGCGTTTGCAGCACCACACAAGCAGCAACACTACTGCTGTCACCAAGAAGATGCCTCCTATGATAATGCCAGCAATGGCTCCTCCTGAAAGTCCAGTCGACAATTCAGCAGTACTGTAGGTGTAGTAGCAAGAGTATCCTGAAGCATCCGGACAATTGCCTTGCCGGTCACAACAATTGTCCTTGCAGTGCTGAGCCGCGTAGTTGCAATATGAACTCATAACTAACAAACGGGATAAGCAGATATGAACTCGAAGTAATCAGCGTATGACTGGCGTTATTAATTGCCTCAGGTTGGTCTGGTAGAGTTATCGGTAGAAGTGTTGCTGGGAGTATAGGTCGCGCTTCGGCAGTTTCGCATGTGAGTGCTATTCGGTAGCAGTCGGTGCAAACCGAGCCGACTCGCCCTCTAGCCTATTTACAGAGGATAGTGACTGAAACTGGCGTCGCCGGCGCGAACGAAACGTCCGTTTTCTACGATCCTGTTCGTGGTCGCTGATTAGGTTCGGTCGGCAACGGTTGCTCGGCATTGTATGAATCTTTCCGCAAGACTTCTTTCTGAACTTAGCGAAGTGGCTGTACTCGTCATCGCTTGAGATGTTTTGTTTGGAATGGTTTGTGGTGAGCATGTCAATCCCTAGCACGCTTCTCCAAGAGTCCCCTTCCGTCGGCTTTGTGATTATCTTAACTGTAGGTTTACGCACTTTCTCGGTTCGGGAAAGCAGATTAATTTTTGTCTTGAATAATCCACAGCGGACGAGAAGCCTGTTGATAGCGTCCTCAAGATTTTATTCAGTAGATATGCGACTACTCACTGTCTTTTTAGTCGGGTCTTCACTGTTCAAGTCTGGCTTTGTCTTCATCAGGCACTGTAGGACATCATTATACTCGAACTCCTCTGATCTGTGTCTGTGAGGATTCGTGAAAAGATTCTCCTTTGTATGAGTATTTTCCAAACCTATCCGTAACTTATTTTTGTCGAGAACTACAAATGATTTCACACCTTATGCCTCCACCGAAGAAGGCACCCTCCGAACGGGAGGGTTGATAGAGAGCTTTTTGGATTGCCGTCGTGTACGGGAGTGCCTACCATCCATCGGTTTGAGCTTGATTTAATTGGAAGTTTCGTCGAGTTCTACTGGTTTAGCCATATTTGCCGTTTGTTTATCATTTTGGGTCGCTGGGTTATCCCTGAGATAGTTGCAAGGCGAGACTTCAATGTTGTGGGTTACAACGAAAAAATCGTCATTGCGTGCTGACCGAATCCGGTTGTTAGATTCCAATTGTTGGCTTCCGTGAAGGGATGTTGTGGTGTCCTTTGTTAGGAGAGAGGGGCGATACGAAGAAGAAGTTGAAATTCTTCGAAGAATAGACGTACTTTTTGTTGTATCGTTTGGGGATCTCTTTGTTATTTACTTGATTCTGGATTTGGGAAGTTTAGGAGAGGCTGCTAATTACCCTCTTCTTTCGCTGGCATCTGATTCAAACTTATCGGCTTCTTTCTTGATATCAACAGACAAAACATTCAGAAAATTCTCCCGAACGCGACTGTCTTGGTATTTGTACAGTATATTTTCAAGCTGTCTTTTAAAATCGTTTCGAAACACCTTACCAACTCTCACCCCTTTGTTCCCTCTTTTTTGCTGTTGCTCCGTTCCTGGTTGTTGTTTAAAAGGTAATTTCCCTCTCAAAGGCGGAGTATGTAAATTGGGTGCCTTCAACTGAATTTAGCTTTAAATTTCATCATTTGACTCCTCCTCGATGATGCAGTTACTGAGCGAACTTTTTTGCAGTTTTACTCTAAAGAACTCGTCCAAAGAACTCACATAGTTGTTATCCACGATCATATCAAGCAGCAAGCGAATAAGGTTTTAGTTTTCCATGAGAACCAGCTTACTAATACGCGAGTAAAAGTGAAACCCCTTAAGGCTTGTCTCCAACGAGCACATTTCTAATTGAGCATCATACAGTTCTAGCAATCCCTTCGCAGTAAAATCCAAACTGTGCGAGTTCATAGAGTAGTACATAAACTTCCTGAAGATCTTTTCGGAAACACGACTGTAAAATCGAAGGTACAGGCTTAAGTTAAAACATTTGATGTACTCTTTGGTGATGGATGATATGCTCTCCAGCATCTAAAACTCCTGCATCTTATCGTTCATCTGGCGCTTGGTGGTTTCAATCTGCTGCAAAGCACTATACACGAAGTCCAAAGCGTTGCCTTCTTTCTCCACTAATTTTTTGCGGATCTCTATGAATAGTTCCTGCATTTCGATGTTAAGGTCCCTACTTAACTCATTCTTACGACGATTCCTTGGAGAAAAGAGAGCGCGGAGTCCATTACTTTGTAGGGGTCAGTGCAGTGTTCGTGGGGTTGGGCTTGCTACAAGTCTATCAATCTTTCGAAGTCGAGGTATTGGTTTTCCATATTAATATGGAAAAGGAACAAGGTAAGCTTAATATGAACTTATTTGGGCTACGATGCTTTAAGGCATTCATCACAGACGAGATATAGGGGCATTGCCCTTGATGGTTTACTGAAGACTTTTGTCGTATTTTCTGTCTGTCAATGGGACGTGCAGATGCTCTTTAGGAGTGTTCCACATTACCAGCAGGAAGTCCACCTTGAGGGCGCCCTCCTTGATTAGCCCATCTACCCACTCTGCCACTCCCTCTGCGGCCCTGGCCTCGATCACTCCTTTGGTCAGGAAGAGGGCGAGGCTGTTATGGATCACCTCGGCGGCGAAGAGTCGCGCGAACAGCAGCACCATGTCCGAGTGCTCCGGGTGCTTGATTCTACTGGCAGCTAGGACAGTCTGCTCGAGGGAGATCCTGTCAAAGTAGGCATTGGCGTGAGCCAGCTGCTCAACGGCCAGGAAACGGGAGTAGATGTCCTAGGGAGTCTTCGCCTGGCCTCTGAGCAGGGCGAACTTTCCCACAAGCTTCTCGAAGAGGAGGCGTTAGCGCAGTCGGACAAGCTCCAAGAGCACGTCGATGGAGCCAAGCTGGGACACCTCTCTTACGACGGTACTTTTCGTCTGCGGGAGCTGGTACTTCCCACTCTGGTGAAGCTTCACGAGCTCGCGGCTGACCCTGATTGCTAGCATTTTATTGTCGCCAGCTTCGCTGCATAACACACGCGCTGCCTGCTGGTACTCCGGCAGCCGGCTGAAGGTGCTCACTCCAAGTACTCCGGTGTAGCTGCTGACGGTGGATATGGCTTCGACGGCGTAGTCGGTAATGCGAGATTTGGAGAGGTTCGACAAGACTACCGAAAGTGGGTCAACTGTGGACTTGACAAACTGCTGGCTCGAGAGGTTGCGTGAGAAATTGTACGCGAGTGTCCTTGCGGCCAGGGGAATCAGGGCCTGCTGGTGCAATTGGTAATAGAGCAGCGGATCTGTTACTTTATGCGTCTCGCCTGAAGTCAATCTATTTCTTGAGGCTTTGATGCCGACGAACAGGCTGGCCTTGAGCAGTCCGATGGCGCAGGAGGACAGGGCCTCATGCCAGTAGGTCATCCCGTCCACGTAGGCGGTTATGCGGGAGTGAGGCTTGAGCTGCGACTCCACCTTCCCCTGGTCATTAATCTTCGCTACTCCCTCCAGCATACTCCCCTTCTCCAGCGTCACCTTGTCAAAGTAGACTGAACCCTTTCGAAGTCCGCTGTTCCTGTACTCTCCCAGGTCTTCCACTTTGACGTTCTTGGCCAGTGCTCCGCTCGTGGGGTCCCGCACCTCGACCAGGAAGGCGTTGGCTCCCTCGCTGGCCTGGGTTTTGCTGTCGACCACAGTCTTGGCAAACACGATAGCGTAGTCAACGCAGGTGTCATCGCCGAAGCCATCGCACCAGTACTTTCGGGAGAAGGGTGCGATGCTGTCGAGGGTGAACTGCTTGGCCTTCGGGTTAAAGAACGCCGTCGTGTCAATCTTGCCGACACTAGTCTCGGACCCGAACTCCTGCATGCACACTCCGACAGGTCTCTTTCGCTGTTCCGACTGTTTTACAACCTCCAGGTGTGTGCTGCCTCCGAACCTAAGGACTGCTGAGCAGGCCGTATTGTGGGCGATGAGCAGGCTCAGACCGTTAGGCTGCAGCGCTGCGGCTGTCTCGTAGAACTGGAAGTGCTCAAGGGGGTTCTGCTTGAGGGTTGCGTGGTTGATCCTAGTAATGTTCTCCTCGAAGACCCTCTTGTCGATGCCGGGTGCAGCTTTGAAGGTGGGCTTCCACAGATCTCCGCTGAGGCTCTTGTAGAGGGCCTCCTTGTTATCGTGGCTGGTCAAGCAGAGCAACTGTGAGAGCTCATTTCGGGGATTGATTTTCCTGACTTAGAATTATCTGATCCTATCTATCAACACATAGGCAGTGAGCACTGCATCGTAGTGATCGTTGTTTTCCAGTACATACAGGTCTGTATCGTACCCGATATCCTTTAATCTATCAATCCATATTTGATGCTGTTGGTATATGAATGGAAATTCCTGAGATTCGGATCCACATAAAAATTCCAGCCGTTGGGTAAGTGGCCCCTGCTCCAGATAATTGTACATAAAAGAGTGATGTGATTCATAGTAATGATCCCATACTCCGTTCACTATCTTCCCTGGGAAACCTCCATGCTCAAACGGATTACCTGAGGCCACAACGAGCTTGACATGCTTATCGTAGAATCCCCTGTCTTGGTTAAGTATTGGAAGAGATGTACCCGATCCTCCCGACCAAGTCAGAACAACCATTTCGGTCGTATCTCCTCCATAAGCAGGAATGATCTCAACGCACTTTTTGAAGCCAAGATCGACATCGTACATGGAGTCGTAGTAAGTATACTTCACCAGCTGACGGAAGCCAACAGCCACGAAAATATATCCGTTCTATACGAATATCTTTCCGAGGTACTCGAACACCTCCTCAGATCCATTGACAAAGACCCCTCCATGCACGTACATGACAACCTTCAGTGGCCGTTTAGGCTTGACCTTGGGCGTGTATACAGAGATCTTTTGGCGAGGGTGCTCACCGAACTTGACTACATTTTTGTTGTAGGTGTTTGTCTTGTTTGCAAGAAAAGACCTCGTCAGGCACCCCTTCCAAAAGTGCTGCACCGCATCACTGCTTCTTTCGTTGTGGATCAGCGGGAGATTCCAGATATCCATAAAGTACTTGTCGAACTATTTGCGATGTTAAGGAAGCACGTCACGATAATGCTCTGCACTAGGACCAGTGGTAACAACAACTGAGTTGCGCATTGCTCGTAGTGATCGCTGTTCATTACGTTGCTCTAAGAGCTAATTTCTGTTCATCCACAAAATCTTTATTTAATTGTACGTCATTCCCACGTATTAGAAGAATTCCTGTATTGATCAGGATGACCTAAAGTTTGAATAACTCGTTTCAGGCAAGGTCCGATGCCTATTCCTTTTGAAACAATGCCGTTAGCCACCCATAACCATACAATTAGCGAAATTTAGTATTTTTTACTGGTAAACGCGGCTGACTACGATGAATGAAGCTTCAATGCTTGATGAATTCCGAATATTTTCTTAAGACAATCAAAATTTATTGTATACAGTATCAAACACTATCGTCTCCAAAGATCTTCTGAATTGTGTGTTTCTTTGTTCGGAGTCATTTGTCATATGAGTTGTGATGTTCGAGAAGGAGGACGGGGTTATGGTTATAATGTAGAATAGGTTCTACAATCCTTTAAATAAACGATAGGAGTTAGCCTGCTTCAGTTTGGATGATAATCGAGTGAGTGCATCTTAAGCTCTATTAATAATGATGAGGCGTACGCGCAAAGGATAGAAGTCGACACGACACCAGAGGCCGCTGCATTCCAACATGGGGATGTTCGCCATTGGAAGGTCCCCGTCACAGAGGAGTCCCTCGCCGTCCGTGAATCTGAGGAGGAGGGAGGACATCGAGGACATTTAGGACTCCGGTATCGACGTCAGCAACACGGCACCCAAGTTGTCGACGTGGATGACTGGGAAGGGAGCAGTGTTTAAGGAGACAACAGCCGTGCTGGTTCGCGAGGGTCCTGCACTTCGGCACAGTACCAAGGCCTCCTAACCGTTTCCGCGCGGTACAATATATCGAAACACGCAGCCACCAAGCAGTAGCCGGCGCACGTCTCTGGCTGGTCGACCAGCGCCAACAAAGCCAACAATAGCAATGCAGTGGCCGGCGAGGCTGCTCGCGTCGTCCCTGTCCTTTCCCGGAACGACCAGGGAAACCAGACAACCTATTCCGTCTTCAGCCATCCAACACTAAAAGCCACCCACGAATTTGGGATGCAGACGTCGCTTGTCGACGAAGCGCAAGTGCTGAACAAGGCCGAGGGAGCGCCTTTCCTCTCCTTGGAGCAGCAGCCCTAAGTCAAGACGACAGTTCGGCAGCTGGTGTCGACGCCGGTGTTCGATACGCCACAACTCGCTAGAAGCCTCCCGTTCGGAGAGTCCCGACCCAACATTCCCGTGGTCTCATTGGACAGCGGATACGGCTTCACGAAGGAGTTTACCCGATTCTGGGACTCGGGTCGGTACAACTAACAGGAGAAGCTGAGGATGAATGCCGAGGAGATTCTCAGAAGATCCAAGATCGTGGTGTGAGAGATCGCAGACGACTGACTATCCAATAAATGTTTTACTCAGATTGTAAAGATTCTATATTCCAGGATTCACTGATCAAAGTCTTGGCTTGTTTGCGTTACCCTTAGGAGTGTTCCACATGGCCAGCAAGAAGTCCACCTTGAAGGCGCCCTCCTTGATTAGCCCATCCGGATTCACTATCGCACGAGCTACTTAAATATGGCGCCTGCCGCGGACAACTATCGGAGCGCCTCCCAACTGGCCCAAAGAAAGATAAATTTTATGTGAACATAACCAACTCGGACAGTCTGGCTATCATTTAAGACTTACAGCAGGCAAACCTGGATGGAAGCTTCCGTAGGGTAGCGATCTGAGTGATATGAAATAATTCAGAGATAGACTACATTCGGGTTATCAATGCACCGGGATAGGCCACATAGCTGCTGACCGAAAATCTTTCTCCCATCCTGGAGGAGACTCAATGTTGATCTACAAATCTACAAAATAGGGGTCAAAGTATCAGGGGGTTTGGATTCCCCTCTCGGCTATGCAAACAATACGGGTCCTGTGGTTCTGTCGATCACTTTGATTTATTAAATATCCAAGAAGATTCACTTCGACCTTAAATTATGGAACTAATTACGAAAAAGACCCTCAAAAGATATTTCTTGGAATTAAAATGGGATTGGGCGTGGTTGGCGATGTGGAAGGCGGGTGCGGGTGGCTAGAATCACGTTCTTACATTCGCCCTCTAGAAGAAGCTCTAAGTTGGTTACGCTCTTCATACAGCCTTTGTCTATCCGTGCTCCACGAATAATTAATGACTAAAATACACAACTACCGACGTAAAAGCATCACTGAATTAAATATTAAACGAGCTTTCATGAAGAGAGATTGATTCTCGTTCAAAATCAGGAAGTATGGCATAAAAGCGGAAGAACGGAACGTACTTTGAACGTATACAAAAGCGAATGTTGGTTGGATGGAGACTCTCAAGTTACGCAACACTGAACTTGATCTCCACAAAGGTTGATTCGAAGGGTTGGCCTCGGCAAAGCGGGATGTTCAATAGACCAACCGATAATGTTTTCCTCTCTTTGGTCTTGGTTGTTCGTTAAGATTTTTTGCCATCGCGGCTTTGTGAGCATGTTCTCTCTGCCATATGTCATTACCATTACCGTAAGACAAAGCTCATCCCTCTATCTTTGCATTTCCTCCTCTCGTAAAGAGTCCCTTCGTACACGGTTCTGAACATACTTAATGAAGGAAAACTTTCGTCTGGGTTGATATGAATTATGAACTTTTGCGAATTCGTCAAGGCTTGCCACTTCGCTTCCTTTAAGCATCGTAACCAACGCAGAAAGAATGCCGATATCCCTTACATCAACCATCCACTCGAAGTCGCTTACATACTCTCTGCAGCCGGCGTGGAAGACGTAGCGACCCTATGTGCTGCAGTCCTTCACGATACTGTTGAAGATACAGACACAAGCAGGGATGAACTGCTCAAGGAGTTCGGTGAGGAGGTAACCGCAATCATCGAAGAGTGCTCTGACGACAAAAGCCTCGGAAAAATCGAACGAAAGCGACAGCAAATCGTTCATTCGGCCCACTGCAGTCCCAAGGCCAAGCTGGTGAAGATAGCTGACAAGATTTCGAACAACAAGTCACTGATCGTCGAGCCTATCTGGCCCGCTGCACGAATCCTCGGCTACGGCCTCTGGTCGAACGAGGTGTTCAAAAACATCCGAGGCGTAAATAGCAGACTGGACGATCAGTTGCACGAGATCCTAGAAAGGCTCGGGGTCTACAAGTACTAGGAGGAGGAACAGAAAAAGCTGCTTGAGGAGTACTACATGATACTTGCCGACAAGGAATGATCAAGTGCCTCTTAAGCTCTATTAATAATGATGAGGCGTACGCGCAAAGGATAGAAGTCGACACGACACCAGAGGCCGCTGCATTCCAACATGGGGATGTTCGCCATTGGAAGGTCCCCGTCACAGAGGAGTCCCTCGCCGTCCGTGAATCTGAGGAGGAGGGAGGACATCGAGGACATTTAGGACTCCGGTATCGACGTCAGCAACACGGCACCCAAGTTGTCGACGTGGATGACTGGGAAGGGAGCAGTGTTTAAGGAGACAACAGCCGTGCTGGTTCGCGAGGGTCCTGCACTTCGGCACAGTACCAAGGCCTCCTAACCGTTTCCGCGCGGTACAATATATCGAAACACGCAGCCACCAAGCAGTAGCCGGCGCACGTCTCTGGCTGGTCGACCAGCGCCAACAAAGCCAACAATAGCAATGCAGTGGCCGGCGAGGCTGCTCGCGTCGTCCCTGTCCTTTCCCGGAACGACCAGGGAAACCAGACAACCTATTCCGTCTTCAGCCATCCAACACTAAAAGCCACCCACGAATTTGGGATGCAGACGTCGCTTGTCGACGAAGCGCAAGTGCTGAACAAGGCCGAGGGAGCGCCTTTCCTCTCCTTGGAGCAGCAGCCCTAAGTCAAGACGACAGTTCGGCAGCTGGTGTCGACGCCGGTGTTCGATACGCCACAACTCGCTAGAAGCCTCCCGTTCGGAGAGTCCCGACCCAACATTCCCGTGGTCTCATTGGACAGCGGATACGGCTTCACGAAGGAGTTTACCCGATTCTGGGACTCGGGTCGGTACAACTAACAGGAGAAGCTGAGGATGAATGCCGAGGAGATTCTCAGAAGATCCAAGATCGTGGTGTGAGAGATCGCAGACGACTGACTATCCAATAAATGTTTTATTCAGACTTCATACTTTACGAGGACGCTAGGTCCGACGCAGACCGAGTACAACCAAAGCGAGCGAGTATTCCCAGGAGATACATGGAGCTTAGCCGGCATAATTTAGAGGATCCCATAACGAATCCTTTCCTTTCAATGCGAAAAGAAGTCTTGCTTGGTCGGACGAAAGAAATTCTGGTACTTCTCGAGAAGCAAACTAACCCGTAGAAGGCGGAGGATCGCCGTTCGCAGAGTCAACACTATCCAAGACTCTATAAAGGCATCTCAATGTGTAAAAATGTGCAATTGGAATCCACTGAAGCAAGAAGATCGTCACGAGGGCGCAGTCGTCAGCGTCTATCAGATTCTGACGTCTAAGACAAACAAAGTACCGGCCGCAACACCACGTCCTTTACGGATAGGCGGAGTAGAAAGCCATCCAGGCTCAATCTTGGACTGGATAGGAGACAGATGTCTACAGGACTAAGTACAACCAGAGTGGTACGCAGGAGTATCAATACCTCTCCCTTTACGATCCATAGCAAGCATTTGTAACCAAAACGACCTTCAAACGATAAAGACTTGAAGTACCTCAATCTTCGAAACTACTATTTGCAGAAATACGAGGGTAAGCAGCCTACAAGGGTCGTTGAAGAAAGAGCAGTCAACTACTAAATCAATCCCTGGTGACGTAGATAGGTGTGCTTAGCTATTATTCTGAATAAATAGCCTTAAAGCTTGGTGTTCTGTTTATCTGTTCGGTTCTTTTGATTTATTCTCGTTGAATTACACCGAGAGGGTCTATAATGTCCGGTGGCTCTCTCTCAAGGATGTCGAAGTGGTGCTTGAATACCAATATAACTCCAAGGGTCGCAAATGGCATTGAGAACACTATACTGCTGAACACCGTCATCCACACAGATCCTTCTTTTGAAGGGGTTAGGGTCGTAAAAATGAGATCAATCAGGTAGAACACAAACCCGAACAAAGGTATGGAGTATACTTTCAGCACGAGCTTGAAATCTTTGGGTAATTTATCATAAAACCCCTTCTACCGTTTCTTCAGGGTAATTTTGATGACCATAAAAAGCGTAACAGCAGCCAGAAGAATGATTGGCGAGACCCAGAAAAGGTAATATTGGGCTGTGTTCCAATCCGTTGACTTGTGCATACACACGTAGTTGTAATAGTTGTCCATCGAGTAGCAAAGACCCATACCACCAAGGACCGGCAACAAGCAAACTAGTCCGATAGAAGCACCCACCCCCGCAATGACGATGTGTTTTTCATAGGTGATCCTTGTTCGCTTGTTGAGCGCCTAGTAGATGATCAGGGTTAGTACCATAATCAGGAAAAATGAAATCTAACGTTGAGACGATTGGATACCAATTAGCACGCCTTGAATAGCACTCCTTCAATGCTCATCAGCCAAAGCGTAGTATCCTCCCCAGCATTCAACTCATGGGTGGGGGCTATCTTTTCCTTAAGGTTGTACTCAATGCTGCAGATTCCAAAGGTCAGTGCCATGAGTGCCATGATAAGCTGGCAGGTTGCTATTGCGAGCATGTACTTCATCACTAGGCTATTACGGATCCTTGTGAAGACGATGATCATGATGGAGGCCAAGCTGAGTAACGTTGAAAGGCCAACTATCACAAATCTCGTCTTCCAAAAATCAGCCTCGTCCATAATTACAATAAATGGTGAATTGGGTAAAACAGTTGACCGAAGTCCTTCCATTTCCTTATTATTCGATATGTCTTCATTCTGCAATGCTTCGGCTCAGAGGTGTTCTGACAACTGCTGTGACCGCTATGGGTTTTGCCCAAGTGTCTCCGGTTATAGCTGCTACTACACCTATTCCACAGTCACATCAGTCACCGTAACTGCACCCTTGACCATTGGAACAATCATTGGAATTGCTGTCGGAACAATCGTGGTGATTGTCCTTATAGGCTTGACGATATGGTGGCGGAAAAGACAGGCTCAGATGCTTGTTGCCAATGTTGACGGCAATCATATTGCCGATAACAGCAACTTAACCACCATCATTATTCCAGGACAGAACAATGGTATTGCCCAACCAATCTCAGCTTACCCTGGACAGATGATAACTCCTACTCCTTTTGGACCGACCCCCATATACAATGCCCAACCTTACCAGGCAACACCGTTTCAGCCTACTGCATATAACCCAGTCGCGTACCAGGGCGATCCTCTAAATGTATATGGAGGCTGCCAGCCCCAGACCGTTTATAACCCTTATGCTCAATCGACACAGGCATCTCCTTCGGCCTGGTGAATGATTTGTTTCCAATCATCACGATCGAAGAAATACTGTCGATTCGAATGAAATTCGCCAAAGTTGTGTATCAGTTTAGAGCTGAGGCCTTGGACATCTTTGACTGGAAGGATCTTTTGCTAGCTGAATAGCTTTTGTCTCGAGAGCCACGGCTCCCTCTTGAGCCTCTTGAGCCTCTGGATCCGTACATTTAGTCTTTCAGGGCTCCATGTTCATCGTATTTGTCAATGAAGTGGACTTCCTCACCTATATTAGTAATGGTGTACCGGTGCTGTCGCTTTCCGCTTCAATAAGGTCTGACGTATGGATCCGGCGGTCAATGAATTCCTCCTCTGGCAGAATCGATTTAAAGATTCTATTACGTTCATCGACGTCCTGTCCGTACAAATTTTCAGCTTTGACCACTTATTCAGGCGACACCTCGGTACCATCAAGAGTCTTAAGCATTGGGAGTTTATTGAGAACTTGCAGCCTGTAGTATCGACGTTCCTGAATCGGATTGTAGCAAAGGTCCACAATCGATAGGTAGGCAAGGTTTTCCAATGAGCCTAATTGACGGATATGTCGAATTTTGTTCTTGCATAGCAACAACGTTCTCAGTGAGATAAGCTGGACTAAGCCCCCCAACAGTGAAATCTCGTTACTGGAGAGATCCAACACCCTCAATCTTTCGAGTTTGCTGAGACCTTTGACCACTTGAATTTTGTTGGAACTCAGATAGAGCTCAGTGAGATTGAGCCCATCAAGTCCTTCGATGTCCTCGATCTCATTCTCAGACAGATCAAGAATTTTCAATGTCTTGTTAGCAGCAATACCTTCGACCTTCGTGATTTTATTGCTCCTCAAACACAGGCTTCTCAGGAACTTGTGTTGGGAGAGGTTGCTAACTTGGCTTATTTCGTTGAAACTGCAGTCGATGCTGTCAAGGCTGTAAGGTGCATACCTAGCCATACCACACGCTGTACTTGAAATCCAGTTTCGTCAACTTGTTGTGACTCACGTTCAGCGTCACCAGGTACCGTAAGTGTGCCAGTGGCTTCAGACTGCCCACCTTGTTATTGGAAACATCGATGTGCTCCAGATACACGAACCTGCTCAGACTGCCAAGCGATTCTATCTCTTGGTAATTGCACCGGAAGCTCAGATAGGCATAGTTGTGACCGGCTGAGCACTTCCCAAACTTCTCCAATGACTTATTCAAAACTTCCTCCGGAATTGGCCTGAATAGCCTCATTAGGTACTTCTGGTTGTCGCTTTCGACGTTCTCTGAGGTGGCTTGGAAGCTGGTCTGCAACAACCTCTACTTGTAGAAGCTGTCTTTGATGATGCTTTCGGTTGCCATTTTCTAGTAATATAAATGGGAGGCTCGCAATCACAAAACCAGGACAACCCAAACTTCAATATGGAGGAGTACAACCGAAGGGTGAACAATGCTGCAATATACCAGCAAGGAGCGTTGCATCCCAACATGGCAGTGCACTACACTGCACCCAACGAAGGAAAGAAGACCTTCGCGATCGAAGAGACCCAGAAGCGAAAGGTGGAAGCACAGTTCGTGTTTTCTAAAAAGTCCATGCAGATTGTACCGTCACATAACCGGCTCGAAATGAAGTTTCGGTATACTGCGAAGGCTGAAGGTGAACTCACAATATTTCTGCTAGCTCAGGAAATTGAAGAACAAGCCACGAACATCACCACAGAGGTACATTCAGAGGTGAAGTACACTACCGTCATCGGAGTAACCCCAGCAGAAACGGAATTGGTCGCTGTCATCCCGCTCAACCGTTCAGCATCAGAAATGGGTTTTGAAAGAAGACCTGCACGCGGGTGCTACCCACTTCTGGTTCGCTTCACCTGCGCCTCCCAGAACCTGTTTGTGTACCTTCGACCGACAGCCAACTTCTCTCAGATCCAACTTATCAAGGAAAAAATTGAGAAGGACGGTCAGGGCTACTATTTCGAGTAGATTTATGGCCTGGGCAAATCCGATTAGGAGAGGATGTGCATCGTATGCTACTCCTAACCTTCCGATGTCACTGTGTACCCATGCCGGCACATGTGCCTTTGTAAACAATGCTGCGAAATGCTGAAACAAAGTTCGGAGAAGTGTCCAATCTGTCGAGGAAATATTGAAACCTTTATTCATATGAAGCAGAAGACTTGATGTTTGGTGATAGTGTTGATTTTCTGATCTTTGGAAAAAAGAGGGAACGTAGAGAACGACGGTTCGCTGAGTTCCTCAATACACCTCAAAGCCAAGCTATGATAAAGACCTGATCGTCATTCACATTCTACAGAAGGAATAGTGTTTGTAGATCCTATTAATCATTTATGTACCAGCAAGTCTTTGGGTGCTGCGGGAAAGGACAAGAGGGGGCTGGCAACGGGCACACCATCGAGGTTGTCACTGTTGAGAATAGGTTCGAAGGTGGCACCACTGTCATCGGTGGACCTTCCAAAGATCCGGCAATTTTCCTTACGCCAGGTGGAAAGACGCAGACGTAAACAGTGTGGAGAACCAACGCAGTGGCACAGCCTGTACATGTAGTCTTTACCTACTCCAACCGTGCCAACCAGGTTCGGTCAGTGGCGGGGCCTTCTCAGCAGATCACGACACACCATCAGATTACTAACCATCAGCCAATTCAAACAATTACGATCCAACAGCAACAGTCTCACATTAATGATATTCATAACTTACCGATCGTCTAAGCACCGCGTCCAGGTGGTGCATACACAACTGGTAACTTCAATCAAACGACTACAACCAGAGAGTTCGGTTACCAACAGCGGTCAGTTACGGAACACACTATCGTTCAAAAGACTTGGTAGGAGCAACGTTAGGTTCGCCAAGAGCATCTACAAATGCAGAATTTCAATACTTTTGGACCTGTTAGATCGGTTGATACGACACACTCTCCACCGAGAGCCGACTTTGTACACAACTACGGTCGTGTGAAATCTCCAGTTTCGACACCAACCCCCATTGACATTCTTCAGCACGAGAACCGCCAGCACCAATAGCAATACTTTCCCCATGCATTGCCAACGAGCCCATTTAATCATCAGTAGATAGGTGAACAAAAGTAGAGAATTCAAAGTTCTACTGTCCGCACCTTTTAACCATAAGGCCCTCCGACTGGAGGAGATAAGAAAAGCAACGCTGAGGAAAGTCCTTCTGCTCTCGTTAAGAAGAAAGTTGCGCCTAAAAAGTAAGGAAAACGAATCGAGAAAAGAGATACCTCTCGTAGTCAGCAGAGCGAATCCAGCACTAAAAAAAGCAAGGACCTGAGCGCCCCACATAGCAAACTCGAAGCTGATAAGAAACGTCTCGCAGGGGTAAGCTCAGCGAAAAAGCTTACCACCAAGCCCATCAACCACCAAAGCGACCGCCTCCTGGAGCACCGACCGTGCGGTCGAAGACACTGCACCGCCTGCTAGCTCAAGAAGAAAGCCGAAGCAGCTTCCGCAGCCAAACTGAAGACAACCAAATGACGTTCAGTAGTGCTGTACAATGAATCACATGGGTATCTTGGGCGGTACGATAGCCTTGCCCAGTATCTTCTCCTTGAGTGTTTTATTAAGTTCTTTCAGCTCCTGCTCTGCATCATAGATGTAGTCGCGCTCTCCTGATATCACCTCCTCGGTTGTTTCTACTCGCTTCTGGTACTTGCTCATTATTGCTACTTGAATCTACAGGTCCGGCTTAGCGCCCTTGTACTTGCAGTACTGAGTAATGAACGAGTTCTTGATCCAGTCAATATTTCTGCCTTTGGTGCCAATCAACAACCGTTGCTGGTTCTCCGATTCGACTCCCAGTTTGAACTTAATATACTCCTTTCCGTTGGATTGCATGGCGATGCTCTTGATATCAATGCTTATCATATGCGGAACCTCCTAGTAGGCACGATGGAAAATGGCTTCTCGCATCATCTGTTCGTATACGTCGCGCTCGGTCAGGGTTGTCGTTACTTCTCCAGGATATTGCCAGTCGCCCTCTGGGGCCATCGATATTAGATATTCTTGCAGCTATTTGATGCCATAGCCAGTGCTCACTGAAGTATAGAAGATTCTGTCGAACTTACCGAACTGTTCGATTTGGCTGATTAAGGTATTGAAGCGGTTGCGGCTGGCCATGAGATCTATCTTGTTGAGGACGAGCGCCTTTAGAATCGGTTAGGGTTGCTCAGAGCTCCTTGCTTCAATTCTCTACAATGCAACACGAACACCCTCCTCAAACCGTTTGGTCGAGTCCAACACTAGTAAAGCGAAGTTGATATCCCCAAGTATCTCCCAGCATTTTGTGGAAAAGCCACCGCGTTTCTGTATAAGCCCTGGCGTATCGTAGTAGTTGAGCTGTACGTTCTTCAAACCCAGCTCAGTGTTGATTTCATGTGATCGAATCACATTAATCACTTCGTGGGTGGTCTGGGCTTTTGGCGATACCGCACTAATTTTGTGAGCCAAACTGCCAACAAGTGCCGACTTTCCACTGTTCGCTGGGCCAAGCACACCAATGTTCATGTAGTAGCTGTTTTCAGGACTCTTCCAGTTGTTCTTGTACTTGTGTCCCAGTACCCGCATGTGTCCAGGAATGTCAAATCTTTCTATTACTTCAGCTTTATCGGTCAGGAAGCGGTTTGGACGCTCCTTACTTATGACACTCAGTGAAGCATCCTCGATATTCTTGGGGTACTGGTTGGGGTAGACGATCTTCTCAGCCGGTAGCTGTTTGGTGAGGTGGGGAAACAGCTTCTATTTACGCTTGGCATTGCTGAAGCCTCTACAGTACCTCCAGACAACAATCATTAATATAAACTATGTAGGAAACGCGAAGTCACTTGGGGGAACTCTAAAGAAACCCACCGGCAAGCTGCAACTGGTCGATCAGCGACGACCCACCGATTTAGGATGCAGTGTTGAATATTGTTGCCAACTTGATGCGTCCCTTCAGCAGCTAGTCCTCTAGCTCCTGCTTCTGCTCCTCCATTGCCGATACATTCTGGTTGAGCAGCCTGAGCTGCTGCATCTCCCTATTCATCTTCTCGATGAGCGTGCGAAATTGCTGTGCGCACTGTTCGTTCTTCTCGATGAGTGTCTTTATCCTATCGTTCTATCTGCGGGTTGATTTGAGTTCATCCTGTAATCGCTTGTTATCGCTTTCCAACGCACTGTTATCCTCAACTGAAGGCTTTATCATTATCCGAGATGGCAGACCACTTTTGAGTTGCAGGCTGGAATTAGTACCTTCAGTTGATTCTGCTTTTAGTTGGATCTTCTTGACTTCGGCTTTTGGTTGTTAGGGTGTTGCTGGTGGTGGCAACACGCCATCTTTTGGCTTTGCTCGCAATTTGAATGTCAGGGTGGCTGTCGTATCTGGGCATTTCATCAGAAATGAGTTGTACGGGAGTTCTGTCTGCTTACACATCATGCTTACCTTCCACCCGAGAGTTCAGAATTGTTGAGAGGTCTAGCTGCACTTCCCCTGCCTGTCGGGTTCCACGATCAGTGTGTATACAGACCGACATAGTCGACTGTCTTAGCTAATTGGTACTTTCGCCTCTTCGAACTGCTTGCGTTCGGAGTCGTATACGACTGTGCATTACAATTGTAACTCCTCTTCAAATTTCGCAATGCCATTGGCGAACTCTTTCCGACTGCGAGTCTCGACGCTCCTCTCGCTCTTTTTCCACACCACCGAGACTGAGCATGCCGCTTTCAGGTTCAATCGGAAGCAGTCCAGTACTACAGTGAACTGGACCGTCATCTCCCTCTTGCCTGTGGAATTCATTCCCTTATTATACACGCCGCCGATAGTTATCACTCAGCTTGGATGCTTGTCATGTAACCTCGCTTCGAGCTAGCGATTGCGTTCCTCCAGTAAACGAATTTTGTCAGTGTGTTCCTTCAAGGTCTCGTTTAGGTCGGATTTGTATGAGTTCTCGACCAGAGAGTTCAGCTGGTTCTATTTTTTGAGCTTGCGGTTCTACTGACGCAGTCCCCGAATGTCCTCCAGCAGGTTCATGATGTACTTAGCAACCTCCTGTTTGTCCTACCGAAGCAGATCGTTGACTAGCTGTTGCTATGTTTGCCGGCATTTATCCATCTCGGCCGGCATTTCCGACAGGTGTTGAGGAAAGCTCGATTGAGGTTGCTGGTTCGCTGGTTTCTTGACTGCGACAAATGTTACTGGTTGCTGTTTGGGACTTTGTCGAGGTCCCAGCTCTTTGAGCCCATCTTTCATATACAATCGCGTTATTCTGAACAATCACACCCAGCAGTATACTCCGAAGTAGTTGACTTTCATGGCGAGTGTTGTACATTCCTTGAGTCCTTCCTCGAGTTGCTTGATGGGGTCATCTTTCTTCTGCTCGAGGTAGGTGTTATACCCTGAGTAGGTCTTCATGTAGCCAATGAAGGCCTCCTTGCTGAGTTCGGTTGTGGTGGTCTCGCGGAGCCGCTTTACTTTGGGGAACACTTCTTAGAAGCAGTATTTTTGGTCGGTGTATTATCGATGCAGTTCATCGCGGTCGAAGTCGAATAAAGGCTTCACTTTTGAGTAGAACTCTTCGTAATGCTTGTTGATATTGCCTTAAGGGGTGTCAATACGGTCCACGTAGTAACCGAGGCATGCGAACTTTCCGTACGGGTTGATCATTTGCTTGCTGTGTTGAAGGAACTTCTTCACATCGAACCAGTGAAGGGCTTGCCCAACGGTGATTAAGTCGAACTTTGTGCCGTAGGGGGCAGGTGCTAGACAATCCTGTCGGATGATCTCCACGTCCAACCCAGAACGTTTACGCACCTCATGGGCTTTTTGAGTTGCTACACCCACCATATTCTCACTGGGATCCGTACCAATGACCTTCTTGTTGAAGGCCTAGGCGATTGCGAAGAGAACCTGCCCAGTGCCCGTACCAACATCAAGGTAGGTGTCCCGGAACTTGAGCCCGAGCAGACACTCTCCCAACAGTGCCTGGGGATAGCGAGGCCTGAACAGTTCGTAGTTGATGCCTTGTGTTACAAAGCCGAATAAATCTTTCTTGCTCATAATAATTAATCAGGATGTACAAGTCGACACTCCAGTCGTACTCACCAGCTGAACAGTCTGCCCTAAGCGGACTCTTCCAGAAATACAGCAAGCAAGCCGATGGGTTTCTCACCTAGCAGGAGTTCAAGCAACTTATTTTGGAGTTCACTACACGTCCGGAACCCTATCAGGTTGAGATGGTACTCAATACCGATGATCGTAGTTGTTCGCACATCAAGGGCTTCAAGGCAAGCTCAACAAGGAGCAGTTCATGACGTGGTATTGGGCCTTCTCTGTTGGCTTTGTTGAACTCGCTTACTTCCGGTTTGATCTATGGAAGTTGGAACGGGAGATGCGAACGGCTGCGCCTCCCAACGCTAGCCCAGTAGAATTCAAGTAGAGCTTTGTCAGACTATACATGGACAGTACTGGAGGCAAACTGGATAAGGAGCTGAGTCTGCAAGTAATTGCCAACAGGAAGACTATGACTGATCGACACAATTGGTTCTCCAACGGTACAATAAGTTGTTACGTAGTGTTCAAACGACAACTTTCCGATGTGTTTTTGGCTGTGCAGATAGCGGTGAGCAGCAATGCAGCATTAATCGCCGCAAAGTTCAAGGAGGTGCTGGATATGCTGGTAGGTTTCGCCAGTTAGGTTGCGCCCGATGTCGCAGGAATCCTTAGCCTGCTGAAATTCGACAGCAACTACAGTGACAAGACTGTGTGCATTGGTACCAACTTTGCTAAATTTAGTGGTTGAATGCAACTTCCCACTTGTCAAGGATCTCTACAGCGCTTTCAGCAACCTACTGGAAGCAGTCAGCTCGCAGTTCACGCTCTACCTGTCAGTGGCTCTGAAGAGTGAAAACATCCATGCAGTACTGGAAAACAAATCATTGGACAATAGCTTTGGGGTGGAGGCACAGCTTCGCATGGACTCTGTCATCATGAGTAAATTCAAGGATTTACTGCGAAAGCAGGTGGAGTCGGCGGATTTTGTGAACACCAACGATTACATGACCTACATCATGATGTTCCTCTTCGAAGAGCTGAAGCTGGATGCTCGAATTGAAAAAGCCTACGATGTGC